>JADMIO010549060.1_pt1 | contig 24559 bp, 23 predicted proteins | sample 8958161 | NCBI WGS metagenome assembly JADMIO01 (sample SAMN16585339, study PRJNA669376) | soil metagenome | isolation source: Crop rotation soil | place: USA: Cullars Rotation, Alabama | collected 2011
ATCCCCTGACGGGGATGACAAAAAGATCGGGAAACAGCCCTTAGCATCTGCAGTATCATACGCGAAATGGTGCCGCAAAAATTGGTACTGCAGAGCGACTTTTGTCATCCCCGCGAGGGGATCTAGTATGCTACACAGTCGCTGTGAGATCCCCTGACGGGGATGACAAAAAGATCGGGAAACAGCCCTTAGCATCTGCAGTACAATGCGCGAAATGGCACCTCAGAAATCGGTACTGCAGAGCAACTTTTGTCTTCCCCGAGAGGGGATCTCGTATGTTACACAGTCGCTGTGAGATCCCATGACGGGGATGGGAAATAGCCCTTAGCATCTGCAGTACCATGCGCGAAATGGCACCTCAAAAATTGGTACTGCAGAGCAACTTTTGTCTTCCCCGCAAGGGGACCTCGTATGCTACATGGAGGCCGTGAGACCCGCTAAAGGGAATGACAAAACGATCGGGAAACTGCTCGGATCATCTGTAGTACCAGCGTCTGCCCAACTGCATGGAGGAGCTTTCTGGAATACCCTGTTGCCGGAAGGATACCGGGCTCCTGATCGACCTACCTAATCATCAGCACGCGCTCCCTGAATGTCAGCGCTGTAAACACGCCGATGCCCCCGCTGATATTGGAGACTACTTCCCCTGATGCGGCAAAAGGGTTGCCCAGCGCGGATGTGGCGCCGTTCGAGGTGTTAAGAAACTGGTAGTAGGCCTGAGTGATGTGATACAGGGTCGCGTAGACCGTATCGCCTCTTACAAAACGGTTCCGCGAGCGGATGATGATATTGCCGGCATTGCTGGCAAGCTCATCCGTGAAGTAGGAATTCAACTGAATACTGTCCTGCTCGGAGTTTCGCTTCAGGATCAGCCTGTAATAGTTTTTCGCCGCAGGATCATCCTGGATCGTCGTCAGAATCGATGCCTCGTCCTCGCTATTGAAACTGGCTTCCATATTCCCGATCGCCACCGGCGGCATGAAGTGCGTCGTGCCGGTCGCATGGCGGCCTTGCCGGTCGTACACGTCGATCCGGTACTCCTCCCCGGAGCTGAGATCAGCTGTAACGCGTGTCGTACTGCCGTAGTTATAAGCCCGGTTCCGCAAAGGGTCCAGATAGATCGAAGGGCGCAGGGTGTCCGTTTTTCCGTGATAACTTATCGTGACCGTAGCATCGGTGATAATCGGGGGAATGAGCGCCGTATCAAGCAACGCCGTACTCTCCGTAACAAGCGCCCGCAGCGGCTCTCCGTCCTCGAGATAACATTCCACCACCAGCTCCGGCTTATGCGCTGGTAGTTGAATATCGAAATCCCGGGAGCAGGAAGCCAGGGCCAGAACAACGACTGGAAGGGACCATTTCCATCGCGGCATTTTCATCAGAATCTGAAATTGTAGGTGATGGAAGGAATAATCGGAAACAATGTGATGGCTTTAGCTTCAAATGGCGGTGGTGTGCCTGGTGTGGTCTGCGCCGTCTGCGATTCCTCGAATGAAATGAAATATGGATTCAGGCGGCTATAAGCATTATACGCGCTAAAGGTCAGATCGGATGTTCCGCGCTTCGGATTGAGCTTGTAAACAAGCCCAAGATCGAGGCGGTGATAAGACGGCATTCTGAAATTGCCGCGCTCCGGATAGATCGGCGTCACCGTGAAATAAGATCCGAGTCCGGTTGTGCCGGGCGCCCCGATATTGATGCTGCGGCCCGTCGGCAGGGTAACGGCATTGCCGGTGTAGAAGGTCCAGCTGCCGGATAGCGTGATCCGCTTGCCGATCGGATACATTGCGACGACGCTCAGCTCATGGCGGCGATCGTAGCGTGGAAAGAACGGCCGGCCGCCATTCAGCTCCGCAAATTGCCGGGTCGTTTTCGCCCAGGTATACCCCAGCCAGCCCCGCAGCTTTCCGGATGTCTTCTCTATCGTGACCTCGGCGCCATACGCATCTCCGGTCCCGAACACGAACTCGTCTTCCAGGTTCTCATTCACGAAAAGATTCGCGCCGGGCTTGTAGTCCACGAGCTGCCGCATCCACTTGTAGTAGGCTTCCGTCGTCACCAGAAATTTATCGCGGATATTCCAGCTCGCGCCGAGCGAGGTCTGGTCGGACAGCTCAGGCCGGATGCGCCCCGTCGACGGGTACCAGATATCTGTCGGCAGCGATGCACCTGAGGACGCGACGAGATGGCGGTACTGCTGCATTCGAGCATACGATGCCTTGATCGAGACCTGCTCGCTGAGCATCTGCCGGACACTCACACGCGGCTCGAGACCGGTGTAGGTCGCCCCATTGCTGAACAGCGTTCCGCGCAATCCGGCGTTGACGCTGAGCTTCGGCGTGATCGCCCATTCGTCGTTAACGAACACGCCCGCCTCGATCCCGCTCAGTGATTGCCCGCTGTTAAGATTTTCTTCTTCCTGACTGCTGCTGAGATCAAGCCCGGCAATGCTGAACTGCGTGTACGAAGCGCTGTAACCCGCGCTGAGCGCATGATTCCCCGTTTTATACACCAGCTTGTGGTTGAGGGAATACTCCCGGACGCCCGAGCCGAGCTGGAAATCGAACCGATCGAAACCCGTTTGCAGCTTGTAATTGTAATCGCTGAGGTGCAACGAGAGATCGGATGCTATCCCGGACTTGAAACGATGCTCCCAGTGCAGGCTTGCGGCGGTGTTGCCCCAGCTGAACTGTGCCCCGAATGAAGATCGCGAGAGCTTGAACACATCGCGTCCGTAATAAATGCTGGCGTAGATCCGGTCACGATCCGACGCTTCATAATCGATGCGCGCGTTGGCGTCGTAAAAATAATAGTCGGGAATGATCGTCCATTCAGGATCTGATTCCTTCGCTTCGTTGATGAGTCGCGTGAACACGTCCGCATAAGTTCTGCGCGCCGCGACATTGTAGGTAAGCTTCTTGCCTTTCTTGTTTTTGCGCAGCAGGTTTCCCTGCACATTGAGCCGCGATGCGATGAGCCCGATGCCGCCGCCGACTTCCAGCGCCGAATCGGTGCCTTTCAGACTATTTACCTGTATGATGGAGGAAAGCCGGCCGCTGAACTCCGCCGGGAATCCTGCTTTGTAAAGCTGGACGTCCTTTACCGCATCGACGTTGAAGGTGCTGAAAAAGCCGAAGAGGTGGGCCGGATTGTAGACCGGGGTACCATCGAAAAGAAAGAGGTTCTGATCCGTACCGCCACCGCGAACGCTGAGCCCGTTCGAACCTTCGCCGCTGCTTTTGACGCCGGGCTTGAGCTGGAAAACCTTGAGCATATCGACCTCGCCGAGAATGGCCGGCAGCAGCAACGCCGTCTTCCGATCGATGGATTCAAGGCCGACCTGGGTGGATTCGAGCCGTCTGCGGTTGGAGTTTGAGAGGACAACAATTTCATCCAACGCCCGGCCGCCGCTTTCGCCCCAGACCGAGAATGTCGTGTCACGTCGGAGCTTTAAAGAAATTGTTTCCGTGCGGGCGTCTTTGTGAGAGAGGATCAGCGTGTATGCCCCTTTCGGCAACTGCAGCGAAAAATTACCTCCGCTATCTGTGCGAACAACGGCATCTGTCGGATGAACTTTTACGGTAGCACCGATGAGCGCCTGCCCGGTATTGAGGCTGCGGAATTCCCCGGATATGCGCAGATTCTGGGCATGAATGATGCCGGAAAGCAGGATCAGGAAAGAACTGAGAAGTAAAAGACGACGCATACCCACGGGAGAACGGTAAGTTCCGTGCTTAACCCCTATTTACGCGTGCTTATTGTGGGAAGAATTTGGTAAAGTTGATGATGGACATATCGCGTTCCATGATTGGAAACACCGTTGATCACGTATTTCGGTGCGAATCGCCCTTAGCATGCCTATAAACTAGTTTGGAAACGCGGTTTATGGAATATCGGAACGACCGGATCTTGAAATGGCCGGCAACAGCCGTTTGCCAAAAGTCATTCACGCATGAGACCCATACTTCGACGTTTCGCACTATCGATGCTCTTCATCACCTCAATCGGTAGCGTCAGATCCGCTGCGCAATTCGTTGAGGAGTCCGGGTTAACAATGCACGTCTGCACACCTTCGCCAGAGATAGACTTCGATCGCTATTATGATTCTACCGCCCCCTGCAAATGGGTCGAGGTGATGCCTGCGTTCAAAAGCGATCTGACGGCATACCTCTTAAAGAACCGCCGTTACCCGGACAGCTCGCTTTTCCGCGGCGAAGAAGGTCGTGTCATCGTCCAATTCATTGTCGATACGAGCGGATGCGTAAGGGATCCTGAAATCGTCCGGTCATCCACCTTCACCCTTCTCGATCTGGAAGCGCTCCGCGTCGTTCAAACTATGATGCACGCTCCACTCTGGACCCCGGGAAACAGGATGGGCGAAAGAAGGAAGTATTTTTCGCGCTGCCGATCACTTTCCAGATCGATTGACACGTTGTGAAAACGAGCTGCACTTGCTAATACTGAGTCAGCCTTCAAATTCCCCCGCAAACAATGCGCATACAACCGATCCTGTTCTGGGCCATGATCACTTCAGCAAGCTCATCTGCTCAACGCAGCACATCTACGTCCGCGAAGGATAGTCTCCCGCCCAAAACGACCTACACCTACGTCGAGGTGATGCCGAAGTTCAAGGGGGATATCTATGCTGATGTCCTGAAAAAATTGCGTATCCCGGAACCGTGTATGGAAATGACCCCAGGCCGGGTCGTGGCTACATTCACTGTGGAAGCAAACGGGTTGCTGAGCGAGCTTCAGATCGCCCGGAGCTCCGGATGTGCACAGCTCGATTCTGAAATTGTCCGGCTCCTGATTCCGATGACCAGAGTACCTCAATGGATCCCGGGAAAGCAGAAAGGTCAGGCTGCCGCAATTAAATACGCCATGCCGGTGAATATCCATCTCGATTGAGGATCGCAGTGCCGCGCAATGTAACTTAGGCGGGAACGTTATTTACCCATGAACCGCACGATCCGCGCCTCCCTGTTGCTGCTGCTCGCAGCAGTTGCCGCAACGCCCGCCACGAAAGTGTCCGCCCAGATGAAAGTCAGCTACGGCGATGCGCCGGTTACAGCAAAGCCCATGGTAGCGCTGCGCATGAATCAGGTGGACAAGCTCCCCGAGTACAAAGGCTATCTGATTGAATTCATGTCGAAGAACCTGGAGTACCCGGACAGTGCGCGTGAGGCAAGAATGGAAGGCACGACCACGTTGGAATTCACCGTAACGGCCACAGGCGTACTACAGAACCTACGCGTCAGCCAGAGCTCCGGCCACGAGCTCCTCGACAACGAAGCCATCCGCCTGTTCAGTCCCATGCAGACGACGTCCCGCTGGTATCCCGGCACCCTCAACGGTCGTGCAGTCCCCGTGCTCTATTCGCTGCCGATCACGTTTAAGCTATGACAGGAGTGAGGGAGTGAGGGAGTGAGGGAGTGAGGAAGTGAGTAAGTGAGGAAGTGAGTAAGTGAGGGAGTGAAGATGTGATGGATACCTATGCCGGTACAACAGATAATCGTACTACAGACACCAATGTGTCATCTCGCAGCGAAGCCATAGCGCCCGAAGGCGCTTGCGAGCGGAGAGATCTCTAAGCCGGTACTGCAGGAAATGGTACTGCAGAGACGACGGACAAATGCCGGTACTGCAAAGACTCCGGCAGACACCGGTACTGAAAGCCAATTTGCCCGAGCACCAAACCCTGCAGTACCAATGCCGGATGTACGATTGCCTACCTATATCGTCTAATGTAAGTACATAGAGATCTCTCACTCCGGCCCGGCGCGTACTTCCTTTGGAATCCCGCTCTGGGCCTGCGTTCGAGATGACACAGCATTATCTGCAGTACCATTTTCTGTAGTACCATTCTCTGCAGTACCAACTCAAAAAGCCCGCTTCCCGTGTGGCCTTGACGAACGCACAAAGCCATTACCGATTCTCCTCTTGTGAAACAGACTGAGGAGCTCAAAATCCGGGTCAACCGTAATCTCATCCAGAGCCCTGATCGTCTGCACAGCCATCCCAGGATCCGTAAAGGCCCTTCCGGCATTGGATCGTCTTCGAACGGTGTTGCCGACGAATGCGTTGCGGGATGAATCAGGATGGTCACTCACCCCTCCTCACGCCCCCCGCCACCAATCCCGGCCCAGCTTCAGCAACAACGCCGTCACGACGACTATGAAGAAAATCCGGATGAGCCCGCTCCCCTTGCGCAGCGCGAGCTTGGTGCCTGCGTAATTTCCAAGCATATTGGATAGCGCGACCGGCAGGGCAATGCTCCAGACTACCGCGCCTTTTACGACAAAGAACGACAGCGCCGCAGCATTCGTCACACAATTGATCAGCTTGGCATTTGCAGCCGCATACATAAACGTATATCCGAACAGTACCACATACGCAAATACGAGGAAACTGCCGGTGCCCGGACCGATGCATCCGTCGTAAATCCCGATCATCAGGCCGGTGAGAATGCTGTACAGGAGATGCTTTCCGGGACTTAAAACATGCGTACTGTGCAGGCCCAGATTTCTCTTCAGAATAGTATAGACAAGCACCAGCGCCAGCACCAGGATCAGAATCGGGGTGAATTGCTCTTTGTGCACGAAGCTCACCAGCAGCGCTCCGCCGAAAGCCCCGATTGCCGCTGAGACGATCGCGGGAAGAAGCTCAGGCCAGTTCACCCTCACATTCTTCAGATAATGAAATGCCGAGAGCGAAGTCCCGGCGAACGACGCAGTCTTGTTTGTAGCAAGCGTCTGAACAAGGCTCAGCTGCGGCATCAGCAGGAAAAACGCGGGGAGCTGGATCAGTCCGCCACCGCCAACCATCGCGTCGACGAATCCCGCGAGAAACGCGAAGAGGCAAAGGGCTAGCATCGGGGCGAAGAACGTAAATCCTCCGGGATTCTACTTCCCCTGCGTCGCCTTGATCGCCAGCACGTATTTCAACAATGCTTCCTTTTGCATACCGGTGAGCTTCGCCCGCGAGGACATATCGTCAACGATGCCCGGCCATGCATCCCCCGGGCGACTGTAGATTCCTTTAACCCCATGGCACCTGGTGCAGGCATCTCCGGTATACAGTTTGTAACCTTCGCTCAAGGTTTCCATCGTCACGCTGCTCCCGGTCGCGCGAATGGCGGTCAGCTCCGCTTCCCCGGGCGCATAGACACCGTTGGAAGGCTTCGACGCTGCCGCAACAGGCGGTGGCGGTGGAGTCACGGTGGCGGTCTTCGGAATCGCGGCCTTTCTCGTCGTCCCGCAGGCGCTCAGGATCGCCGCGGCCATGCCAAAAAACAGAAGGTAACGTTGTTTCATAGTAGTGGGTGATTCCTAAATATCGGCGTTCAGAATGCAAGCAAGATGCCAAAATTCCCCTCCATTCATTTCCAGGCACTAACGCAATCCAGCGCCGTTCCACAAGCGGCAAATCCGCAGCCACGCTGCATTCCTCGGCGAAATTGGGTAAATTGAAGTTGACCGCCCACGCTTCCTTCTCACCGCTAACACCCGCCGCAATGAAAGCACTCTCATCTCTCAGGTACAAGACCCGGATCGGGCTGCTGCTCGGTGTGTTGCTGATTTGCCTGCTTGCGAACAATATCCTCGGCCAGAAAAGCTTCGAACGCATCGGAAAGGATGCACAATCGATCTATGAGGACCGGCTCATGCCCTCGACCTTTCTCTTCGATCTGCAGGACCAGCTTTACCACGAGCGCGCTGTTATGCAAGCCGCGAACGCGGACCTGGCGGCGCTTTCAAGGCATCGCACCGCTATCGAAGGGCTTGTCGCCAAATACGAAAAAACACGCCTCACCCGCGAAGAACGCAGCGAATGGCTGCACTTCAGGCAAAATCTGCAGCAATTCCAATCGTCGGAAGCCGCGACTGCCGGCCCGGCCTTCGATCTCCTCATGCAGAACCTCACACAACTGAACGCAATTCAGGCGGGAGTTGCGAAGGACCTGGAAACGCGGATGACCGAGGCGGCAAACGCATCGTCGGTACGGAGCTATCTGGAATTCGCGCTGCTGATCGTCGTAGGCGCGGTCACGCTCTCGCTTATCGGCTATTCCCGGGAGGTGTTTCAGAAAACCGTTTCCCACCGGCCCTCGCTGAATTAAACCGGGTCTCATGGTTCGCCCCGGATGAACCGCGGACGTTCAGGATTACACCGGTCTGAAATAGCGTGCGCTGAACGCTATCTTCAACCCCGCGATGAAATGCAGATTCCTTCCGGCTATCCTGATCTTACTCAGCCTCGCCGCCGATGCTCAGAACGATGACCTCACACGCTACGTTAAGCCACTGATCGGAACACGGCGCATGGGCCATACCTATCCCGGCGCGACAGTCCCCTTCGGCATGGTGCAGCTCAGCCCCGACACCGATACCCTTTCCTACGAGGTCGACGGCAAATACAATCCGCATGTCTACGAATACTGCGCCGGCTACCAGTACGACGATCCGACCATCGTGGGCTTCAGTCACACGCATTTCAGCGGCACCGGACACAGCGATCTGGGCGACTTCCTGATCATGCCCACGACGGGCGCGCTGCAACTGAATCCAGGGACGGCACAGCAGCCCGGCAGCGGATTTCGCTCGCGCTACCGCCATGCAACGGAAGTCGCTGCAGCAGACTATTACCGCGTGCAGCTCGACGATCACAAGGTGCTCGCGGAGCTCACCGCCACGCCCCGCGTCGGCATTCATCGATACACATTCCCGAAGAGCGACAGCGCCCATATCATTCTCGACGCGATGTACGGCATCTACAATTACCCGGGTAAGAACGTCTGGACCTACATCCGCGTGGTGAACGATACGCTGGTAACCGGCTACCGGCAGACCAGCGGCTGGGCCAGAACGCGCACGCAGTACTTCGCGATGAGCTTTTCCAAACCCTTCGGGAGCTACGGTAGTAAGGATTTTTCAGCGCCGCAGAGCTATCGCGGTTTCTGGAGAAAGTTCGATCAGCGGAACAATTTCCCCGAGCTCGCGGGCCGGCAACTGCGGCTGTTCTTCAATTTCAAAACCGCCGATCAGGAACAGGTGCAACTGAAGTTCGCGATCTCCCCGGTCAGCATGGAAGGCGCGCTGAACAACCTGCGCACCGAAGCGCCGCACTGGTCGTTCGAAAAGTATCGCGGCGAAGGTCAGGCGGCATGGAACGCGGAGCTGCAGAAGGTACGCATCCAGGCTTCCGAAGCGGACAAGCAGAATTTTTATACGGCGCTGTATCACGCATTCATCAGTCCGACGATCTACATGGATGCCGACGGCCGTTACCGGGGACTCGATCAGGAGATCCACACCGCCGACAGCTTCACGAACTACACCACGTTCTCACTCTGGGATACCTATCGCGCCCTGCATCCATTGTTCAGTATCGTACAGCCCAGACGCAATGCGGACATGGTAAAATCGATGCTTGCGCACTACGATCAGAGCAGCCTGCGCATGCTGCCCATCTGGTCGAACTCGGCGAATGAGAACTGGTGCATGACGGGCTACCACGCGGTGTCCGTCCTCACGGATGCGGCTGTAAAAGGAGCGCCCGGCATTGATGCGGAACGCGTGCTGGAAGCCTGCGTGACGACCGCCCGCAACCGGAATTACGATGGCCTGGGGCTGTACCTGGATCGTGGATTCATTCCTGTGGATCTGAATGGAACCGGGGCGTCGACCACGCTGGAATATGCGTACGATGACTGGACGATCGCACAGCTGGCGCGGAAGCTGAACCGGCTCGATCTGTATCAGGAATTTGCGCAGCGCTCAAGGAGCTTCCGCAACGTTTTCGACGCGCAGACGGGCTTCATGCGCGGCAGGCTGAACGACGGGACATTCGCGCCGAAGTTCGATCCGGCAAGCACCTCGGCTCAGGGGTTCATCGAGGGAAATTCCTGGAACTACAGCCTGTTCGTGCCACACGATCCTACGTCGTTGAAGGAGCTCATCGGCGGCGATAAAAAGTTCCGGCATTATCTCGACACGCTGTTCTCAATGCATTTGCCAGACGCGTTTTTCGCGGAAACGGAAGACATCACCCGGGATGGGATTATCGGCGGGTACGTTCATGGCAATGAGCCTTCGCATCACGTGCCGTATCTCTACAACTGGACGACGCAGCCCTGGAAAACCGGCGAGCGCGTGCGGATGATTCTCCGCAACCAGTACAGAAACACCCCTGACGGACTCGGTGGCAACGACGACGCGGGTCAGATGAGCGCCTGGTATGTTTTCAGCAGTCTGGGCTTCTACCCGGTAGCGCCGGGCTCGGACGAATATCAGATTGGAAGTCCTGCCGTTACGTCTGCGGTACTAAGTCTGGAGAATGGCAGAACATTGCGCATTCTCACGAAGAATCAAAGCCCGAAGAATGTGTACGTGAAGCGGGTGCTGCTGAATGGGAAGCAGATCCAGGGCACCGCGCTCCGGCACGATCAGCTCATGGCCGGAGGGACGCTGCTGTTTGAGATGAGGGGGAAGTAGTTTAGCGGTTGAATGGTTGAGTGGTTGAATAGTTGAGTGGTTGAATAGTTGAATAGGCTTAGCATCTGCAGTACCATCGGTAAAATGGTACTGCAGACACTGGTACTACAGAGCGACTTTTGTCATCCCCGCAAGGGGATCTCGTATACTCCACGGTACCCGCGAGATCCCCTGACGGGGATGACAAAAAGTTTGGGAAACAGCACTTAGCATCTGCAGTAGCATCAGTGAAATGGTACTGCAGACACTGGTACTGCAGAGCGACTTTTGTCATCCCCGCAAGGGGATCTCGTATACTCCACGGTACCCGCGAGATCCCCTGACGGAGAGGACAAAAAGATCGGGAAACAGCCCTTAGCGTCTGCAGTACCATCCGTGAAATGGTACTGCAGACATTCGTACTACAGAGCGACTTTTGTCATCCCAGCAAGGGGATCTTGTATGTTGCGAGATCCCCTGACGGGGATGACAAAAAGATCGGGAAACAACACTTAGCGTCTGCAGTACCATCCGTGAAATGGTACTGCACAAACTGTTACTGCAGAGCGACTTTTGTCATCCCCGCAAGGGGATCTCGTATGTTGTGAGATCCCCTGACGGGGATGACAAAAAGATCGGGAAACAGCCCTTAGCATCTGCAGTACCATCGGTGAACTGGCACTACAGAAACTGGTACTGCAGAGCGACTTTTGTCATCCCCGCAAGGGGATCTCGTATGTTGTGAAATCCCCTGACGGAGAGGACAAAAAGTATCCCTCCGGCCAACCACGTCTTGTCTAACCGCCTGACTTCTGCGAGCTTTGCAGCGGCGCCCACTTATGCGGCAGCAGCTCGCCGATGCGGTTGACGGGGTGATCCCCGATCCGTCGCAGCACGTCTTCCAGCCATACGGCAGGATTGATCCCGTGCAGCTTGCAGGTGCCCAGCAGACTATAGAGCATCGCGCTGCGCTGCGCCGCTTCGTGCGAGCCGGCGAACAGGTAATTCTTCCGGCCCAGCGCTACCGGGCGGATCGCGTTCTCCACCGGGTTGTTGTCGATTTCCAGCAGCCCGTCCTCCGTGTACCGGCTCAGCGCTTGCCAACGCCTGATGCTGTAGGCCAGCGCCTTACCGATTGTACTCGTTGGTGTGGTCTGCACATATTCGGCTTTCATCCACGCGCCCAGCTCCGCCAGCACCGGCACAGCCTCGCGCAGACGCAGCTCCTTACGCGCCGCGCCATCCAGGCCCTGCTCCCGGCACCGGCGCTCGATGGCGTACAGCACCTGCATCCGCTCCAGGGCATGCTCCGCCCGCGCCCGGTCGTTATCCAGGGCCTCGCTGAACTTGCGCCGCGCGTGCGCCATGCAGTTGAGCACGACGATGTCGGGGCGGTCGCCCACCTTGTCGTAGCCCACGTAGCCGTCCACCTGCAGGTAGCCTTTGAACGTTTTCAATATGCCTTCCGGATACTCGCCGGCCCGGCCGGGCTCGTAATCGAAGAACACCAACCGGCCCGGACTGTTGTTGTACACCCAGTAATAGCCGCGGTGCGTTGTGCCTTTCTTGTCTTTGTCCAGCACCTTGATGGTCGTCTCATCCGCGTGGAGATAACCACTGGCAAGGATCTGCGCCTTCAGCGCTTCGTAGAGCTGGGCAATCAACCGGCTGGCGGCCGCTACCCAGTCGGTAATGGTGGCATAGGCCGGCGCGTAGCCGGAGCGCTCCAGGATCTGCATCATCCGGTTCAGCGGCGTGTGATCCACATATTTGCTGATGATGATCCAGGCCAACAGCGCCGGACCGGCAATGACCTTTTCCAGCGGCCGTGACGGCAGCGGGGCAATCACCACACAGGTCTTCAACTCGTCTGTCGAAGGCTGTTTGTACTTCGGGCGAATGAACTGTCGCACGAACAGCTCGCCGGGCGCATATTCCAGCTCTTCGGTGATCTCGCTGCCGATGCAGACCGCGCCTGGCGGAAGGTCGTCCGGCTGGATGACGATCTCTTCGCGGCGAAGGTGGGCAGGCAGCGCATTACGGCCGTTGAGGTTCGGGTTGTCCGCCTTGGTGACCGGTGTTTTAATGGCCCGGTCGTAGACGATCTGTTGGGGCTGCGGTTGTTGTTCGACGACCTGCGGGTCGAGTCCGAGGCTGAGCTGGGCGGGGTTTTCGGGCACAGCCGGCACGAAGCGCTCGCTGCGTGATCCGAAGATCAGTTGCCTGAGCTGATCGAGCTGATGGCTGAGCTCTGTAAGGCGCAAGTCGAGTTCGGTGTTTTGCTGCTGACTCGCCTCGTAAAGGGCTTTGTAATCTGTGTCTGCAGCCGTATTCATTGTCGCATTAAAAATACGCGCAAACCTGCGCCGGCAGCGGGTTTGAGCCGGCTAATTTCCAACAGCGTTACCAACAGATGCGGTCGCTCCGTGTTGATAACGGGGCCTGTATTTTACATTTTTCAAAACCACGCCGCTGAGGATAAGCTGGAGTTGGGTTGCTGTGACGCAACGCGCTCCGGTGGATGCTGCGGCATCTGCCGGCAGCTCGTAGGCGCCGTGCTCGAGTCGTTTAAAGTAGATTGCGAAGCCGTCGCCGTCCCACTGAAGCAGCTTGACGTGTGTGCGGCGTTTGGAAAGAAAGATGAACACGTCGCCGGTCAGCGGGTTTTGGCCGAGCTCGTTACGGATCAGGCCAGCGAGGCCATCGAAGCCCTTGCGAATGTCGGTGGTCTGGTGGTACAGAAAGTAGCGCGTGGCCGTAGAAAGCGCGAGCATCGGATCAGCTCAGCAGGGCTTTGAGAAATGGCGCGTCGATGCCGGCGTGGATCAGCAGGCGACGGCCGTCCGGATAGTGCAGCTCGGCGATAGGCTGCGTTGGGGTGACCGGCAATGTGATCGGAATGAACGCCGGACCGGCAGCAGGCTGGGCGTGTCGCGCCGCTTTGTATCGGCGGTTCCAGTACTGAAACTGGTGCATGGTAATGGCTTGCCCGGCGCACCATTGTTTTTGCGTCAGGCCGCTTGCGGAGCAGCCCTCGATCAGAGCAAACATTTTCTGGCGGTACGCGGCGTCGGACATTGCTTGGCGGTTCAAGCGCCAAAGCTAGAACCGGGGCGGAGCGCGGTGCAAAACGGGGTTGGTCGTGGGGTTACGACAAAAAGATCGGGAAACAGCCCTTAGCATCTGCAGTACCATCGGTAAAATGGTACTGCAGACGCTGGTACTACAGCGCAACTTTTGTCATCCCCACAAGGGGATCTCGTATGTTGTGAGATCCCCTGACGGGGATGACAAAAAGTTTGGGAAACAGCCCTTAGCATCTGCAGTACCATCAGTAAAATGGTACTGCAGACACTGGTACTGCAGAGCGACTTTTGTCATCCCCGCAAGGGGATCTCGTATGCTGCGAAATCCCCTGACGGGGAGGACAAAAAGATTGGGAAACTACACTTAGCATCTGCAGTGCCATCGGTGAACTGGCACTACAGAAACTGGTACTGCAGAGCGACTTTTGTCATCCCCGCAAGGGGATCTCGTATGTTGTGAGATCCCCTGACGGGAATGACAAAAACATCGGGATACAGCCCTTGGCATCTGCAGTGACAGCCACTCCAATACACCAACCTTAATGCCCGCCCACCGGCGTGTCATAACGGATTCCCTGCGCTCCGAGGATCCTGCCGGCACGAACCGCGTAGAACGCGAGGTACAGAAAACAGAGAATTCCTACCAGGTACGACCATTGAATACCCAGCAGCGCAGGTGAAGCCAGCAAGCCCTGCAGGACGCTGATCACGCCGCCGCCCATGATCATCATGATGAGCAGGCTGCTGCCTTCGTTCGTGTGCCTGCCCAGTCCTGCAATCGCCAGCGTGAAGATCGAGGGCCAGAGTGTTGAGCAAAACAACCCGACACTGATGAATGCATACACGCTGATCATTCCTTCTGCGGCAATGCCGATGCCGAGCGCGGTGATGCCGAGCATGGAGAAAATCAGAAGCTGCCGTGCCGGATTGCCCTTGCTGAACGCGTCTCCGGCAATCATTGCGAGAATCACGAACCCATATACATAGAACGGGGTCACGTCATGGCGGGCGATGCGGGTAACGCTCAGAAACACTCCGAATGCAACATACGGCATGATCAGCCGCGCCAGCTGCAGCGCCGTTCCGCGTAGACCGAACGCACCGACCGATCCCGTCCAGCGGCCGATCATCAGACTGGCCCAATAGAGCGCGATATAAGGCGCGATCATCGGCGTCGGGAATGGCTTGCCGTCGACCGTCAGATGCTGCTTCATGAACTCCGGAAGGTTGCTCGCCGTCGATACTTCCACACCAACGTAAAGGAATATTGCGATCATCCCGAGCGTCAGCTGCGGAAAGCTAAACGCATTCCTGCGCGAGTCGTCCACATGGCCGACATCACCCAGATCCGCCGGGGACGATTCCGGAAGTGCAAGACGATTCGGAACCGATGAAAAGCGAAAGACGAGTGCAACCAGCACGAAAGCCGCTCCCAGCCACAGATACGGCGTCTTCACAGCTGCGATGCTCCCGATCATCGATGCACCATCCGTAGTGACCGTTCCCAGAATGGCGTAGCTCACGATGAGCGGGCCGATCGTGGTGCCGAAGTTATTCACGCCGCCCGCCATGCTCAACCGTTGTGCGCCAGTGCGTGGATCGCCCATTGAAATCGCAAGCGGATTTGCAGCAGTCTGCTGCAGCGAGAAACCGAGTCCGACGACAAAAAGCCCGGTTATCATGAGGTTGAAGGACGCCGTCTCCGCCGCAGGATAAAACAGGAGGGTGCCCAGGGCGGATATCAGCAGCCCCAGAACGATTCCATTGCGGTAGCCGAGCCGGTTCAGCACATCCTCACCGCGCCATTTCGAGATGCCGTAATAGATCAGGGATCCGACCGTATAGGCGATATAGAACGCAAAGGAGATCATCTGCGACTGCCATTGCTCGAGCCTCAGCTTTTCTTTAAAAACGGGGATCAGGATATCGTTGCTGGCAGCGACGAAGCCCCAGAAAAAGAACACCATCACGATGACGCTTAGCTGCCGCCAATTGGTCGATACCTGATTTTGCATGGCTGGAGTATTCCTGCTAATGTAATTCCCAGCCCATACATTGCGGCATCGATGCTCGTGGCCCTCGACATAGCGCTTTCCGTCCTGCACCTCACCATAATCGGGTTTAACCTTTTCGGCTGGATTCCGAAACGGACCCGCAGGGCGCATCTGGTACTGGCTGGCCTGACGCTGGGCTCCTGGCTGATCCTCGGGATCTGGTATGGACCCGGCTACTGCCCCGTCACCGACTGGCAGTGGCGGGTAAAGACGCAACTCGGCGTACGCAATCTGCCACCATCCTACATCACCTGGCTGGCTGAAAAGCTCAGCGGGCAGCGCTTTCCGGATGCCGTGGTCAACATGGCAACGCTCGCGACCTTCGCCATCGCCATTCTCCTGTCCCTGTACTTCAATTTCAGAAGACGAAGAGGATAGGTGATGCGCCACAGAAGCATCAGCGACAGCAATGAGCGATGTAATCCATACTCGGATCGATTCACGACTCACGATTCACGTTCCAGTTCTAACGCCTCACGATTCACGTTTCACGACTCACGATTCACGTTTCACGACTCACGCCTCACGATTCACGTTTCACGCCTATCGCAGGTTCTGAAAATTCTATGACGGGTGCAGGATGCAGGATTGAATCGTTTTCCCTAGTTTCGTTGGAACAGCAACAAGCCGCTGATCTGTTATGATCACTATTCGCAACCGCCGCATGGAATCCATTTCCAATATCCCGACTGCAGCTATTGCCGGCTATTGTTTTAATTGCTGTTGGACGACGACAAATCCCGGGATGCCTCAGGCCTGATCGAATCTCATTTCATCTTGCATACGACGCTCCCGGTTCAAATCCGGGGGCGTTTTTCGTTTAGCGCAAGCTGGTATTCCCCGCCAGAACCGCGTCCCGCTCTTCAACTGAGCGTCCCTGAAGCCGCGGGCGAACCGTCGCAGATTTTCACAGCCGCCTTCTACGGTAAATCCCGATCTATTAGCCGCATCACCAGGCGCCCTTCGCGTAGCATCGCTCCCTGTTGCCGATGCCGCAAAACAAACACCACCCCCACACCCGGGATCTCACCTCCCACCATCTCACGCCTCACTCCCTCACTCCCTCACTTCCTCACTCACTCACTTACTCACTTACTCACTTACTCACTTACTCACTTACTCACTTACTCACTTCCTCACCCCCTCACCCCCCTCACTCATCATGACAGCATCCAACAAACTCCTGACCGCATCCTTCATCGTCGCCGGCTCCGATCTCAACGCCGAAGCCGCGCTGAGCATCTGCCGCATTCTTAAGGGAATCACCGAGCAGACCGATGCCACCATCGTCCGGGCAACCGGCAGCCTCGACTACAGCAAGCTACAGGTGAAGCACTACTACCTCGATGTGGTAGGCAGCGCAAAGCTGTACGATATCGTCGTCATCCACACCTATGTCCGTTCTTACGAAGACGATGAGCTGGCCATCGAGCTGCGCGCCGTTCGAAAGCGCGGCAAAAGAGAAGTGCCGCTCGTGAACGGAAGCTTCGTTTACAGCGTTCGCCGGACCGTCGAGATCTGCTATTCGCTGTCGTAGGCTATTGCCGGAGCCTGACCCGCAGATGGCCATGATCAGAAACGAAGCTCAGGACCTGAGAATATCGATCCGTTCTGTTTCCTTCCGATGTATCAGGCCTGCAGCCTTCGGCGGAAGATCAGTGTCATCAGGACGGCAAGCCCGCTCAGCAGCAACATGAGTGCAATCGCACCGTGCCATCCGGCCTTGCTCCACGCACGCAGTGAAAGCCCCGCCCCGAGCGATCCTCCGATGAAATACGTGGTCATGTAGACGGTATTGATGCGACTGTTAGCCGTTGCGTCCAGGGAGTAAATCAGGGCGATGTTGGTGACCTGCGTCGCCTGAACGCCGATGTCCAGCAGGATGACCGCGATGAAAACCGGGATAATGGAATCCTGTGCAACGAGAAGGGTACCGATCCCGCCGAGCACCATCAGGGTCGTGGTCAGGAGCGTGTTTCCCGGCTTGCTCTTGTCGGCCATACGACCGAACAGCGGCGCTGCGAGCGCACTTGCGGCAGCGAGCAATCCGAAAAGCCCGATCCGCCCCGCACCGTAATTGAACGGCGCAGCGCTGACTCGAAGGCTGAGGGTGATCCAGAAAGCGCTGAGGCTGCCGAAAGCCAGCGCGCCGATACACGCGGATAGGCGGAGCAGACCGAAACGCGTGAACTGCCTGAGCGTCGACTGGAGCAACCGTCCATAACTGCCTTCGAAGCGCTCCTTCGTCGATGGAAAATCGCGCTCCATCAGAATCGCAGACAGGAGGACCAGCGCAGCGCTGATCGCATAGACGTAGCGCCAGCCAAGACCTTCAGCCACGAAGCCACTATACACGCGGGCAACGAGAATACCGGTCAGCAATCCGGTGAAGATCACGCTGACGATCTTGCCGCGATTCTCCGTCACCAGGCTCGCCGCCATTGGGAGGACCACCTGCGCGACGACGGAAAAGATACCGATGAGCAGGCTTCCCGCATACAGCGCCGCTTTCCCCTGAGAGAACGTCAGCAACATCAGGCTACCGATCAGCAGCAACTGCAGGATAAGGATCAGCCGCTTCCGGTCCATCTTGTCGCCGATGGGCGTGAGAAAGAAAAGCCCGATTCCGTAGCCCGCCTGCGAGAGCACCGGCAGGCGCCCCGCTTCCTCGAGGTCGAGGTGTGTTGCCAGCGCTATCTCCCCGAGTATAGGCTGCGCATAATACACATTCGCCACGCAGATTCCGGCGGTGACCGCCATGATGAGCACCTGCGTCCGGCTGAGCGTCTTTTCCATACTTCGTCTTCAATTCCGCGGCGAAAGTAGGCTACCAATCGCGCAACCGCACGCTGCGCCAATCCGCCTCAGGACAGGGAATAGCAGACCGGGATTCCTGTTGCGACAGCGTACACGAAATTGCCGTTCGCTTTCTCGTCCGCATCGCGCCGGTCTTCGTACATACTGATATTGGACCGTAGCACCACAAGATCGTATCGATCGGAGGTCTGGAGACGCTCGATGTAATGCTCGCGGATCTTGCGGAGATCGTACTCAGGCACGCCCGGGAGCGCACCGGGGTGATTGGCATCGACGAGCTGCCTGATTACCCTGCAGATGCGCAGCAGCGCGTGCGGACCCAGCGACTTCCCGCCGACTATGAATGTTGAAGAAAAGTTTGTCGGAAATGCGTGTTTCATGAAAGCGGTTGATTTCAGGCGTAGAGCCGGTTGAGGTATTGCCTGCGGCAGGGATTGTAAAGCGCCAGCACAATCAGTGGAATGCAGGGCGCAGCAGTGGCGAGGTTGCTATCCGGAAAGCTGAGATGCAGCCCCGCCGCGACCAGTCCGAGCCGCCCGACGTCGAGCGCAAATACCCAGCGACGCTGTTCTAGCATTGCGCCGGTCGAGATGAGCGATAGAATAATGAAAGCCGCACCCAGCGCCAGCTGCAGCGGAGCGAGATGATCCGCTGAAAGGAGTATCGCAAACAACAGCACGATGCTGAGCGCCGTTTGCAGCAGGATATACTGCCGCAGTCCTGCGCTGATGAAGCGGTTCGATTCCCGGCGGAGCAGCTTTCGCTCCAGCGCGGTACGGATCAGGGGATCGATGCCGTCAGGCGTTCCGAAAACGACCCCGAGCTTCTGCCGGAGGCCTCTGGCGCGCTTTACGGCGATACCGATCTCAAGAAAGAAATGGAAATGCTGCCACAGAAAGCTGTAGCTGTTCAGGGGCTTCGTCAGTCCGTAGACCGGTCGGGTTTGCTCCGCTGCAAAGGTCCCGAAGAGCTTGTCCCAGATGATGAGCACATCACCGTAATTGGTGTCGAGATACTCCGGATTGCTGCTGTGATGAACGCGGTGGTGCGAGGGCGTGACGAGGAAATACTCCAGGAAACCGAGCTTCCCGATGAGCTGCGTGTGTGTGAAAAAAGGGTAAAGTCCGTGCAGGAGCAGCATCACGGTAATGGCGCCCGGATGAAAACCCAATACCGGAAGCACAGCCCAGAAAAGACTGCGGATCGCGGCCTGAAAAACGGTGATGCGTGCCGATACCGTGAAGTTGAAGTCGTCGCTCTGATGATGGACGCCATGCGCCGCCCAGAGGATGGCAACCCTGTGCCCGAGCCGGTGATACCAATACCATACGAAGTCCGTCGCGAGGAAGAGCAGGATATAGCTCCACCACGACGGCTCGAAGCTGAAGAGGCGGCAATGCTCATACAGCCAAAGGAAGAACGCATAGAAAAGTCCCGTCGTGCCCAGATCCGCGAGCCGCTCCGCGATGCCTACATTGATGTTGGCGATGCTGTCGCCAAAGCTGAAAAGCGCGCCCAGTCCGCGTTTGCGCGCAATCTGCCATTCCAGGATCATCATCGATACGAAGAAGGGAACCGCCAGCGCGAGAAGAACCGAATGTTGCACGATAGAGAATATTGAATGCGAATGCAGGTTCAGATACTTGTTGGCCGCGCGGGATTAGCGGCGCAGCGGTTAATTTTGGAGCTTCGTTATGTTATCCAACAAGGCCCGCTATGCACTTCGGGCGGCGGCCTATCTCGCCGACAGGCCTGCCGGAATTCCGGTTCAGATCGCCGAGATCGCTGCGGCAAGAAGCATCCCGCTTAAATTCCTGGAAGCGATCCTGCTCGAGCTGCGCAAGGCCGGGTTCCTTGAAAGCAAGAAGGGCAAAGGCGGTGGCTACTCCCTGGCCAAGGCTTCCTCGGAAATCTCATTGGCCGCGATCATCCGCGTCATCGACGGACCGATCGCGATGCTGCCATGCGCCTCGCTCAACTTTTACCAGGAATGCCACGACTGCGACAAGACAAGCTGCGGGCTCAACCGCGCGATCGCCGAGGCCCGCGATGCGGTACTTTCAGTTCTTGAGCACCGTTTCCTGAGCGATATCGTCTGAGCGCCGACTTCCCTGGCCACAACAGCACCATCCGCCCATCCACACTGCATTGCACGAGACTGACAGCGCTCTGCTCGATCCGGTTGCATTCATAATCCGCTTTTATGGTCACAGAATGCCGCGAATCTACGGGGCATTTATTATCCTACCAAAATAATAGGGTATCAATTTCCGCATCATGAAAACTGATGCCGCGCGATTTTATAGCGGACGGCGGGAAGGGCAATTCACAGTCGGAGCACTACGATATGTGTTCGAGACGTTATCGGGAGGCTATTTAACAGGCGAGTGGCGCCGCGGGTTTATTTACATGTGAACTTCGCGATACATGAAACCCATCCTTACCCTATTATGTCTTGTCGCTACGATCGTTGCAAACGCGCAGGCGACGTATAACCCGGTCCGCGGCGATTGGGACAAAGCAGGCGCCCGCCCGATGCCGGCCATTACACAGACGCGCAACGTCCGGTCTTTTGGAGCCGACCCACAGGGAAACAGCTCGAGCAACGGCGCCCTGCAGGCTGCGATCAACGACCTGGGCGGGCGCCCGGGCATCATTCTATTCCCTGCAGGCACCTACTACTTCGACGCCGCGATCAGCCTCAACCGCGACAGCATCGTGCTGCGGGGCGAGGGTCACGATAGCACCCGGCTGCGGTTTGAGCTCACGGGCCGCCAGGATAACTGCATCACCATCTCAGGCAGTTCAACCAGCGATACAAGCCTTCTGAACGCGTCGTTCCTGCGTGGCGACAGCGTCATCAGCGTGGCGGATCCGGCGCTTTTTCAGGCTGGCGACTGGGTCACGCTTTCAATGGATGACGCATCTTTCATGACCTCGGTATGGGCGCTCGGGACACTTGGCCAGACGATGCAGATCCGAAGGATTCAGGGCAATCTGATATTCCTGGAAAGCAGGTCCCGATTCAACTACAGCCTGAATCTGAGGCCACGCATCCGGAAGATCGTTCCACGAAAAAGCGTCGGGATCGAGTGCCTCGCGATCGAGCGCAGCGACGCCACCAGCAGCCAGACCTCTAATATCGTTTTCGACCGCGCAGTGAACTGTTCCGTCTCCGGCATCGAATCGGATGTGACCAATTTCGCCCACGTGGAGCTGAATCGAAGCGCGAATATCAGCGTTCGGAATTCCTACTTCCACGACGCCTTCGCATACGGCGGCGGGGGACAGGCCTACGGCGTGGTTCTTCAGAACGGCAGCAGTGAATGCCTTCTGAGCGGAAATTACTTCAACCATCTGCGTCACAGCATGTTGCTGCAATCGGGCGCGAATGGAAACGTGCTCGCGTATAATCACTCGACGAAACCGTACTGGACGGAAACGAGCCTGCCGGACAGCAGCGCGGGCGAGATAGTCCTTCACGGCAATTTCCCATTCATGAATCTCGCCGAAGGAAATATCGTTCAGAATATCGTGATCGACGACTCGCACGGCGCCAATGGCCCTTACAATACCTTTTTTCGCAACCGGGCGCAGGGTTTCGGCGTCTTCATGAATTTCGCTCCTCCGACGGACAGCCAGCAGTTCATTGGCAACGAGATCACGAATCCACTGACAGGGCTGTATTTCATCAGCGGCCGCGGGCATTTTCAGTACGGTAACAATTACCAGGGAACGGTGGGCGTTCCGGGCACGATCCCCGATGCAAGCCTGTATCTCGGGAATGGAGGCCGGCCGGAGTGCAGCGATGGTATGATCTGGCCTGTAATCGGAGAACCGGGGCGCTACAATACCGGCAGCATTCCTGTCGTCCGCCGCGTCAAGGCCGGTGTGGAGGCAAGCTGCGGATGTGTTCCGCTGGAATCCGAATCGGGCGTCATCCCGGTGGAGCGCCGCGCGGCATGGAACCTGGTGCCAAATCCCGCTATGGATTACGTTCAGCTCAAGGGTCAGGGAGAGGCCGGGCTTCTGACGCTGTATGACGTCACGGGCAGGGAGGTGCTGCAGGTACGAAATCCGGGTAGTGGACGCATCGATCTTCGGACGGTTTCTCCCGGAATCTATCAGGCGCGCATTCAGGAAAAAGACCGCAGCTCGGTGATCCGACTGCTGATCCTCCGCTAGCTTTCTGCGGCCAATGCCGGACTGACTGCGGCAGTACAGAACAGTGAGCGGCGCTTCATTGCCGAACTTGCAGCCCGATATGTACATTCGGTACGGATTACACGTGGTACATCTTTTGTCAACATTGTCGAAACATCAATTTCGATAATTGCGGTTCAGGATGCGTCAGGGTTTTCAGGTGACCCCATTCAGATTAACAGCCGCCCCCGCAGATGTTTATCAGGTATTATGAAGCGATTGATTCCAGTTGTGCTGCTATGTTGTTGCAGTGCGGTATCGGCGAGAGCGGCCAGCGACAGTTCGGCAAGTTTTAGTCTCAGCGTGGTGCCTTCGGGAACCCTGAGCTACACCGGCATAAACGGCCATTTTCTCCTCCAGCTCCGCTACGGGCGGCACGAGCTGTATGCCGGTCCCAAAGCGTCTTTCAGCAAAAGCTATCTCCCGGACAATGCCGTTTGGGGCTATAATGCCGGCTATAATTTCTCGGTACTGAAGTCGCGGCATCTCGAGATGCTCGCCAACTTCGACTTTCAGGAAATCTTCTACCGCCCGTATTCGCTCCGGCGAACACCGTCGACAAACAGGAACACGGTGTCCGAATATCTTGCGGGGCTGGCGCTGCGATATCGCCCGTCGACGCGCATTCCGTTCGGCATGCAGGTGAACATCTCCGAGGGCATCTACCGGGATAAATATCATAGCGCCTACCGGAACGACGGTGCGGTGAATTACGGCATCAGCTCCATGGTACGGCTGAGCTTCATGTACACAATTATTGGCCGATGAAAAGGCTCGTCGGCTGCGCGATCGCGGCGTTGATACTGGCATCCTGCGCGAGGAAGGAGTATGCTCCGGTGAATATTCCCACGAACCGCATAGCCATTATCGGGCATGGGGGAATGGGCAATCCCGGCATCAACAATCCGTATCAGCTGAACTCCTTCAACGGGCTCGTGAATGCGCTCGACGTCTACCGGCTGGACGGCGTCGAAACCGATATCCAGCTCACGAGGGACTCGAGCCTGTTCATGATCCATGACGATTTCATGGAGCTGCTTACGTACTGCTCGGGTTGTATTTCAAATGCGGATTCCGCGTTTGTAGGGTCCTGCAATTTCCGTCCCGTGAGCAGCGGGCAATTCCGCACCGATGCCGTTACGCCGCTGGAGTCCCTGTTCGCGATGATCGCCTCCCGCAGGAATAGGGTGAAGGTGTTTCTCGACATCCATCCGCCGGTGACCTGCATTCCCGAAGCGGAGCGCCGGTCGGAGTACGCAGCAAGATTGCTTCGCTCGCTGGGACGACTGCTCCAGCGCTATCCGGTGCAGGAACGGATCGCGATACAGACCTCCGACCGGGAGCTCCTGATGCAGGCGGAGGGCATACTCCCGGGCGTTGAAATCTACCTCGATTACTGCACGTCGATGGCGGATGTCGAATATGCACACAGCCGCGGTTATAAAGGGGTTGCGGCACAAACCAAAGCGTTTGGCGGCGACCTGGTTCGTGCGGCCCAGGCCTCAAACCTTAAAGTGCAGCTGTACGATGCCGGGAGTCAGAAAGACATCCTCGAGGCCCTGAACAAGCTGCCGGATTACTTCCTTGCAGATAACCTCGTGCTGACGCAACAGATCGCCGAGACGGTGAACGACGGTCAGTGACCGTCCCCGACCCTCATCCTGGTAGATTCTCAGGCTCCCTGCCTTCGCAAAACGCTGCGGCTGGCGCTCCCGATCCACTGCAAACTGCAAACTGCCGTCAGCGCCAATCCTCTTCCCGGTATCGATCCCGCTCCCCGCCTCCATTAAAGCTGCGGCTGGCGCTCCCGATCCACTGCAAACTGCAAACTGCAAACTGCCGTCAGCGCCAATCCTGTTCCCGGTATCAATCCCTTTCCAGCACAGTGGGATCCGAAGCTTGGAATTCACGTGACTTGAAGTCGCGG
>JADMIO010957468.1_pt1 | contig 24559 bp, 15 predicted proteins | sample 8958161 | NCBI WGS metagenome assembly JADMIO01 (sample SAMN16585339, study PRJNA669376) | soil metagenome | isolation source: Crop rotation soil | place: USA: Cullars Rotation, Alabama | collected 2011
CCGCGACTTCAAGTCACGTGAATTCCAAGCTTCGGATCCCACTGTGCTGGAAAGCTGCTGCTCGACCGGAGCGGTCACTTGCACCTGGAAATTGAACAGGTAGCGCACCGTGTCGTTGTCTATGCGGTCGAGCATCGCCTGGAACAGACCGAACGACTCGCGCTTGTATTCGACCAGCGGGTCTTTCTGAGCGTAGCCGCGCAGGTGTATGCCCTCTTTCAAATAGTCGAGCGCGTGCAGGTGGTCTTTCCACTGCGCGTCAACGATGTTGAGCATGATGTAACGCTCAAGGTTGCGCATCGCCTCGACGCCGACCTGCACTTCTTTTTCGGCGTACTTCGCTTCGAGCCGCTTCCAGAGCGTATCCTGCGCCTCTTCGGGACTCAACTCGTCGAGCCGGATGCGCTCCTGATCGGCGTCGAAGTTGTAGATCTTGCGCAGATCGTCTTTCAAGCCGTTGAGATCCCACTCGTGCGGCGCTTGCTCGCGCGGCATGTACTGCTCGATCAAGTCGCTGAGCAGGTCTTCGGCCCTGCCGAGAATGTCTTCGCGCTGCGTCTCGCTCTGCTTTTCGGGCGTCTCGCCGTAATAGCCCATCAGCAACTGGCGGCGTATGGTGTAGATCGCCTCGCGCTGCTTGTTCATCACGTCGTCGTATTCGAGCAGCCGTTTGCGGATCGAGAAGTTGTGCGCTTCGACCGATTTTTGCGCGCCCTCGATGCGCTTGCTCACGAGGCCCGACTCAATCGGCACGCCCTCTTCCATGCCGAGCCGCAGCATGATGTTCTTGATGCGCTCGCCGCCGAAGATGCGCATCAAGTCGTCTTCGAGCGACAGGTAAAAGCGCGACGAGCCGGGGTCGCCCTGGCGGCCTGAACGACCGCGCAACTGATTGTCAATGCGCCTCGATTCGTGCCGCTCGGTGCCGAGGATGTGCAAGCCACCGGCCCTGACGACTTCCTCGTGCTCGATATCCGTGACTTGCTTGGCGCGTTCGAGCGCCTTCTCCAGTTGCTCAGGCGTCGCCTCGTCGGGGTTGACCTGTTTCTTCTTCAGCTCTTCTTTTGCCAGAAACTCAGGGTTGCCGCCGAGCAGGATGTCGGTGCCGCGCCCGGCCATGTTTGTAGCGATGGTTACTTGTCCTTTGCGACCTGCCTGCGCGACGATGTCGGCCTCGCGCGCCGCGTGCTCCGGCTTGGCGTTCAAGACGTTGTGCGGCACATGCAGCTTCTTGAGCCGCGACGCCAGCATCTCCGACGTTTCGACCGAGACGGTGCCGACGAGCACCGGCTGGCCGTTCTCATGTAGCTGCTTGATCTCGTTGACCACCGCGTCCCACTTCTCGCGTTCTGTGCGGTAGATTACATCCGGGAAATCCTTACGCACCATGTCGCGGTTGGTCGGGATGACCGCCACGTCGAGCTTGTAGATGTTGGCGAACTCGCTCGCTTCGGTCTCCGCCGTGCCGGTCATGCCGGATAGCTTGGCGTACATGCGGAAGTAGTTCTGCAAGGTAATGGTCGCCAGCGTCTGGTTCTCGGCTTCGATCTTGACGCCTTCTTTGGCCTCAACGGCTTGATGCAGACCGTCGCTCCAGCGGCGGCCCGGCATCACGCGCCCGGTGAATTCGTCAACGATGATGACTTCGCCTTCCTTGACGATGTATTGCTTGTCGAGGTGATAGAGCGCGTGCGCGTTCAGCGACTGCTCGATACAGTGCAGCAACTCCATGTTGGCCGGGTCGTAGAGATTGCCGACGCCGGTGAAACGCTCGGCGGCCTCGACGCCCTCTTCGGTGAGCGTCGCCGAGTGCTGCTTCTCGTCAACGTGATAGAGCAGGCGCGCGTCTTCCTTGAGGTTCACGTCGCCATCGGCCTGCTTGATCTCGGCGACGCGTTTCTGCTGCTCGGCCTTCAGCCGCAGGAGGCACTCGTTGGCGACGTAATATTTCTCAGTCGAGTCTTCCGACGCGCCCGAAATGATCAGCGGCGTTCGCGCCTCGTCAATCAGGATCGAGTCCACTTCGTCAACGATGGCGTACCAGTGGCCGCGCTGCACCATCGCCACCGGGTCGAACTTCATGTTGTCGCGCAGGTAATCGAAGCCGAATTCGTTATTGGTGCCGTAGGTGATGTCGGCGCGGTAAGCCTCCTGGCGCTCGCCGTCGTCCATGTCGTGCTGTATGCAGCCGACCGTGAGGCCGAGGAACTTATAAATCTTGCCCATCCACTCAGTGTCGCGGCGGGCCAGGTAATCGTTGACCGTGACGACGTGGACGCCGCGCCCGGCCAGCGCGTTGAGGTAGGCCGGCAGCGTCGCAACTAAGGTCTTGCCTTCGCCGGTCTTCATCTCGGCGATCATGCCGCGGTGCAAGACCATGCCGCCGATCAACTGCACGTCGAAGTGGCGCATGCCGGTGGCGCGGCGCGAAGCCTCGCGCACGACGGCGAAGGCTTCGGGCAGGATTTCGTCGAGCGCCTCGTCAACGACCAGGCGCATCGCCTTCTTCTCCTCTTCGGGCGTGTCGGCGGTGATCTCGGCCCCGGCGATGCGCTTCTCCATCTCCTCGCGGAAGCGCACCGTGTAATCGCGCAACTCGTCGTCCGAGAGCCGCTGCATCTGCGGCTCAAGCGCGTTGATCTCCTGAACCACCGGCCACAGGCGCTTGAGTAATCGTTCGTTGGCGCTGCCGAATATCTTGGTTGCAACTCTATTGAATATCGCTGTCATATGTCTCTCTAAGTTTTGGCCCCTGGTTTCTGGTTTGATCTGACGGCGCTCACCGCAACCAGGAACTGCCAGCGGGCGAAGCCCATCTCCCGCTCAGGAAACCAAAAATCAATCAGCCTGCTGATCTGGGATTCGCCACTCCGCGTCCCGGCCAGCAGGCTTGCGTTGCGTCATCTCTCGTGATGCGAGCTATGGTCACGGTTTGCCTTCGCATTGCGCAATCGCACCGATATAAATTGTATTGAAGCCGACTCCGCGCGTCAATTCATGGCGACTCCTATCAATTGATATGCGAACGCCGCCCGACTCGTTGCCAGCCGCCGCCCGCCGGGTCGAATACTATTGAATCACTCGGAGACCATGCTAGATTGGCAGCGATGCAACGAGCCGCAGATCACCTCGCCATCGCGAATGCCCCGACCACAACAGCCGCCGCGCGCCTCGGACACCGCGCGTGGCTGCCGGCAGCGACCATCGCCGTCGCCGGCGTGCTGGCCTACGCCAACAGCTTTCAAGGGCAGTTCGTCTTCGACGATCACAACAGCATCGAGAACGCTTCCCTGCATCAACTGTGGCCGCCGTGGCCGGCCCTGTTCGCGCCGGAGAATGTCCACCGCCCGCTGGTCAGCCTGTCGCTGGCGATCAACTACGCCATCAGCGGCTATCAGGTTTGGAGCTACCACCTGGTGAATCTGCTGATTCATCTGGCGGCAGCGGCGGCGCTGTTCGGCATCGTCCGCCGCACCCTGCTCAGTGACCGCCTGCGCGCGCGCTTCGCCGCGCGTGCCGACGCGCTGGCGCTGGCCGTGGCGCTCGTCTGGATGATTCACCCGCTGCAAACGCAAGCTGTAACTTACATCATACAGCGATGCGAATCGTTGATGGGGATGTTCTACCTGTTGACGCTCTACTGTGCGATAAGGGGTCTTGAGTCGCCGCGCAAGCGACTCTGGAACGCCGCCGCCATCGCCGCCTGCGCGGCGGGAATGCTGTCGAAGCAAGTCATGGTTACCGCGCCGTTGAGCGTGTTGCTTTACGATTATCTGTTCGTCTCCGGCTCGCTCGCCAGCACTCTGCGGCGACGCTGGCGGCTATACGCCGGCCTGGCAGCGACCTGGGGCGTGCTGGCGGCGACGATCCTTGCCGCGCCGGCCAACCTGAGCGCCGGGTTCGCCGTGAAAGAGATTACGCCGTGGCGCTATTTCATCTCTGAATTCTCGGTGATCGTTCATTACCTGCGCCTGAGCATCTGGCCGTCGCCGCTGGTGCTCGACTACGCGTGGCCGGTGGCGCAGACGGCGGGCGAGGTGATTCCCTACGCGCTGATCGTCGGCGCGCTGGCCGCCGCGAGCATCTTGGGATTGATCCGCCGCCAGCCGCTCGCTTATACGGGCGTCTGGTTTTTTCTGGTCATTTCGCTGACTTCGACCTTCATGCCGTTTTCCGATCTGGTCTTCGAGCACCGCATGTACTTGCCGCTGGCGGGCGTCGTCACGCTGGTCGTGATCGGCAGCTACGCGCTCGGCCAGTCGCTGATAGCGCGGCTGTCAGCGACGGCGGCGCGCATCGCATCGCCTCAACTCATCGGCGGCGGCGCGCTGGCGATTGTTCTAGTGATGTTGGGGTCGCTGACTTTTCAGCGTAATGCTTATTACCAGAATGAAATCTTCATGTGGAAGGACGTGCTCAAGCATCAGCCCGCCGATTCGCGCGCACACAACAACCTCGGCATCCTGTTACTGGCGCGCGGCGCGACCGACGAGGCCATCGCACATTTCAGCGAAGCCTGCCGCCTGAAGCCGGATTATGCGCTCGCTAAAAATAATTTGGGTCGCGCCCTTGTTGATCAGGGCCGTAGCGCCGAAGCCCTGCCGCTTTATGCCGAGCTGCTTGAAAGTAAGCCGAATTACGCTGAAGCGCATTTCCATTTTGGCCGCGCGCTGCTCGCGCAGAGCGATTTCGAAACGGCAAAGGCGCAGTTCAAGCAGGCCATCAAACTCGACCCGAACTACGCGGAAGCCCACCTCGGTTACGCGATAGCCTGTAAAGAAGAGGGCCGCGTGGCCGAAGCCATCGAGCCTTTGCGCCGCGCCGTCGAGTTGCGCCCGCAGTGGGTCGAAGCTCTCGACGAACTGGCGCTAATTCTGGCGACACACCCGCAAGCCGAGTTGCGCAATGGCGAGCAGGCTGTTCAACTGGCCGAGCGCGCCGTGCGCTTGACCCGCGCCGAGCGCGCCCTGCCGCTCGACGTGCTGGCCGCCGCTTATGCGGAAGCGGGGCGCTTTGAAGAGGCCGTCGAAACGACCCAACAAGCGGCCCGGCTTGCCCGCGCCGCAGGCGATGCGCAACTGGCCGACGAGATCAGCGTGTGGCTGGCGGATTATCAATCGCAGCGCCCGCGCCGCGAGCCGCCGGGGGCCGTTAATCAACCAACGGCGCGAAGATGAACGCCGCGATTGTGTGCAAGCCTGAGGCGGCGGTTGCGCGGCGGTTTATCAACGCGCAATGCCCGAACGGGGTATGGCAAATGCTCAAAAATGCGTCGAGAAAAATAGTGTTGACACCTTATGGGGTGGATGGTAAAACGTGTCTGCCTTACAAAGGCGCTCAGGATTTTTGATTGATTGTGAAGAATAAATAGCCTGCCGAGTCTGCCGCTCTCATAGAGTCAAAAACCCTTTCTTGACTCTGGACTCGACCACTCGACGGACGCGACAGGCGCGATAGATTCACAGGCCCCATAGTCCTCCCGTCCCCCCTGACGCGCGCCCCTTTTGTAGTTCTTACAACTTTCACGCTTCGTCCCCATCGTCGCGGCCCCTACAGTCCGATTTTGGATTTCCATGGCTTGGCGCTACGCGTCGGCGATTTCGGATTTTGGATTGAAGACCTTCTCGCAGGATTAGAGCTTCAAGAACCTGAGTCCGGCAATCCAAAATCCAAAATCCCAATTGAGAATCCTTCCTGGGGGCTGTCATGTTCGGATCAAAGAAGAAGAGCATCGTCGGGCTGGACATCGGCTCAAGCGCGCTCAAGGCCGTCGAACTCAAGCCCGTGCGCAACGGCTTCGAGCTGCTGCACATCGCGCATCATAACCTGCAATCAGACACTATTGTTGACGGGCACATCATTGATCTCAACCACGTTTCGGATTCGATCAACCGCGTCTGGTCGGACAACAACATTAAGACTAGTCAGGTCGCCACGTCGCTGTCGGGCCACGCCGTCATTGTTAAAAAGATCATGTTGCCGCAGATGTCCAGCGAAGAGCTGGACGAGCAGATCCACTGGGAGGCCGAGCAGTACATCCCCTTCGACATCAACGACGTGAACCTCTACCACGAAGTCATCGGCCACGACCCGGCGACTCAGAACATGGACGTGCTGCTTGTCGCCTGCAAGCGCGACAAGATCGCCCAGTTCACGCAGGTCATCTCGCAGGCCGGTAAGCAGCCGGTCATCGTTGACGTTGACGCCTTCGCGCTACAGAACGCTTATGAGATGAATTACATGCCGTCGCCCAATCAGACGGTGGCGCTCCTGGACATCGGCGCGTCGGTGATGACCATCAACGTCGTTCGTGGCACGACTTCAATCTTCACGCGCGACATCTCAGCGGGCGGCAATCAGTACACCGACTTGTTGCAGAAAGAACTGAACCTGACTTTCGAGCAGGCCGAGATGCTCAAGCGCGGCGCTGGCTTTGACGAGCAGGGCGATTACGAGGCGGCGCAGGCGGCGATGCGCTCGGTGTCAGAGATGCTGGCGCTGGAGATCCAACGCACCCTCGACTTCTTCCGCGCGACGGCGGTTGATTCGCCGAACATTGACTGCATGCTGATCGCCGGCGGCTCGTCGAAGGTCGAGCACCTGTGCGATTACCTCTCGGAAAAATTCCAGATGCCGGTCGAGCGATTCGACGCCTTCCGCGCCGTCCGTTACGACCGCAAACGCTTCGACGATGAATACCTCAAAGAGCTGTCGCCGAACATGGCGGTCGCCGTCGGCCTCGCGGTTCGCGTCGCGGAGGTGATGAAATGATCCGAGTCAACCTACTTGAAGGCACCGCCGAACACCGCGTCGCCGTACAGAAGACGAAAGTCGCGGCGCGGCGCGGTCAGCAACTTTTCATGGTCGCGGCGGCCTTGAGCATCTTCCTGGTCGCGCTGGCGGTTGACCACCTGTGGACGACCAACGCGCGCACAGAGGCGCAGGCGCAACTCGATCACGAGCAGGAAGTCGCCAAGAAGCTTGAAGCCGACGTGCAGAAGAAGAACGAGATCGAGGCCGAGCTGAAGCAGGTCGAAGAGCGCATCAAGGTGATCAAGCAACTGCGCGCCGAGCAGAAAGGCCCCGTCGCCCTGATGAGCGCCATCAACGAGCGCATGCCCGGCGGCCCGGCAGACTTCCGACTCGACCAGATCACTCAGAAAGGCACGCACCTACAGATCGTCGGCACGTCGGTCAATCAACAGGTCATCGCCGACTTCGCGCGCCAGCTGGAATTCTCCAACGGCCTGTTCAGCAATCTGGTGCCGACCATCGAAAGCCAGGAAGTCAAGCTTGATGACATCGCTGAGCGCAAAGAGGCCGACAAGGGCGATAAGAACGACAAGAAAGAGGCCAAAGACGCCAAGAAAGACGACAAGAAAGAGGGCGATAATAAAGGCGAGGCCGAGACCGCGCGCATCTTCCGCTTTACGATTGATTGCGATTACAACAAGCCGCGCGCCGAAGACGCGAAGGATGCGAAGTCGGCGCAGCCGCCGGCTCCGGGCAAGTGAAGGAGAGGGAATATGTCAGCTTCAGCACAAACTGTAGTCAAACCGGCAGAGGAATCGGGCAATTTCTTCACGCGCCAAGCCTGGTACGTCCAGATGCTTGTGCTGCTGTTGCTGGCCGGCCTGCTCTATTTCGCTGCCGACTACCTGCTCTACAGCGACAAGCGCGCCGAGACGGTGAAGATCAAAGAGCAGGTCGAAAACCTCAAGGCCAAAAACCAGCAGGCCAGCATCATCCAGCAGAACCTCAAGGCCGCCGAGGCGACGCTCGCCGAGAAGCGCGAAGAGATCGAGCGGCTGCGCGATCTGTTGCCCGACGCCGTCGAAATCTCGCGCATCTACGACAGCCTCAAAGACCTGCTGCGCGCCCAGCGCCTGGAGCTGAAACGCTTCTCGCCGCAGAAGCCGCAGGTGCAGGAGTTCTACACGGCGCAGCCGATCATCATCGAAGTCACCGGCTCATACGACGGACTCGGCCAGTACTTCTCGGAACTCGGCTTTTACAAACGCATCCTCAGCGTCGGCGACGTGGACATCAAACAGGCCGAAGACGGCGCGCAAGTCATGGGGCGCTCGATCAACAGCTCGTTCATCGTGACGGCGTTCTACATCTCGCCGGAGAACCTTGAGAAGCTGACGGCCAAGAAGCCCGCCGCGCCGCCGGCACCCGGCGGCCAGCAGAAAAAGTAGCGGAGTAGCGCAATGAGACTGACATTACAAAACCTCATTCTACGCAAACGCCGGCTCCTCGGCGTCGTCATCGCCACGGTCATCACCTGCGCGCTGGCGATCAGTGCTGTGGCGCAGCAGGGCCAGACGGCAGCGCCGGCTTCCTCAACACCGCCGCCAGCGTCGTCGTCACAGCCGCAGCCGCCGCCGGGCGCTAAAGAGAACCTTGGGCCGACCGCCGACTCAATCCGCCCGTACAGGCCCTACAACCGCGACCCGTTCAAGAAGCCGATCAAGCCGAAGACGCCGAAGGACAAGGCCAAGCAGGTGGCGTTGCAACTCGGCTTCCCGGCCATCGAAACGCGCCGCGCCGAGTTCCGTCAGAAGGTCGGCGAGGCGCGTGACCGGGGCTTGAGCGAGCCGGAACCGGTGACCCAGTACCTCGTCAACGAGCTGGACGTGACCGGCGTGTTTCGCGACGAGCGCGGCTACGGCGCTTTCGTCAAGGCGCAGCCGACCGGCACCATGCTCTTCCTGCGCACCGGCACGCGCTGCTACAACGGCGAGGTCGTGCGCATCGAAGGCGACGACGCGGGCGTTTCGCGCGTGACCTTCCGCGAGTTCTTTAAGATCGAGCAGAACGGCAAGGCGTTGACGCAAGAGCGCATGGTCGCCAAGTCGCCGGTAGGGGCAAAATAATTTGTAGCGCCGATTACAAACGGCGCACGTGGTCATCTTTCATGCAACGAATTCAGCGCGGTGGAGCGAGCGCGGGCAGACTAAACGGAAGCCCTCTTGATCGCGTTCGTTTCAGTTTCAACATCAGAGAGAGGGAGATAAAAAGTTATGTTCGCTAGGAGGCTCGTCGTAATCATCATGCTCGTGGCGCTGGCCGGCAATCTCAGTCTGCTGGCTTCAGCGCGCCCGGCCATTATGACCTCAGAGGGTCAGGCGTTCACTTTGACGGCGCTCAAACACGAGACGGTCGGCGCTGATACGCGCATACTGATCGAATCGAGCGCGCCTCCCCTCTACACTGTCTTTCGCCCGTCGGAGCGGCAGATCGTCGTAGACCTGCCGGGCGGCGAAAGCGCCACGCTCCAGCCGCAATACGCCGTCAAGAGCAGCCTCGTTGACATGGTCTTCGTGCGCCAGTCGCGCTCGGCGGCCTCGGGCCGCGCCGTCACCCGCATCGAGATCAACGTCACAGGCGAAGTGCGCGACCGCTCGACGGTGAACGGCAACACGCTGGTTATCGAGCTTGCGCCCGACCAGCAGACCGCTAACGCCAGATACGCGACGGAAAAATCCGCCGGCTCCGGCGTCTACGTCTATCCGACGCCGACCGTCAAAGGCAGCGCCGGCCAGCCCGCTGACCACGCCGAAGCCCGGCCCGTGGCCGACCGCGTCGAGGCGAAAGCGGAGCGCGCCGAGCCGAAGGCCGAGCCGACGCCTGAGCGCGCGACGCCCAGGCCCGCAGCGACGCGAGCGGCGACGCTGATTGAGAACGTCCGCTCGGAGGTGCGCGGCGGCGCTTTGCGCGTCGTCGTTGACACCAACGGCGCGGCGCAGTTCAAGGACTTCGTGCTCACCAACCCCTGGCGAATTGTGGTTGACATTACAGGTGTGCGGTCGGGCATCGGCAACCGCACGGAGGCAGTCGGCGGCGCGGCGGTCGAACGCCTGCGCGTCGGCCAGCCCGGCCCCAACGTCGTGCGCATCGTGCTCGACGCCAGGGCCAAAGTCAATTACCGGGTCGAGCGCGACGGCGAATCGCTCGTCATCACGGTCGGCGACGACAGCTCGGCACGCCCGGAAGCGGCGCGGCCCGACCTGAAGGCGCAGAGCACGACGAAACCCGCCGAGGCCATCGCCGAGAACAAGTCGGTCGAGCCGAGAGCCGAAGCCAGGCCGGAAGCCAGGCCGGAAGCTAAGCCGGTTGACACGAAAGTGGCGGCGGGTGCGAAGCCCGCTGAAGCGAAGCCGCAAGCTAAAGCCGATACTAAAGTCGAGGCCAGGAACGACGCTAAAGCCGGGCCGTCGAGCGCCCCGCCGGCAGCGCCGCTTAAAGAAGCCAAAGTCGCCGGCCAGCGCGTCGAGAATAAGACTGCGACCGGCACTAACAACTCCGTGCCGCCTGCGAACGTGATCGCGCAGAATCAGTCGGCTCCGCAACAGGCGACGCGCTCGGCCATCACGCGCGGGCTGTCGGCGCAGCCCGACCCGTCCGCTGGCAAAGAGACCATCACCAGCAGCGGCCCGGCGGCGCAGCCTGCCGCCGGCGGCCCTGCGCAACCGAGCTACGTCCGCAGCGTCGCCGACGTGCAGCGCAATTCCTCGCCGATCAGCTCAGGCCAGGCGGCGCGGCAGCGCGGCGACGCCATGGTGCTCTGTGATCCGAACTACGTCGGCGGTTTGATCAGTTTCGACCTGCGCGCCGGCGTTGACATACGCGACATGCTGCGCTTCATCTCGCAGCAGTATGGCGTCAACTTCATCGTTGATAAGTCAGTCGCCCAGGTTCCTGTGGACATACGCGTCAGCGACATGCCCTGGAATCATGTGCTGGAAGAAGTGCTGCGCGCCAACCGGCTCGGCTCGGTCTGCGGCAGCAACGGGCGCATCATCCGCATCGCCACGCTCGAAGCCATCAAGCAGGAAGAAGTGGCGCAACAGGAAATCGCCGAAGCGCAGGCTCTGAAACTGCCGCTCATCACCGAGATCATTCACCTCAAGTATGCCCGTGCCTTCGGCGCGCTGGGCGCAGGCGGCGGCGGCCAGTCCGGTCGCAGCAACAGCGGGCCGGGCACGAGCGGCACCGGCCAAGGCTCGCTGCTGTCTATCATCACGACGCGGCTGAGCAAGCGCGGGCGCATCGAGATGGACGCGCGCACCAACAGCGTCATCATCACAGACCTGCCGGAGAATATGCGGGTCATCAAAGAGATGGTCAGCCAACTCGATAAGCCGGAGCCGCAGGTCGAGATCGAGGCGCGCATCGTTATCGCCAGCCGCAACTTCCTGCGCGATCTCGGCGTCGAACTGGCTGCCGGCGTGCTCGGCAGTCATGGCCGCGCGGGCATGTTCGAAACCTCACCGATGCAACTGGTCAACGGCGGCGTCTCGCCGGGCGGCTCAGGCAGCAGCGGTTCGGGTAGCGGCAGTGGCAGCGGCAGTGGCAGCGGCAGTGGGAGTGGTAGCGGCAGTGGCAGTGGCAGCGGCACGTCGAGCAACGCGCTCGGCCCGAACCTGCCCGGTCTCATCGCCAACCCGGCGCTGCGGGCCGCTTCGCCGAGCACCATCCTGGGCCTGACGACTCTGGCCGGCACGGGCGTGCTCACCACCGCGTTGTCGGCGCAGGAGACCAAAGGGCAGATTCGCACAATCGCCAGCCCGCGCATCACGACGACCGACAACAAGACCGCAGAGATCGTCAACGGCGTGCAGATTCCTGTGCAGACCAGCACGAATAACACGGTCACGACGACCTTTGTGACGGCGGCGCTGCGGCTCGAAATTACGCCGCAGATCGTCGAAGAGACCGGCGAAGTGCAGATGCACATCGTCGCTGAAAACAACACCGTGAACACGGCGCTCGCCAACCAGTTCAATGGCGGCACGCCGGGCATCAACACGCAGTCGGCGGAATCCACAGTGCTCGTGCAGGACGGCGGCACGGCGGTAATGGGCGGCATCAACGTGGACACGGAAGGCCACACGATCAACCGCACGCCGGGCCTGTCGCGCGTGCCCGTGCTCGGCGAGTTGTTCAAGCGCCGCACCGTCAGCCGGACTACGGACGAGATACTGTTCTTCATCACGCCGCGCATCATTCACGAAAACGGCCTGATCGGCCCGCGCGCGCCGCAGCGCAGCTCGGTCGAAGGGCAACCGAACCCGAACGCGCCGCAACGCGCCGCTGCGCCTGCCGTCAGCAAGCCGGCTCCGCAGACGACCGCGGCGGCTAACACCAAGGGCGGGCAGTAACGACAAGGTGAAATGATGAACGGTGAATGATCAATGACAGAGTTAGCGCCCGCCGCAATGGGCGCTGGCTCCGGCAGCTCATCATTCATCGTTCCTCATTCATCATTCAGGCAAGTTATGGGATTCGCAGACACGCTCAGCAAGATCACGGAACGCATCGAAGGCTGCGCGGCGGCCATCATCCTGGGCATTGACGGCATCGCCATCGAGCGCCAGGTCAGGGACATGGACCCGCTGCTCGACATTGACCTGATCGCCACGGAGTTCACGACGCTGGTGCGGCGCAACATGCGCACGGCGGCGGACGCCGAGATGGGCGAGGTGCGCGAGATGGTCTTCGTCACAGATATGCTGACGCTGGTACTGCGCCCGATCACGCCGGAATACTTTCTGATGCTGGCGCTCAACCCCGGCGGCAACGTCGGGCGCGCGCGCTTCGAATTGCGCAAGGCCCAGCTCGCTATGGAGGCCGAATTCGCCATTTGAAGACGGTGACCCATGACAGGTGAACGGTGATAGAAGGGGATAGACATATAATAGAGGCTTGCCAGGATTCTGAGCGACGCCGTCTGCTCACTCGCCACTCGTCACTTCCTTTTAGCTGCAAGAGGCGCAAAGCCAGGAACGACAGATCGCCAATCGTCGCCATCGCGCTATACATCCGGGCGTGACCTTTGCGCTTCCTTGCGGCTGCATCCCGCCACGATTTTATGCAGCAGGTTTGACACAACCCGCCATCCAACCGCTATCCAACCGATAAAAGCCTGGCCGGCGGTCGAATGCGCCCGGCGTTTGCTTTTGCCTTTTCGCCATCGTTCGTTTATGATGCCCGACGACCTGCCTTGCACTAGCGCAACGGAGACGTAACTACCTCGTCGCTTGATCGGTCGTGCCATGTCGCGGCGCGGCGCGTGAAGCGTCACGCGACCGTCGCGCTTGAGCACAGGGCCGTTCACGGCAAAGGGCCTGTTGCCGGCGGGTCGGCGCGCACATCACCAATCCTGCGAAATGTAATCAATATCTCTTTTGCGCGCGGCCATTGAATCAAGGAGTTGGTATGGGGAAAGAAGAAATCTATGACGCGATTGTCGTCGGCTCAGGCGCGACGGGCGGTTGGGCGGCGAAGGAATTGACCGAACAGGGCATGCGCGTGCTCGTGCTGGAAGCAGGCCGCCAGCTCGATCCGCTCAAGGATTACACAGAGCACGCCTGGCCTTACGAAGTCGCGCATCGCGGCACGGTGCCGAACACGCAGCTTTACCGTGCGCGCCAGTCGGTGCAGGCGAAATGTTACGCCTGCAATGAGTATGGCAATAAGTTCTTCGTTGACGACGTAGACAATCCTTACACGACGCCCGAAGGCAAGCCGTTCGACTGGATTCGCGGGCGGCAGGTCGGCGGGCGCACGATTATGTGGGGCCGCCAGAGTTATCGCCTCTCGGACTACGACTTCAAGGCCAGGACGCACGACGGCTACGGCGAAGACTGGCCGATCAGCTACGAAGACATCGCGCCTTACTACGACAAGGTCGAAGAGTTCATCGGCGTCAGCGGCACCTACGAGAACCTGCCGCAACTGCCCGACGGCAAGTTCCTGCCCGGCATGAAGATGGTCTGCGGCGAACGCCTGTTGAAGCGCGCCATCGAGAAGCGATGGCCGGAACGCCGCGTCACCATCGGGCGCACGGCGATCCTCACCGAGAAGCATAATGGCCGCGCCGCGTGTCATTACTGCGGCCACTGCGAGCGCGGCTGCACGACGCATTCCTACTTCAGCAGTCCCGGCTCGACCTTGCCGGCGGCGGCCAAGACGGGCCGGCTGACCCTGCAAACCAACGCCGTCGCCAGCCACGTCATCGTTGACGAGAAGACGGGCCGCGCCAAAGGCGTCGCCGTCATTGATCAGAACACGAAGCGCGCTTACGAAGTCTTCGGCAAAGTCGTCGTGCTGTGCGCTTCGACGATTGAATCAACGCGCCTGCTCCTGAACAGCGCGACGCGCCAGCACCCCAACGGCCTCGGCAATTCGTCGGGCGTGTTGGGCCATTACCTGATGGATCATTTCTATCAGGTCTACGTCGGCGGCTACGCGCCGCAGACGGTGAATTACCCGTACAACTACGACGACGGGCGGGCGAATGGCATCTACATCCCGCGCTTCCGCAATCTCACGGACAAGCAGCCGGGCTTCATTCGCGGCTATGGCATTCAAGGCACCGCCGCGCGCCAGATGTTGCCCGCGACGATTCGCACAATCGAAGGCTTCGGATCGGAGTTCAAACAACAGGTGCGCGAGGGCCGCGCGCCCGCGCCGTTCCGCTTGGCCGCCTTCGGCGAGATGCTGCCGCGCAAAGAGAACCGCGTCACGATCAACAAAGACGTGAAAGACGCGTGGGGCATCCCCGTCGCCCACATCGAATGCACGCACAGCGACAACGAACACGCGATGGCGCGCGACGCCTTCGAGCAGTTGCAGGAGATGGCGCACGAAGCCGGCTTCGAAGTCGTCGCCAAGAACGCGCGGCTGGCCAACCCCGGCCTCTGCATACACGAAGTCGGCACCGCCCGCATGGGCGACGACGCGAAGACTTCGGTGCTCAATCGCTTCAACCAGAGCTGGGACGTGAAGAACCTGTTCGTCACCGACGGCGCGTGTTTCGTCTCGACCGGCTGCCAGAACCCGACGCTGACCATGATGGCCCTGACGGCGCGCGCCTGCGATTACATCGTTGACCAGTACAAGAAAGGCAATCTCTAAGAGAGTGATGAGTGACGGAGGAGAGCATGGACACGAAAACCTATCTGCGGCTGAGCTTGATGATGTTCCTGGAGTTCTTCGTCTGGGGCGCGTGGTTCGTGACGCTGGGCACACACCTTGGCGAGCAGCTTCGCTTCAGCGGCAGCCAGATCGGCTACACCTACTTGATGAACAACATCGCCGCCATCATCTCGCCGTTCTTCATCGGCATGATCGCCGACCGCTACTTCGCCTCGCAGAAACTGATGGGCATCCTGCATTTGATCGGCGGCGTGTTGCTCTACTGGTCGGCTGACCTGACGACCTTCAGCCTGCTGATCTTCGGTCTGCTGCTTTATAATCTGACTTACATGCCGACGCTGGCGCTGGTCAACGCCATCTCGTTCCGGCAGATGGGCCAGCCGGAGAAGCAGTTCCCGAAGGTGCGCGTCTGGGGCACCATCGGCTGGATCGTCGCCGGGCTGGTCATCACCTTCGTGCTGTCGCGGTATTACGTTGATGTCGAGAAGACCGCCGTGCCGTTGAAGATGGCGGCCTTCGCTTCGATCCTGCTGGGACTGTACTCGTTCACGCTGCCGAACACGCCGCCGCAGAACGCCGGCAAGAAGGTCAGCGCCGGCGAAGTGCTCGGCCTGAAGGCGCTGCGCTTGATGAAGCAAAAATCCTTCTTCATCTTCGTGCTCTGCTCGCTGCTGATCTCGATTCCGCTGGCCTTCTACTACAGCTTCACGAATCTCTATTTGAATGACCTGGGCATGCAGGGCGTCGCCGCCAAGCAGAGCCTGGGGCAGATGTCTGAGGTCGGCTTCATGATTTTGATGCCGGTATTCTTTGCGCGGCTCGGCGTCAAGAAGATGCTGCTGGTCGGCATGCTGGCGTGGGTGGTGCGTTACGCCTTCTTCGCCACCGGCAACCTCGGCCCGCTGGAATGGATGCTCTACTTAGGGATTCTCCTGCACGGCGTCTGCTACGATTTCTTCTTCGTCACCGGGCAGATTTATGTAGACAAGAAAGCGTCGACGGACGTGCGCGCCAGCGCGCAGGGCTTCATCACGCTGGTGACGTATGGCGTCGGCCTCGGCCTCGGCACGGTCATCGCCGGCTATCTGGTCGAGGCGTTCACCAGAGCGGACGCGGCGACCGGCAAAGCGGTTTACGACTGGAAGGCGATCTGGTGGATACCCGCAGTCTTCGCCGCCGCCGTCGCGCTCTTCTTCGCCCTGTCGTTCAAAGACCGCGAGGCTGACAAAGCCGCGCCGTCCTCGCTTGAGGCGCAGCCGGCGCAGGGCGATTAAAAGTAATCCATCTCACGAAAGCCTGAGCGCGGCGCGGAGGTCGTATGCGATTGGGACTCAACTTCGGTTACTGGGGCGCGGGCCCTTCCGACAACATACAACTCGCTCAGGAGGCCGAGCGGCTCGGCTACGACTCGCTGTGGACGGCAGAGGCGTATGGCTCGGACGCGGTGACGCCGCTGGTCTGGCTGGCGGCGAAGACCGAGCGCATACGCGTCGGCACGGCCATCATGCAGATGCCCGCGCGCACGCCGGCGATGACAGCGATGACCGCCGCAACGCTTGACCTGCTGACCGGCGGCAGGTTCCTGCTGGGCCTCGGCGCATCGGGGCCGCAGGTGGTCGAAGGCTGGCACGGCGTTGTGTATGGAAAATTACTGACGCGCACGCGCGAATATGTTGACATTGTGCGAGCCATCCTCAAGCGCGAGCAGCCGCTCGAACATCACGGCGAGTATTACGACATCCCCGTCCGTGGCGGCACGGGCCTGGGCAAGCCGCTCAAGCTGATCGTCCACCCCTTGCGCGGCGGCATTCCCATCTACCTTGCCGCAATCGGCCCGAAGAACGTGGCGCTCGCGGCGGAAATCGCCGACGGCTGGCTGCCGGTCTTCTTTTCGCCCAGGCGCATGGAGGTCTTCCGCGCCTCGCTCGAAGACGGCTTCGCGCGGCGCATGGATGGCAAGACGCCCGACGATTTCGACATCGCGCCGACCGTGTCGGTGGTGATCGGCGATGACGTAGACGCCTGCCGTCAGCAGATCAAGCCGCATCTGGCGCTCTACGTCGGCGGCATGGGCGCGCGCGGTAAGAATTTTTATAATGATCTGGCGCGGCGCTACGGTTACGAAGAGGCGGCCACAAAAATCCAAGACCTCTACTTGAGCGGTAAGAAGAATGAAGCCATCGCCGCTGTGCCTGACGAGTTGGTGGACGAGATTGCGCTGTGCGGCCCGCGCGAGCGCGTCAAAGATCAACTCGCCATGTGGCGCGAGGCCGGCGTCAAGACGCTGATCTGCGGCGCGTCGAGCCTCGACGCCGTGCGCGCCATCGCTGAGTTAGCGAGTTAGATCGGATTGCGAATGAGTGTACGAAATGAAACGGTTGTAAAGGTGGTGCGGAGGCCGCGAGTTGGCCGCGGCCTCCGTGCGGGAAGGTTACTTACTCGGCCTTCTTGATCGAAGTGATGTTCAACCACTTCTTGCCATCCTTTTCCGTCACCGTGCCTTTGACTTCGACAGTCTCAGCGACGTAAGGAACGAGCTTCTCGTTCTTATTGGCCGCGTAATCGCCGGTGATCGAATAGACGGCGTTGCTGCCATCTTCGAGAATAGCCATCTGGTTGCCGCGCTTGGCGCATGACAGCGCGCAGGCTTTGTGCGCTTCGCCTTTCTTGCCGCCGCTGTCGTAACAGGGTTGGTCAATCACCTCGCCTTTGAGGGTCACTTCTTTATCACTCGGCGCGGCGCTTGCCGCGACCGCTGCGCCAATGATCATCAGCGCCATTGACAAGTAAACCAATACTCGCTTCATTGTTGATCTCCTTCCAGGTTGCTGTGATTTGATTCCCACCGTTGATAAACTCACGCTGCGTCCGACTTCTGCGTCACTTGACCGAGGCGCTGTTCCAGACGGCGCAGACATCAATTTATGTTGACTCCTACCAGCCGAATTTCATCAGAACGTCAGCTTGAATGCAAGCTGAATGTTGCGCGGCCCGCCGCCGCCCAGGAACGGGTTGCCGATGCCGACATCGGGCGTCACCGTGATCGGCAAGAAGCCGACGCCGCGCCCCGTCACCGGGTCTATGCCGTTGAAGCTGGCATCCGCCGAGAAGCCCGGCAGCAGCGGCGAAGAAAAATTCGGGTGGTTGAAGATGTTGAAGATTTCGGCGCGCAACTGCACCTTGACGCGCTCGCCGATGGGCGTCGTCTTGAAGATCGAAAAGTCGAAATTGCTGTAGCCCGGCCCCTTCAGCGAATTGCGACCTAAACTACCAAAGTGCTGCGTGCCCGGTATGCACGAAGCGGCGCTGCCGTCGCCCGCCGGGTCGAGCGTGCAGGGCACCTTGAAGGCCGACAGGTTCAGGAAATTATCCGGCGCGTTGGTGCCCGCGTAAGGGTCGCCGACAATGTCGGGGCGCGGGAAGAATTCGCCCGTGCCGTTGTAGTCGTCGAACAGGTTGACATGAAACGGCGCACCCGTGCGCAGCGTGACGATGCCATTCAACTGCCAGCCCTCGCCGAGGCGCGGGTATCGCTTCGACCAGCTCGGTATCTCATACGTCCACGTCCACGTGAAGCGGTGGCGCACGTCGAAGTTCGAGTTGCCGCGCTCAAGGTCTGTGCGGAAGCTGTTGTCCGGCTGTGTAGCGTTGGCTACATAATCTTGACCGTCCGAGGCGTTGTCAATCGAATGCGACCAGGTGTAGATGACCTGCGTCGAGAAGCCGTGGCGGTCGCGCAGGGAGAGGCTGGTTTGCAGCGCGTTGTAGTTCGAGTTGGCCGTCGTCTCCAGGTAGTTGACGTAGAAGAACGTGCCGCCCGACGGCGCGAACGGCCCATTGTCGAAAGGCCGCGCCGTTGACACGCCGGGGTTCACCGGCTGATTGATGTCGCGGTAGCGGAACAGCTTTGCGCCCGACGAGCCGACGTAGCCGATCTGGAAGACGACGTTCTTGAACAGCTCTTGCTGGAGGTTGAGGTTGTAATTCTGCACGTAAGGCGTGCGGATGTGACGGTCAACCGCGAACACGTCGGAATCCAGAAAGTCTGTGAAGACCGGCACGCCCGGCTCGATCTGCGGCACGGTCGAGAACGAGAAGAGGACAGGCGCAGGGCCTACAGGGTTATAAGCCGGGCCGGGGTTGAAGGTGTTGAACGGCAGTTGGCCGACGAAGAAGTCCTGCGAGAAGGCGTCGTAGAAAAATCCCCAGCCGGCGCGCACGACGGTCTTGCCTTTGCCGGTCACGTCCCACGCCAGCCCCAGTCGCGGCGAGAAGTTGTTGAGGTCGCGCTCGTACAGGCGGTCGAGTCCGCCCTGGCCGACTTGCACCAGCCCGCGTTGGGGATCGAAATTACTTAACAGGTTGTCCTTCTCGCCGATGACGCCGAAGTAGTCATAACGCAAGCCGAGATTGAGCGTCAGGTTCTTGCTCCAGCGAAACGTGTCTTGAAGGTAAGCGGCGTGCGAGTTCTGGAACGTCTTGCGCCGCGAATCGCCGCGCGCCGCGCGCCCGCCGCTCAGCGTTCCCGAAAGAAAATCTTCGAGCGAGGCGAAGTCCAACCGCCCGCGATAGCCCGCATCGAAGAACGCGTCCACGAAGGTGCGGCGGAACTCGTAGCCCATCTTCAAGTCGTGCTTCGTGAGCTTCCACGACAGGTTGTCAATGAAATGATAGTTCGTGTCTACGCGGGCGCGCGGCACCGACAAGGTCGAGCCGAGCGAAGCGAGCGACGAGCCGAAGACCGGGTCATTGCGTATGCGAATGAAGGGCAGGCCGAAATCCTGCTGGCCGCTGATGCCGGTGTTCAGGCCAATCGTGCTCGGATCAAAATCGCGGTCTTCGGGAAAGAAGCCTTCATCGAAGCGGTTGTAACCGAAGCGCGCTTCGTTGACCTTCTTCGGCGACAGGATTTTCAGGTAAGAGAGCGACACCAGATGAACTGTAGTCGGCGTTACAGTGTTAAATCCCGGCAGGACGTTGCCGGCGAGAATCGCCAGCGGGAACGACTGGTCGCTGGTGCCGAAGTAATAGCGCCCGGTGAGCTGGTTCTTTTCGTTGAACGAATGATCAATCTTGGCGATGACGCTGTGGACATTGTTCGTCGCCGGCGTGGTGACGAAAAGATTCGGCGACGGGTCGAACAGCGGCACGGGGTTGTTGGGCGCGGGCCAGGGATTGCGCGCCAGCAACGCGGCGATCACCGGGTTGGTCGGCCCGCCGAGCGCGTCAATCTCGCGCGGGTCGGGCACGCGGGCGATTGAGTTCAGGCCAACGTCTTCGCGCTGCCCTTCGTAGCTCGTGAACCAGAAGGTGCGGTTGCGGATGATGGGGCCGCCGACGGCAAAGCCAAACTGGTGGTTGCTGAATTCAGTCTGCGGATTCGCTCTCCCGCTGGGGTCGGCTTTGACGTTGAAGAAATTGCGCGCATCGAGGGCGTTGTCGCGCAGGAATTCGAATGCCGAGCCGTGAATTTCGTTGGTGCCTGATTTTGTAACGAGATTTACAATTGCGCCGGAGTTGCGCCCGTACTCAGCTTCGAAGTTCGACAGCACCGCCGCCTCGGCGATGGCTTCGACGGGCAGGATGGTCGCCGGCGTGCCGAAGACGCCGGCTTCGTTGATGGCCGGGAGGTTGCGGTAGCCGTCGTTCATGTCCGTGCCATCGAGCAGGTAATTATTCGAGCGCCCGCGATTGCCGTTGGCGCTGAACAGGCCGAATGAGCCGGGCGAATCGGTTGCGCCGGACGGGTCGCCGGTTGCGCCCGGCACGAGCACGAGAAACTTCGTGAAGTCGCGCCCGTTGATGGGCAGGTCAACCACGTCGCGGCCTGAGATCGTGCCGCCGAGCGTGTTAGCGGTGGTCTCGACCTGCACGGCGTTGGCGGTGATGGTGATGGTATCGGTGCCGCCGACGGAAAGCTGCGCGTCAACGCGGCGGTCGCTGGCGACTTCGACGCGAACGTCTGTGACGGAGTAAACCTGAAAGCCGGTGGCCTGCACCTTGACTTCATACCTGCCAATCGGCATCTCAGGCATTGAATAGTTCCCCGCGTCGTCGGTGACGGTGGATCGCTGGACGCCCGTATCAAGGTTGCGGGCCGCTACGATTGCGCCGACGATAACCGCGCCCTGCGGGTCGGTGACCGTGCCGAGGATGGTGCCGCGAAAGGTCTGCGCCGACAGTTGCGGCGTCGCGGCCAGAAGCAGCGCGCCGACGAGCGCCAGCGTCGCAGCCGTTCGCGCACAGCGCCGAAGAGATTTCAACCTGAGGCGTTCAGCCAGCCAGCGAAATGGTGATTGTGACATCAACTCTTCTCCTGATTGGTTCAGATTCGGGAATGAATACAGCCTTAGCTTTTGCGAATCATCTTACAAATCTTCTGCGGGGCAACCTTCGCGCCGACGTTTGCAAAAGCCTGAGCGACTTCCGGGAGACCATTCCCTGCGATTCGATGCGCCTATTCTAAGGTGACAAGTGATAAGTGACAAGCGTTAGGAAACTGCGCCCCATGCTTGCTCGCCGGAATCCTGACGCGCTTCGTCTTGTCACTCATCACGTCGGCTGGGATAATCAGCGTCCGACTCAACGATGAATAAAGTGCTCGACACGGCGACGCCCGAAGAACTCGTCGCAGAATTTTTGAATGAATTCCGCGCGACGGGCAATTACCGCCGTGACTGCATCGCGCGGCTGGCGGCGCTCGCCACCAGCGACGACCCGGCCACCGCAGAACCGGCCACCACAGCCCTTTTCGCGTCGCTAGTCGAACAACTCGCCGACTCTTTCCAGCCCGCCGGCGTGTCACTCTATAACCGTGTCTTCGCACAGACGATTGAGCATTGCCGCCGGCTTGATAGAGGCCGGGCGATGGACGTGGCGTTGACCCGTTTCGGGCTGCGCAACGAAGCCGACCTGCTGGGTCGCGCCGAAGCGTTGCGGCACAGACGCGCGGTCGCCGGCTTGCAGAGTGCCGGCCTGAGACGCGCCGTCGTGCTGTCGCGCGTCACGCTCGGAGCGGACGTGGCGCTCACGAGCGTCATCATCTGTCGCCTGCAACGAGAATTCCCGAACGCCGACATCGTTCTGGTCGGCGGGCGCAAAGCCGCAGAGCTTTTCGGCGGCGACCCGCGCATCAGCTTCAAAGAGATTGATTATCGTCGCGGCGGCACGACGCTCGAACGCCTGCTCAGCTGGCTCGACGTGACCGAGGCGGTGCGAACGTTAACGGCGGACTTATCGGCGGGCGAGTGGCTGATCGTTGATCCCGATTCGCGACTCACGCAACTGAGTTTGTTGCCGCTCGTCGAAGGTGATGAACATTACCTTTTTTTTCCGAGCCGTGAGTATGGCGCGCAGACCGCGCAGCCGCTCGGCGAACTGGCCGCCGCCTGGCTCGATGAAGTCTTCGGGGCGACTCTACCAACGTCGCCGCGCTTGAGCCTGCGGCGCGAAGACGTGCGCGCGGCGAGCACTCTCATGGAGCGTTTGCGACAAGCGGGCGAGCGACCTCTCATCACCATTAACTTCGGCGTCGGCGGAAATCCGGCCAAGCGCGTAGACGACGACTTTGAGCAATCGCTCGTCGCGCAGTTGATTCAAAGGGGCGCTACGGTTGTTCTCGACAAAGGCGCGGGCCAGGACGAAACCCGCCGCGCCGACGCCGTGATTGCGCACGCCCGGCGGGCCGCTGCCGCAAGTGTAGTCGAGCTTACAGAGCGGAGTTTGACCGAGACTCTGGATGAGCATGCGGCCAGCGCCGCGCTCTTCGTTTGGGACGGGCGCATCGGGATGCTTGCGGCGCTGATCGCCGAGAGCGACCTGTACATCGGTTATGATTCGGCAGGCCAGCACATCGCCGCCGCCGCCGGCACGCCCTGCGTTGATGTGTTCGCGGGCTACAGCTCGCTGCGCATGCTCGACCGCTGGCGGCCTGTGGGCGGCGCGCGCGTCATCGCCGTTGATCCATCCCGCGCCTTTGACACCGGCGAGATTCTGTCGGCGACGCTCGCCGCCGCGCAAGAAATGTTGCGCGCAAAAGATCAGGAGCCGGGAGCCGGAAGTCAGAGTACGCTGCGCGAGCGTTAAAGCTTCCGCCTCTCCGCACGATTTTTATTTTGGCTCCTGACTGCTGCCCTCTGAATCTCTATGCAAATTACCATACTTGAATTGACGCCGTGTGCCGACTCGATCTTTCACGTCCGCCGCGACCGTGACGAAGGTTACATTTCGAGCGACGGGCGCGAGGTGACGATCAAGGCCGGCGCGAAGCTGCGCCCGCAACTCATCTCGACTTATGCCGGCGGCAAGGCGACGAACGTCGCGCGCGTCATGGACAGGCTGCTCAGAGGTGCGGACGCGGCGGACATTGAGTTGATCGTCTTTCGCCCAGACTCGGCGGAAGGCCGCTACCTGCACGACCTGCAAACCAGCGCCCTCGACCGCGTGCGCGTCCGGCCTGTCATCATCGAAGGCCGCGCGCGGTTCTGCATAGACCTGACCGACCCGACGACTTCAGAAGAGAATCGCGTCGAGCTGAACATCAGCCCGCGCGCGCTGTGGGCAGCGAGCGCCCGCGAGGCGGCGCTGCGGCTTGTCGCGCAACTCAGCACAGACGTGCTGTTGATGGCCGGCAATCCGCCGGTCATTGAAAGCACAGGCGCGATGGCGGTTGATCTTTACGCACAGGTAATCGCCGAGGTGCGAGGGCGTGCCGGCGTTATTTCGCTCGATACCGAAAAGGCGGCGCTGGCCAATTGTCTCGGCGGCGCGGCGCGGCCCGACCTGATCAAAATCAACGAGGCTGAATACGGCTCGGTTGATGCGGCGCTGTGGGATGATTTCGAGGGCACGCTCATCGTCACAGACGCGCGCGGCTGCCGCGTGTGGCAAGACCGCTCGCGCGACGAGGCGGTCAGAATAGATGGCGTGCAAAGCCGCGCGCGATATTCGACCATCGGCGCAGGCGATGCGATGCACGCGGGCTTTGCCATCGCGCGCTGGGTGCGCGGCTTTGACCTTGCGCGAGCGGTGCGCTATGGCCAGGCCGCCGCCGCTGCGTCGGTCAATTCTCCCGACGGCACGCGCGGCGTCACGGCGGCGCTGGTCGAACGATTCTTCGCTGAGCTTGAGGGTGGCTGAGCTTGAGGGGAATGAGAGAGCGCCATCAGCAAGGCGACGCCCGTTTCGGCGTCGCCTTGCTGATGGCTGGTTTCACGCGGTATGCGCCGGAAGATTACTGAGCTGCCGGCTTGTTGAACTTGGTGTCGTCAATGGGGACGTTGTGCTTGACGCTGTCGAGCTTGAGGGTGAATTCGATAGTCGGGGTTTTCTCCACCATGGTGAAGGGAATCTTGACGCCGTCCACTTCGCGATAGTCGCTGGTTAAGACCGTGGCGGGAATTTTGCCCTGCGGCGTGTCGGCTTCCGAGTCGGTGCGTAAGAGCAGACCATTTTGCGTGTCGAAGTACATCTTTTCGGTGTAGCCGTCGGCGGTGGTTCCTTCAACCAGATAGGCGTCGCGGTCGCCCACCTTTTCGATGCCTTTGACCGTCAACTTCGCTTTCCAGCACATTGGGATCCTAAGCTTAGAATTCCACGTGGACAAGTTGTCGCG
>JADMIO011204679.1_pt1 | contig 24559 bp, 21 predicted proteins | sample 8958161 | NCBI WGS metagenome assembly JADMIO01 (sample SAMN16585339, study PRJNA669376) | soil metagenome | isolation source: Crop rotation soil | place: USA: Cullars Rotation, Alabama | collected 2011
ACGTGACTAGTCGGCTATCACGCATGCGTCGCTATGACTGTCACCACCGACCTTGTGTCGGTGGGGACGTGACTAGTCGGCTATCACGCATGCGTCGCTATGACTGTCACCACCGACCTTGTGTCGGTGGGGACGTGACTAGTCGGCTATCACGCATGCGTCGCTATGACTGTCACCACCGACCTTGCGTCGGTGGAGCCATGACTAGTCGGCTATCACGCATGCGTCGCTACGACGGCCACCACCGACCTTGTGTCGGTGGGGACATGACTAATCGGCTATCACGCATGCGTCGCTACGACGGCCACCACCGACCTTGTGTCGGTTGGGACATGACTAATCAGCTATCACGCATGCGTCGCTACGACGGCCACCACCGACCTTGTGTCGGTGGGGACATGACTAGTCGGCTAGAACGACAACTCGCGCATACTGCCACCACCGACCTTGTGTCGGTGGGGACATAACTAGTGTTGCGTAATTTAAATAGATTGACTTATATGCCCAGTTGACCTATTATGTTTGATAATGCCACGTCGAGCGCCGCAAATCGATCTGACTTCTGAAGAGCGTTCAATTCTTGAAGGCATGCTACGTTCTCCTACAACAAGTCAACGTGACGTTCTCCGCGCGCGTATCGTTCTGATGGCAGCCAGCGGGCGACGCAACGAAGAGATTCAGGAAGCATTGGGCATATCGAAGCCAGTTGTGGTCAAGTGGCGCAGTCGTTTTGCGGCGTCTCGAATGAACGGACTTGCCGACCAGGCTGGGCGTGGACGGAAGCGTAAATACGACGCGGCGACGCGACATAGGATAGCAGCCACGGCGTGTAGCACGCCGCCCGAATCGGTCGGGACCCACTGGAGCGTCCGGACGTTGGCCAAGCACCTCGGTGTGGGAACTGCGGTGGTCCAGGCGGTTTTGTCTAGCGAACGAATTCAGCCGCACCGATCGCGATACTGGAACGATTCCGATGATCCAGAATTCGAACCCAAAATGCTTACGATTGTAGGTCTCTATATGAATCCACCTGAGAATGCAGTAGTTCTGTCGGTGGACGAGAAAACATCGATTCAGGCTTTGGATCGAACGCAGCCACGTCTGCCGGTGAGGCCGCATAGCATCGAACGACTCAGTCACGAATACAAACGCAACGGCACCGCTTCGCTGTTGGCCTGTCTTGACGTTCATACTGGACAGGTCAGTGGGGAATGCATTCGAAGTAACAACAGCGTCACATTCATTCGCTTTCTCAAGCGCCTCCTGCGTGAGTATTCCGACAAAGATCTCTACGTTATCCTCGACAACGGATCGTCGCACCGAAGCAAGAAAACCATGGCATGGGCCGCTAAGCATAAACGACTTCATCTGGCCTTTACGCCGACACATGCGAGTTGGCTAAACCAGATCGAGATTTGGTTCGGGATTCTCACACGCAAAGTTGTTAGACGCGGGATATTCAAATCTCGCGACGAACTTGTTGAGCGCTTGATGCAGTTCATTGAGTCCTATAACCAAGATGCTCGTCCATTTGAGTGGACTTATACTGGAAGTCCGATGGCCGCCTAATAAGTCATCGTAATTTCCAATCGCAACACTAGTCGGCTACAGCGACAACTAGCGCTCACGGCCACCACCGACCTTGTGTCGGTGGGGACATGACTAGTCGGCTAGAACGACACCTCGCGCATAGTGGTGGTGCCATGATTAGTCGGCTAGAGCGACAACGCGCGGACACCTCCACCACCGACCTCGTGTCGGTGGAAGCATGACAGAAGAAGCTAAAAGCGTATTGATAGGCACCGCTTGCTTTAGCCTTTATGTTATGTCCCCACGACACAAGGTCGGTGTTCAGGTGTCCGCGCATAGTCGTTCTTGCCTAGTCATTGTCCCACCGACGCAAGGTCGGTGATGGCGGTGTGCACGCGTTGTCGCTGTAGCCAACTAGTCATGTCCCCACCGACGCAAGGTCCGTGGTGGCCGTGTGCACGCGTTGTCGCTGTAGCCAACTAGTCATGTCCCCACCGACACAAGGTCGGTGGTGGCAGTATGCGCGAGTTGTAGTTCTAGCCGACCAGTCATGTCCCCACCGACACAAGGTCGGTGGTGGCAGTATGCGCGAGTTGTCCTTCTAGCCGACTAGTCATGGCCCCACCGACGCAAGGTCGGTGGTGGCTGTGCGTGCGGGTTGTCGCTCTAGCCGACTAGTCATGGCCCCACCGACGCAAGGTCGGTCGCGGCTCTGCGTGTGGGTTGTCGTTCTAGCCGACTAGTCATGGCCCCACCGACGCAAGATCGGGGGTCGCCGTGCGCGCGCGTTGTCGCTCAAGCCAACTAGTCATGGCCCCACCGACGCAAGATCGGCGGTCGCCGTGCGCGCGCGTTGTCGCTCAAGCCAACTAGCCATGGCCCCACCGACACAAGGTCGGGTGGTGGCTGTGCGCGCGGGTTGTCGTTCTAGCCAACTAGTCATAGCCCCACCGACGCAAGGTCGGTGGTGGTTCCATCCTCTATCTTCCATCCTCTATCTTCCATCCTCTATCTTCCATCCTCTATCTTCCTAAAGTCTCCCGGAATCTCAAATAATCCAGGGGAAACATCCGTACGAATCGCGCGTCTTTCTGTAATCACTCGTACAGGAGTATCTTTGGAACTCACTTCAACCCTCAGGACAAGCCCTGACAAATCCTGTGCCTTACTCCGCGTTACGATCTCAGTCCGACCGTCTGAAAACGTGGAACTGAATTCACTGACATCGCACTTGTAGCCATCGATTACAACAGAAGAAAGAGTTCGGACCTCGCTGCGTTCGGGCGGTTGGTCATCGTCAAAATATCGATCTACTTCCTGAACACTCAGATCGGCGGCAGGGGTTACAAGCGGACTGGGGATTCCATCTTCGGCCTTGTTCGAAGATGCAATTGCTTGATCGTTTAGCTCGAACTCCGTGTAGACGTGGGCATCTAAATCCAGCACGTAGCTTTTTCCAAGATCCGGGCGCCAGAGTATTGCTATATTTTTTCCATCTTCGGTCCATTCTACCCGTCGTTTTTCTCCAAATCGGGCTTCGCTCAAAGTACTGGTAACCGTTGACGCTCCATCTTCGACGCTTCGAACGACGACGGCAGAATATCGATCGGGTTCGCCTGCAGCAGAAATTTTCGCTTCTACGCTTCCTCCAGAGCTGGTATGTGTCCGGCAAGCAACCGAGATAATCGAGGCGCACAGGAACAGCGTCAAAACGAATTCTCGCGCTGATGCCGATTCATCTCCAAACATCGCACGGTGATTCTAACATTCTGTTTTGGCATCTTGTGAAAGTGTTGCGTATTCAGCTTGGGTATTGTGGAGTTATCGGAGGCGCCGGGCCGCATTTCCTCGGTAGCCGCGAGGAACGGCAGAGCGGCCCGGCTCGAGCAGATGGTGGGATCAATCGGGGTCGGTTGGGGTGGCATTGCTTGAAACGGAGTGGCCACCCCGGGGTTCTAACTTACTAATCCGACTAGTTCATTCCTCCTTGTCAAAAACAGCCAGGTTACGATGAACCGGAAACTTGTTACTGGGCGGTCAGCGAGATGACCTCTCGACCTCCCTCGATCCGCGAGAGATGCTCGGAGTTCCGGCTGCAACGAATCCGTACGCGCTCACCAACTCTGACATGCTCAAATCCTGGCTCCGCCATGTTCATATATCTGCCAAAAGTAATCTTGAGGACGGAACCCTCAGGAACGTTGACGAGATAGAGCTTTTTCGCAAAGTTGTCTTCGACCAGCAGCGTCCGATCCTTGTCATTGCTCTTGAGGATCTTGCCGTTGATGATCAAGTATTTTGATTCGTGATTCGCTTTTGGCGCAGCAAGGGCCAACCCGCCGAGCAGTACGAAAACCGTCGCGATCGATGAAATTCTGTTGATAATCCTCATAATCAATCTCCTTATCTCCAAATCCGGTTGAAATATGGGGGCGAGGTCTGAAGGCATCGGCCTCGCCCCGTAGCAGTTGACATCTTCGGAAGACGTGCGCAGTCTACATCCAGCGCGAGTCGCGTTGTAGAGCGCTTCCCGCAAATGTTTTGGGCGCTATCGGCAGAATAAAACTGTGGGATCCCGCAGTTCGAAACGCCGCTTCGCGTCGTATGAGACAGTTACGGAGACGTGACGTGAACACCCAAGGCGAGCTAATTGACGGTTTACTGCAATTTGTGACGCTGGCGGAAGGCGAGCGAAAACTGCTCGCCGCCGATCTGCACGACCAGACTCTGTCCGATCTCAGGGAGCTCGCAAGGCTCGCGCGCCGTTTGTTCGAGAAACCTGACGATGCAATGTCTCAGGACGTACGCAACGGATTGGCGAAGCTGATCTATGGTCTGGACGCCACGATGGATGAAGTGAGACGCGCGATGGAGAATCTCAGTCCGTCGGCGCTCGACACCCTTGGGCTCGTACCGGCAATCGAAAGCTGTCTCGCGCGCACGTCCGAATCTTGCGATCGCCCGTTCCTGACGCGATTCGCGTGCCCCTGCAAACTCGACGACATCGAGCTCTCCGACACCGATCAGTTGCTGGTCTATCGCATCGTGCAGGAGGCGCTCAATAACATCTCCAAGCACGCCGCGGCCCGATTCGTCGAAATCATCATTATGCGAGAAAGCGACAGTCTTATCATCAGGGTCAGCGATGATGGTCGGGGGATGACCATCTCGGCCGATCTGCGCCAGGCACGTGGGATCGACAATATGAGATACCGAGCGCGGTTGATCGGCGCCGAACTGACCTGGCTAAAGGCTACCGGCAGACGCGGCACAGTAGTCGAGCTGCGAGTGCCGATTCCGGAATCAGACAACAACAGGATGTAATCTCAGTCACCAAAACCTCAGTGGCGCCTGAATTACATTAAGGTCTTCTTCAATCTTCAACTCATATGACCGTACTAATTGCCGAAGATATGTCATTTCAACGAGACTATCTTCGGTCGATTATCACCGAGAACTTTGCCCAAGCCGGCCCGGTTATCGAAGCCTGCGACGGAGACACCGCGCTCGAGCTCGCGTTGAAGCACAGGCCTCTGATTGCGGTGCTCGACATAAAACTGCCGGGGCTTTCCGGAGTGAAAGCGGCTCGCCAGATTTGGAGCGAGCAAAAACTGGCGCGCATCATTTTCTGGTCTCAATACAAAGATGAAATCTACATTCGAGAGCTCGCGAGAATAGTGCCTGCCGAAACGGTTTATGGTTATGTTCTTAAATCGTCGACCGACGAAAAGCTTATCGCCGCTCTGCGTGCGGTGCTCTTAGACGAACAGTGCTGGATCGACCCGGAGATCAGGACTGTGCAATCCCGCGTCACCAATCGAGCATCTGGCCTCACAGACATCGAATACGAAGCGTTGGTTGATATTTCGCTCGGTCTGACTGACAAAGCGATCGCCCGCCGAAGATACCTGAGCGAACGCGGCGTCCAGAACCGGTTGAGAGAGCTCTATGCCAAACTGTCGATCGACATCGAACAGATCGTCGACGATCGCTGGGGAAGCACCTATAGCCCCAGATCCCGCGCGATCTCTCTGGCAATGCAGCGCGGGTTGACCAACGCCGACGAACTCGCACGCGAGAACGAAGCTCTTCAGGAATGGCTTCAGCGCGAGAATGCGATGCCCAGTTGATGCTGCTCCCGATCAACACAATCATCTCTCATTATCGAATCCTGTCGCGCATTGGTGCGGGCGGCATGGGTGATGTCTATCTCGCAGAGGACGTCAACCTCGGGCGACGCGTTGCGATCAAGATACTTCCAGAGCAATTCAACGAAGACGAAGACCGGCTCCGACGCTTCGAGCAGGAAGCGCGAGCCGCTTCAGCTCTGAACCACCCCAACATCATAACCATCCACGAAGTAGGTCGAGACGCCGGAATGCGGTTCATCGCCACCGAGTTTATTGAAGGCGAAACGGTCCGTCAGATTCTGAAACGGGACGGAATGAACATCCGTCAGGCGGTCGACATAGCAATTCAGGTCGCTCGAGCCCTCGCCGCCGCTCACCGAGCGGGCATCGTCCACCGTGACATAAAACCAGAGAATGTGATGCTTCGCTCCGACGGCCTCGTGAAGGTTCTCGATTTCGGCGTAGTCAAACTTACCGAAGTATTTACGGAGAGGAAGACCGAGTCACAGGATCAAGACGGAGATGTTGCCACTCTTGGCGTGGTTACCACCGAAGCCAACATCGTGATGGGTAGTCCAAACTACATGTCGCCTGAACAGGCTCGAGGTTTTTCCGTCGATTCGAGGACCGATATTTTCAGCTTTGGCGCTCTGTTGTACGAAATGCTCACTGGGAAGATGGCTTTCAAAGGCGAGTCTGTCACCGATGTGCTGGTCGCGATACTGGAGCGCCGGCCGCCATCGCTCTCCGAATCGGCGTCAGATGTTCCCCCGCAGCTGCAATCGATCGTCGATCGCTCTCTCGCAAAGGATCTTGCATCTCGATATCAAACTGCCAGTGATCTGATAGATGATCTGAAGCAACTGCGACGCAGGATTGATGCTGAGAGCGGTCAAGAAAACTCCTGGCGTCCGGTTAACAGCGAGGGTTCGGTTGCTGACACGAACCAACAGTCTCGACAAACCGCTGACGAGCCGTCCTCTCGAGTCGATCAGGTAAGGACGGTACCGGCAACATCCAGCGCCGAATTCATAGTCACTGAAATAAAGACTCACAAACGAGCGTTTGTGACCGGAGTGTTGTTTGTCATGGTCGCCGTCGGCTCAATAATCTATTTCAGTCATGCAGCTGGAGCGCGTCCGATCGACTCGATTGCCGTTCTGCCGTTCTCGAATACGAGCGCCGATCCAAACACCGAGTATCTGAGTGACGGCCTCACTGAGAGTCTGATAAACAACCTATCACAGTCGCACAAACTGAAAGTGATGTCGCGCAATTCGGTATTCAGATACAAAGGTCGTGATGCCGATCCGAAAGCTATAGGCCGCGAGCTCGGAGTCCACGGAGTGCTCAGCGGCCGAATCATTCAGCGCGCCGACACGATTTCGATCAGCGTTGACTTGATCGATGCTCGCGACGATTCCCAGGTCTGGGGCGAGCAATACAACAGGCCGATGTCGGATTTAGCAGCGCTGCCGGAAGAGATAGCTCGACAGGTCTCCGAAAAACTTCAACATCGGCTTAGCGGCGAGGATGAAAAACGGGTCACTCGGCGACACACCGAAAACGTCGATGCATATCAGCTCTACTTGAAGGGTCGGTTTTATTGGAACAAGCGAACCGAGGAAGGTCTTAATAAGGGCGTCGAGTATTTCAAACAGGCTATCGAGAAGGATCCTGCGTTTGCGCTCGCGTATGCAGGTTTGGCAGATTGTTATGCTCTGCTTTATGAGTACAGCGCGACTCCTTCGAAGGATCAGTACCCGAAGGCTAAGGCCGCGGCGATGCGCGCTCTGGACATTGATGACTCACTCGCCGAGGCCCATACATCGCTTGCGGCGGCATATGAGTACGAGTGGAACTGGCCCGAAGCCGAGAAGCAATACGAACGAGCCATCGAGCTGAACGAGAACTATGCGACTGCGCATCAGTGGTATTCGGCATATCTAATCAGTCGTCGCAGATTTGATGAAGCGATTCGCGAAGCCCGGCGCGCGGCTGAGTTGGACCCGCTGTCGCTGATCATAAACACCGCTCTTGGACGCGCGCTGCAGAGCTCGCAACGATACGACGAAGCGATCGATCAGATTCGCAAGACCATCGATATGGATCCGAATTTCGCCGAAGCACGATTTCAGTTGGCGCTTGCGTATGAGGGAAAGCGAGCTTACAACGATGCGATAAGTGAGTTTGAAAAGTTCATCGAGTTGTCGGGCGACAAGTCGATGAAGGCTTGGGTCGGTCGCGAATATGCGATATCAGGACTTCGGACGCAGGCACTCAGGATCGGCAATGAGATGATGGATATGTCAAAGCGCGAACAAGTGTCGCCGTACGCGATTGCGACGTTGTACGCCACGCTCGGCGACAAGGAGCGCGCTTTTGCGTTGCTGGAAAGGGTCTATCAAGAACGGTCGTATTATGTTGTATTCCTGAATGTGGATCCGGCGTTGGACAGCTTGCGGGGCGACCCGCGGTTCGCGAATCTTTTGCAGCGCGTTGGATTGACTTAGGATATGCTCCGATTCGTCCAATAGGTGTCATAAGTCCTATCTATAAATCTGATCAAGGAGACGCATGTCTTACGCACACAGACTGACTGGGGATCGACGGATCCGTCTTGAGGATTTCGATCCGGCCGAAGATGGCGGCTTGAAGCGCGAGCAAGCTGAGAAGAAAACAGCCGAGTTTGTCGCCGAGTTGAGCGATTTGCAGGAACTTCTCTACGCCGCTCGCCGCCAAAGTGTTCTGATCATCCTGCAGGGGCGCGACACCAGCGGTAAGGACGGAACCATCCGCCACGTAACCGGTCCGCTCAATTCGCAAAGCTGTACTGTTACTTCATTCAAGGTCCCGACCGAAGAGGAACTGTCGCACGATTTCTTATGGCGTGTTCACTCGCAGACGCCGCGCGCCGGCGAAATAAAGATTTTCAATCGATCTCACTACGAAGATGTGTTGGTAGTTCGAGTTCACAAACTGGTATCGAAGGAAATCTGGCGGGCGCGATATCACCACATCAATGCCTTTGAAAGGTGTCTCGCGGATTCGTCGACCATCATCCTCAAATTCTATCTGCACATAAGCAAAGAAGAGCAAAAAGACCGCTTGATTGAGCGCGAGAAGGATCGCACCAAGGCGTGGAAACTCTCGGTGGGTGACTGGAAAGAGCGAGAGTTTTGGGATGATTACTCCGCGGCATACGAAGATGCGCTCAACAATTGTTCATCGCATCGACGACCGTGGTTTATCGTGCCTGCCGACAAAAAGTGGTTTCGCAACCTGGCAATCGCCGAAGCCTTGCGCAATGAGTTGGCTCCCTTCAAAAAAGGCTGGCTGGAGCAACTCGAACGGCTCGGCGCCGACCAGAAGAAAGCGATCGAAGAGTATCGTCGCTCAAGAATAGTGAAGGAATAAATCGTCGAGAGTAACCTAAGCCAGGATCGCAACGACTTCTTTCTGCGGTTCCCCTCCGGTCACCCGTGCCTCGCGCTCATCGACGTACACATCAATTTCGCTGCGTACTCCGAATTTGCCTTCAAGATAAATTCCCGGCTCGATCGAGAAACACGTTCGGGGAATCAACACTCGCGAGTCCTTCGTTTCAAGATTGTCGATGTTGGCGCCGTTGCCGTGCACTTCGGTGTGGATGTTGTGACCGGTGCGATGTATGAAGTAATCTCCGTAGCCCGCCTGTTGGATCACGTTTCGACAAGCATCATCTACTTGCCAGCCGTAGACTGTCTCACCTTTCGCAAATGCTTCCTTTACGAAATTGGTAGCTGCGTCGCGCGCGTCGCGAACGACGTTGAACACCTTGGTCACTTCTTCGGGAACAGTGTCGCCGACAAACGACGTCCAGGTGATATCGGCATAAACCGAGTTCGGTCGATCCAGTTTCGCCCACAGATCGATCAACACGAAGTCACCCTTATGAATCGGCGAATGGTGATCAGCGGTAGGACCATAATGAGGCATTGCACTGTTCGCATTCACTGCGACGATAGGCGGATCCTTGCTGAACATTCCGCGATCCGCAAAACAGTTGAGGATGTACTGCTGTATGTCGTACTCGGTCGTCGGAGTATCGCTCTTGATCCGACGCCCTATTTCTTCGAACGCGCTCTGGACGCTTTCGAAGAGACCTCTCGCAGCCTCGTCGTGCATTGCCAATTGTTCATTGCCCCAGGCTGATTCGAAACGCTGAACGAGATCCGCTGACGAGATAATCTCAACCCCAAACGAGCGCAACAACTCGATCGTTCCGCCATCGACCCTCGACAGATACGGAATCGCAGCGTCTGGCGAATACTGCATCGCGACTCGCGGATTCGATTTCGTAGCGGTCAGAATGCTTTTCAAATGACTGTGAAGCTGTTGCCACGGCAGATAGATCAGTTTCTTGCCCGGCAAGTGATCCAGAACATCGCGCTCGATCGAATGCAGCACTCGAGTCGGCTCGCCCGATGCCGGGATGTAATAAAACCACCTTCGCGTAGCCAGATGACCTTCAGTCGGCATGTTCAGGATGTTCGCCGCGATGGGATCACTGCCTCGAAAGCTATAAAACAACCATCCATCCAGGTTCGCTTCTTTGAGTGCGGTTTGTATTTGTTCGATCAAGTTGCCTCCATAAAGTTAGTGGTCAGTGGTCAGTGATCAGTGGCCGGTGGTCAGTAGTGACTGGATAGTTTGCGATTAAGGGCTTGCATTAAGCCATTGAGCATACGCCCAACCTCCGAACATCTTTCAAGAAGCGATTCCAAACAGCGCAAGTCCAAATAATTCAGTTTGCCTGCAATTTGCAAGTGGGTTTCGACTTCCATAAGCGAACCCTGGTAATCCCATACAATTCCATCTTGGGAAATCGCTCTCCAGTTCGATAGCATTCAACGACTAAATCCATTGCCTTTTGCCAAACTTCCAGCTCGCGATAACTTTTGACTGACATCTTTTTCTTCTGATGATGCCTTGTAAATATAAACCGACCACCGACCACTATTTCCTTTTCCACTTTGTGCCTTGAGGTGTGTCTTCGAGAAGTATGCCGCGAGCCGCCAGATCGTTCCTGATCTCATCGGCTTTTGCGAATTGTCGATTGCGGCGCGCATTGTTGCGCTCTTCGATCTTCGCTTCGATTTCCGGGTCGAGCATCTGTTGTCGCTCTTCACCCAACACTCCCAACACCGAGTCGGTCCGTTCCAGAAGATCCAGCACTGCAGCGCGGTCTTCCATTCCGAATTCACCCGAATCCATCGCGATGTTTATGTCGCGACGCAATTCAAAGAGTGACGCCAGTGCTCTGGAGGTGTTCAGATCGTCGTCCATTCCCGCCTCGAATCCTTTGCGGGCGTTGTCGACGATCTGTGCAACCTTTGTGTGCGACCCTTCCTTGCCTTCGAATTCCGCTACTCTGCGCCGTAGATTTCGGAGTCCTTCGAGCGCCGTTTCAGCGCCGCGCAATCCGTCGAACGTAAAATTCAATTGAGTTCGATAAGGCACCGACAACAGCAGGTATCGAATTGCAACCGGTGAATGACCTTTTTCGATCAGATCGCGAACCGTGTAGTAGTTCCCTTTGGATTTCGACATCTTCTCGCCTTCAACCAGAAGGAACTCGGTGTGTACCCAGTAATGAACGAACGGTTTTCCGGTAGCGCCTTCCGATTGGGCGATCTCGTTTTCGTGATGGGGGAAAATCAGGTCAACCCCGCCGCAATGAATATCGAATGACTCGCCGAGATATTGCATCGACATCGCCGAGCATTCGAGATGCCAACCCGGCCGGCCTTCACCAAACGGAGACGGCCAACGCGGTTCGCCCTCTTCCTTTGACGCCTTCCACAACACGAAATCGCGCGCATCGGCTTTCTCGTATTCATCAACATCGACGCGAGCCCCAGCGAGATTGCCTTCGAGCTTCAAGCCGGACAGCCGGCCGTACGCCGGGAACGACGAGATGCTGAAATACAGAGAGCCATCGCTCTGATAAGTGTGCTCGGCCGACGAGAGACGCTCCATCAGATCGATCATTTGAGGAATATGTTTTGTCGCGTACGGCATGATCTCCGGACGCTGAATGTTCATCGCTTCGCAGTCTTTTAAGAACTCGCTGGTGTAGAAGTCGGTGTATTCCTCCAGAGTCTTTCCTGCTGCAAGCATGCCTCGGATGATCTTGTCTTCAACATCGGTGATGTTCATTACGTGATGGACGTCATATCCAAGATATTTCAGATAGCGGCGGAGCACGTCGACCGATACGAAGGTTCGAAAATTTCCGATGTGCCCGTAGTCATAGACGGTGGGGCCGCAGGCGTACATTCGCACAGTGTTTCCGTCGAGCGGTTTGAACTCTTCCTGGTTGCGAGTGATTGTATTTCGAAGTCTTAGCATTAGGGGTTTCGAGTTTCGGGTTCGGGTTTAGGGTTTAAGGTTCAGGATTTCGGGTTCAGATTTCCGGGTTCAGCGAAATGCCAATTATGGAGTATTGGGCGTATCGCAAACGGAACCCTAAACCAGGAACCCGAAACCCTAAACTCCTACAATTGCATTGATTTAGTTTCCAGGAATTCCTCGAGGCCATACCTCCCAAGCTCGCGGCCGTTGCCAGATTGCTTGTATCCACCAAACGGCGCCAGCGCGTTGAACTTTCCGCCGTTGATATCCACTTGCCCGGTGCGCAATCGTCGAGCGACTCGCTTTGCACGATCGACATCCTTCGACCAGACTCCACCCGCCAATCCGTACATCGTGTCGTTCGCGATTCTCACGGCGTCGTCTTCATCTTCATAAGGAATAATCGACAACACTGGTCCGAATATCTCTTCCCGTGCAATCGTCATATCGTTGCGCACATTCGCAAACACGGTAGGCCGCACGAAGAAGCCCTTGTCCAAACCTTCGGGTGCCTCTGCACCACCGGTCACCAGAGTGGCTCCTTCGTCGATTCCCTTTCTAATGTAGTTGCGTACTCTGTCGCGCTGAATCTCGGAGACCAGAGGTCCGAGCTTCGCTTGACCTTCGCGCGGATCGCCAACCGAAAAGCCTTCCGCCGCTTCTTTTGCAATTCGCACTGCTTCATCGTGGAGACTTCTCGGAACGAGCATTCGAGTGTGCGCCGAGCAAGTCTGTCCTGAGTTGAAATAGCAGTTCCCGACTCCGCTTCGAACGGCCTTCTCCAAATCAGCGTCGTCCAGAATCACGTTCGCGGATTTTCCGCCGAGCTCGAGCGCAACTCGTTTGACCGTTTGAGACGCGAGCTCGCTTACTCTCTTCCCTGCCCTGGTGGAACCGGTGAAAGAGATCATGTCAACATCGGGGTGTGACGCGAGTGCTTCGCCAACTACCGGACCCAGACCGGTAACGAGATTGAACACTCCCGCAGGCAGTCCCACCGCGTCCACAATCTCGGCGAGGATAAAAGCGGTCAACGGAGCTACCTCGCTGGGCTTAAGCACTACGGTGCATCCCGCTGCGAGCGCCGGTGCAATCTTGGCTACAACTTGATGAAGCGGGTAGTTCCAGGGAGTGATACAGCCGACTACGCCGATCGGTTCCTTAACAACAAGCGAGTTGCCGATCTGTTCCTCGAACGAAATATCGGCAAGCAATTTCGCATAAGAACCCATCACCATCGCCGGCATTCCAGCCTGAACCATCGCAGCCAGCGGAAGCGGCATGCCTACTTCGCTGGCGATGATCCCCGCTATTTCGTTCTGGCGTTCGGCCAGACCCGCGGCAATCTTCTGCAAGTAAGCGGCTCTTTCGCCTTGCGCGGTAGTTGACCAGGTTTCAAACGCCGCGCGTGCGGCCGCTACTGCACGGTCGATGTCCTCAGCCGTCCCTTCCGGAACCCGTCCCATCACCTCTTCAGTCGTGGAATTGATTACATCGAGCGCGCCTTTTCCGTTTGGCTCAACCCATTCACCGTTAACGTAGAGCTTATCACGCACTATGATTTCTGATTTTGGTGAAGCTGTCATAAAAGTCTCCTTAGTCTGGTGTGATTTGCCCGAAGGTGGATTGTAGCGGCTCGGATGCGTTCATACCAAAGAAATCGGGCCGCGAGGTCATTGAATCTCGCGGCCCGATTTCGATAGATCGATTTCTGCGGGGCTAGCCTTCGAGTTTGGAATCGGCAACAGCGACAACTACGCTGAACTGTACGTTGATCGCCGGAGCGAGGCACGCAGGCACCGTCTTGGCACAGGGCAGCTCGCCGAGGACGGTCAGTGTTGTGGTTCCAGCTTTTTTCGCTTCAAAGACGCCTTGCGATCCTGGAAAGTCGACGTCACTGACCTTCTGGATTACCGTGGGATCGAGCACGGTTGCATCGAATTGGTAGTCACCCTTCGACAAATTCAACAGGAACCTGTCTCCGGCCTTCAATGAAATCGGTTTGCCGACGTCCGCAAACGTAATGATGAGACCTTTGAAGAACGGAAATAAATCAGTCGTTCCGCTGGTCCCACCAACCTGAATCTGGACAACGGCGTTCTCCGGTATCTGGTTGCCCGCCTTTTTTGCGATCAGCGTTGTCGAAGGACTCTCCTCGTCGTTTCTTGTCTTCTGTGGTTCGCCGTTGATAAGAACGACGGCGCCGTCCGCAAAATGCTCGCCAGTCAGGATCAACTTCTTGCCCTTGATGCGAGCATTGTAGATTCTCGGTTGATTGTCCTGGATGCCGTAGGCCTGAACCTTTGGTGTGGGGTTCAGATAGTCGATACCTGTGAGCGCCAACCCAACAAGCACGAGTGTCGAGATAACTCTTAACCTCATAACTTGAGCCCTCTCTCAAGACCCACTGAGCTTATCCGACAGGCGTACCACAACTCGCACAGAATTTTGCGCCAGGCTGAAGAGGCGACTGGCAATTCTTACACGGCTGAGGCACAAGCGAAGTTCCGCAGCTTGCGCAGAATTTGGAACCTGATTGTACTTGTGCGTGGCAGGATGGGCAAGAGTTCGTTTGCGGCGCTTCCTGTGAAGCTCCGCAATTCGAGCAGAATTTTACCCCAACCGGGTTCTGGGTACCGCATTTCGCGCAAGGTACCGTCTGGGCCTGGGCTTGTCCTGAACCCTGTGAATGCGCGCCTCCGATAGCTCCCGCCATCATCTGACCGTAGCCCATTCCCAAACCGAGGCCCATCCCTTGCCCCGCGGCGCCGCCTTCCTGTTTGGCGGCGTCCTGGATCGATTGGGCGGCTTTAAACTGCATGTACGCATTCATATCGCCGATCGCGCCCATTCCCGATCGCTCGTCGATCATCTTCTGAACTTCTTCTGGAGGAGTGATCGCCGAGATGATCAAATCTACGAGCTCGAGACCCTGTTTTGAAAAGTCATCGGCGACTCGTCCCTTGACTCCAACCGAAAGCTCATCGTAATAGGCCGGCAGATCGAAGATAGTCTTGAGGTTCTCACCGAGAAGATCGTTGAGCCGCGCAACAACAATGTCGCGCAAGAAAGAGCCGATCGCTTCGGTCGATACGATGCCTCGGGTTCCGACGATCGAACCGGCAAACAGCTGAGGATCCGTAATCCGCAGCGAATATTTACCAAACGCCCTCAGCCTAACCATTCGAAGCTCGGTATCTCGAAACGCGATCGGTTCTTTGGTGCCCCACTTTAGATCCTGAAAAGTGTGTCTCGCGATAAAGAGCACGCTGGCCTGAAACGGCGACGTTCCGCCAAACGGAATCGACAAAAGACGGGTCAGCAGCGGAATGTTGTTGGTTGTGAGAGTGTGTCTACCTGGTCCGAATGTATCGAGAGCCTTTCCATCCCGAAAGAAAACTGCGGCCTGGTTTTCCTGGACTATCAATTGCGCGCCAAGCTTTATGTCAGTCGATCCCGACTCCGGGATTCGATGCACCAACTCCATTCCGGTCTGATCGAAATACTGTAAGACTTCTATAGCCATTCTGCGGCCTCCTTTGAGCCACTACTGTTTCGAGAGCCTTATCGGTCCGTTGACTGTCCTCAGTTTTAGGGGCTGGCCTCCGCCGCCGATCTGTCCGCGCGCAGTCTGTCTAACGAGTTCCTTTTGTACCTGAATCCCAAACTGATCGTCGATGTTTATGCCGCCGTGTTCGGAAGACGCTTCAAGGTCTGCCTCGAAGTCTGACTTGAGAGTGAGCTCTATGCCTCCATTTTGTGTAACAAATTCCATCGGCGCATCGCTGGCTTCCTCCAACGAAGCCTTAATCTTTCCATTGACTGTTTGAATCTTGGCTACCCCGGTAACGTCGTTCAACTCGATCTGCCCGTTTACGGTATCTGCAAAAATCTGTCCGGTTAAGCCGTCCACCTTTAACGAGCCGTTTACTGATTTAAGGGTAACTCGAGCGACCTCGCGAGGAAGCGTTATCTCATAGCGAACATCTTTGCCGCCAGACCGGACATTAAGAACACCTCTAGTGTTGGAAAAAAAGACCTGACCGCCGCGATCCGAACTCGGCTTGATAACCTTTACCTGAGCCTTTGGCTGGTCCCACGTCTGAACGGCAATGTTTCCGTTGACATTGTTGAGAGAGAATTTCCCCTCGCTGTCAAAAGGAAATGATTTTGTAAGCGTCGTCGTTCCAGTACCAGTCGACTCCACAAGGTCGGCGTTGGTTTCATTTAATTCAGTCTCTCCCTGCTGAGCCTGTTCCCCTCGCTGTTGTTGAGATCGCCCGCCGTCGACAATTCTATTGCGGCCGGCGCGCGCGATAAACATCACTGCAACCACCAGCAGAATAAATACACCCATTCCAAGAAACCCAAGTATCCAACCCACCGGTGAGCGTCTGCGAGGCGGTATATATGGCGGCATCGTCGATGGGTAAGGCGGCGGAACGGAGGGTTGATAGCCGACCGAAGGATCGTACACCGGCATCGTATCTGGCCGTGATGTAGGTCCGGTGCTCGCGCCGCTTCGCGCGCCCCACTGGTCGGGTGGCGACATCATCTGCGTCGGTATTTGTTCGTCCGAAAGTTCTTCGGTCGGAGCCCCGCACGAGCGACAAAATCGCTGCGCCGAGAACAATTCTAATCCGCAGTTTCTACAGGTTGCCATTACTCGAGGTTCCTGGTTTTATCGGGTTCCTGTCCCCGATTCGCGCGATCATTTCGCTTAGCTCAAACGACAAAGACCAGGATGCCGCTAAATTCATTCAGCTGAACAACGGCTTGCCAGGCGGTTGCCCTTCGTCAAAGTTATTGATCGCTTTGTAGCGTTCATCAAATGCGCGGCCGGTCTCGTCGAGTTCCGCAATGACTTTCGTGGAAGCCGCCTTCAAACTATCTGAGTTCGTGCTCTGATTCTTTAACTCTGATAGCGCGCTTTCGATCTTGTCAACGTGTTCGACAAGCGCGAGATCAAACCGATAGATCGCGTCGAGCTGCGCTTCCTGGATCTTTACTACATCGAAAAATCCAGCGTAGCCGTAGCTCGCGAAACGCACTCGGTTCTCGAGGTGATCCAGCTTCTTTCCAATTGTGTCTAGGTTCCCGACTTCGAATAGCCGGCCGTTGTTTGTAAGATCGCGAATCAGATCAGTGACTGTTGCTTTGAAACTGCGAAGTCGATCCGCGAGATGCTCGCGATGAAGCTTATCGACGTCGCGACGACGTTCCCGCTCTACGTAGCCGCTGTATCCCGGGATCTTACTGCTCAGTCGCTCGATCCAATTGCGCCCGTCTGGAGTGTTGCTGCTCATCGTGTTCCCCCTTGGGTGTTGTCAATCGAATGTTCCGCAGTGACGTCGCCGATCAAATCGTGCTGACAACAATTTAACGACAGAAACGCCCACGCCAGTTTCACAAAACCGCTGTACTCTGGAAATCCGGATTCCGCGCTTGTCAAAATGGAGTCAAGCCCGTCGCGCGCTGATCGGGTCTTTCCGATTAGGCAGGAGCTACCTGACTCTCAGCGTCTCGAGCCAGCGACTTCAGGTAATCGTCGTACGCCTGCCGGTCGGCTGCGCCCATGTCTCTGATGTAAACGCCGACTACCCAAAATAGCCCTTCCGCTTCAGGGCGATACCACGCTGCGAAACCTGTAAATCTCACGGTTGCGTTCGGCAAATCGACTTCGATCTCCAGTTTGTTTTTGAACGCAACGGTATGATCGCGAATGATGTTAAGCTGCCCTGTCTCAATGGTTCCTGTTTGAATGCGCATGCCCTGCTTACCGCAATCAAGGGCGACCCCGTCGATTTTGCGTGACCGATGCCCTTCGTCGCTCTGATCGATAATGGTCATCCGCAAAGGAATCGGCTGAGGGGGTGGAGGGATCTGACGTTGTCCCTGGCCTTGCTGGAGCTCGTCGGTGTTTTGTACCGACCTGATTAGTTTCAAACCATCGTAGCTACAAAAACTGTTCTGGTCGGGGAAAAACCGGCGACAGTTTGGGCATTCTTTCATAAATCGCTCTCCTCCTGCGCACGCCGATTATACAGTTCAGGCTCTTAAATTGTCAGCAGTACCTGGCAGCAGCTACAGCCTACAACGACGCGATCACCGCACCGGGTTCCGTTGCCCTGAGGACCCTCTGATTATGCGACTGGAAGGTCGCGTTTTCTCGCATCCATTCAGCGCGTTCGATCGCGGTCTCCGAATCGGAAGGTTTCTACTGGGATCAAAGCGGAATGTTCCCGTGTTTCTTCGGAGGGTTCTGGTCGCGCTTTGTTTCGAGCATTTGTAGAGCTCGGATCAATTTCGGTCGCGTATATTTTGGTTCAATCACTTCATCGATAAAGCCGCGCTCAGCCGCGATGTAAGGAGACGCGAACTTCTCGCGAAACTCGTCGGCGCGCCGGCGCGATTCTGCTTCCGGGCTCTCGGACTGAGCGATCTCACGGCGATACAAAACTCCGACAGCGCCCTCGGCGCCCATCACCGCGATCTCAGCGGTCGGATACGCGAAATTGATGTCGGCGCGGATGTGTTTGCTTGCCATAACACAGTACGCGCCGCCGTAAGCCTTTCGGGTGATCAATGTGATTTTCGGTACCGTGGCTTCGGCGAACGCGAATAAGAGTTTCGCGCCGTGGCGGATGATGCCGCCGTGCTCTTGTTGAACGCCCGGCAAGAACCCCGGAACATCTTCGAATGTGATAAGCGGGATGTTGAAACAATCACAGAAGCGGACAAATCTTCCTGCTTTTACCGAAGCGTCGATGTCCAGTACGCCAGCGAGGTGTGCAGGCTGATTCGCGACGATACCGACGGACTTACCGCCAAGCCTCGCGAAGCCAACGACGATGTTCCTGGCATAATGCTCGTGAACCTCAAACAGGTAACCGTCATCGACAACCAGATGAATAACATCGCGAATATCGTATGGAACGTTGGCGGCTTCCGGGACCGCACTGTTCAGTCGATCTTCAGTGCGATCGATCGGGTCGCTTGTTGAGATCGATGGCGCATCTTCGAGATTGTTCGAAGGTATGAACGACAGAAGCTCGCGAATCGTCCTCAGACAGTCTTCATCGCTCTCGGATGCGAAATGAGCGACCCCCGAAACCGAGTTGTGGGTCATCGCTCCGCCAAGCTCCTCCTTGGTCACATCCTGATGCGTAACTGTCTTTATCACATCAGGTCCGGTGATAAACATATAGGAGCTTGTTTTCACCATAATGTTGAAATCGGTAATCGCCGGTGAGTAAACCGCACCACCGGCGCACGGACCCATGATTGCCGAGATCTGGGGCACAACTCCTGAAGCCAGAGTATTGCGAAGAAAGATGTCCGCGTAGCCTCCCAGTGAAACGACTCCTTCCTGTATTCGCGCGCCTCCAGAATCGTTCAGACCGATAACTGGTGCGCCGACCTTCATCGCCATGTCCATTACCTTACAGATCTTTTCTGCGTTCGTCTCGGATAGCGAACCTCCGAACACCGTAAAGTCCTGCGCGAAAACAAAGACACGGCGGCCCTCGATCAAGCCGTGACCCGCGATCACACCATCTCCCGGATATTGTTGATTTTCCATCCCGAAATCTCGGGACCTGTGTTTTTTGAAGCGATCGAATTCTTCAAACGTGCCGTCGTCGAGAAGGAATTCGATACGCTCGCGAGCGGTCATTTTCTTGGCGGCGTGCTGACGCTCAATGCGCTCTAATCCGCCTCCCACGAGGGCGGCTTCGTTCTTTTCCTCGAGCTCTTTTAGTCGGTCGGTTGTGGGTTTTTCTTCGAGCTTGCTTTCAGATGTGGCCATTTTGTCCCCGGACGTTTTAGGTTATGAAGCCAGAAGGCACAGTCTATCAAAGCCGCGCACGCCAGCGAAGCTCTCGAAAGGACTTGGGTTCCGGAGTTACCTGTTACCGTTGACACTATTCGGGTCGGCTCCTATAATGCAGCCCTCACAACCCGGGCTCACATTGCTCCAAACCAAATCGCAAGCGGAGGCGAAGGTGATTAAGTTAGACATAGTAAATCAGGTTGCTGACAAGACTGGAGTTCCAAAGATAAAAGCGGAAATAGCCGTCGAGTCGCTGTTTGAAGCTATGAAGAATGCTCTGCAACGCGGCGAAAGAATTGAACTGCGAGGGTTTGGAGTGTTCGTCGTTAAGCCTCGCAAGCGAGGCGTCGGGCGCAACCCACGCACCGGCGAAGTAACCGACATTCCACCCGGCAAGACGATCCGATTCAAGCCTGGTAAAGAACTGCAGTCCTAAGAGCAATGGTTGACAGTTAAGTGTTCGAGAGTTGTATTCTAAATCTGTGGAGAACACAGAGCAGCCATACCTGTTCACCGAACTTCAACCAGCCTACCCAATCGTTCGACAACGTGAAGTAGAGCTATCAGCGCGTCGTTTGATTCTGCACTTCGTGCTACTAATTGCCACCGGCATCAGCACTACGATCACCGGCGCGGCGTTCTCCGTCCCCGCGCAGGAAGAATCTACGATCATCGGAACTCTCACCGCCCCAATTGTCGCAGTCGTACGCGAGACCGCGGCTGGAAACATCGACCCGTTACTAAAGGGTTTGCTGTTTACGTTCACTTTGTTAACGATCCTGGGAGCGCACGAGCTCGGGCATTACTTCGCCTGTCGGCATTATAAGATTAGAGCAACGCTTCCTTTTTTTATCCCGGCACCTCCAGCCATCACCCTCTTCGGAACATTCGGTGCGGTAATAAAGATCAAGGAACCGATCAGAAGTCGTCGTGCGTTGTTCGACATCGGCATCGCAGGTCCGCTCGCTGGATTCGCATTCGCACTTCCGGCAGCGATTGTTGGTCTTATTCTCGCTACTCCTGCGGCGCCGAGCGCCGTCAACAGCGATATGCAATTTAACGATCCGCTTCTTTTTATCCTCGTTTCCCAACTGCTTGGTTTGCCAAAATTCATAGAGTGGAATCCGGTCTATTGGGCAGCTTGGGGGACGATGCTGGTCACTGCATTGAACCTGTTTCCGGTGGGCCAACTCGACGGCGGACACGTACTTTACGCGATCGCCGGACCGCGAATCCACAAATGGATTTCCCGAATCGTAGCGATTGGGTGCGCGGCGCTTGCGACCCTGGCGATAATCCTGAAGCAGCCTCCGGTTTATCTTCTTTGGACGCTTGTCTTGTTATTCCTAATGAAGGTCGGGCACCCGCCGGTCGAAGAAGAGGAACCGCTTGGAACGAGCAGAATCGTTCTTGCGATCGTTGCGTTGCTGGTGTTCTTTCTGTGCTTCATGCCTTTTCCGATCTCGACTACGTAACCACATTGCGACGAGTCGAGCGCCTCAAATGATGTTTGTAGCTATGGTATTATTTGGGCGTTCGGCGTCTTCTTTCCGAGCAGAGCTTCAGAACCGGATTGAATATGAACTCGACTGTTGTGACCGCATTGGCTACGGGCTTTGTGCTGGGGCTCAGACATGCTCTGGATCCAGATCACCTCGTCGCGGTTTCGACAATTATCAGCGATCACAAAAGCTTTCGACGCTCTTCACTGATCGGCACGTTCTGGGGTCTCGGACATTCCTTCTCGCTGCTTGGAGTAGGACTTCTTATTATTTTGCTCCGCGTCTCAATCCCAAAGGACGTACTTCCCTGGATGGAAGCTCCGGTTGCAGCGATGCTCATCATCCTCGGCATCAATGCCACTCGAAAGGCTTTAATGGATCGCGGAGTTCAAATCCACACCCACACCCATCAGCATGGCAATGAACCACATGCTCACGTTCATGTCCATCTCGGCGACGATCACAACCACAAGCACAGTATTTTCAAAATTGGACGGCGCCCGTTTGCGGTAGGACTGGTCCACGGTTTCGCGGGCAGCGCTGCGTTGACCCTGGTGGTGCTCGCCGAAATCCCCTCGATCACGCTCGGTCTGATCTACATGGCCGTCTTTGGTTTGGGGTCGATCGGAGGGATGCTGATTATGAGTGCGGTCATCAGCGTGCCTTTTATCCTGACTGCACACCGATTTGAAATGATAAACGGCGCAATCCGTCTATGCGCTGGAGTGTTTAGCCTCGGATTCGGACTGATGATCGCGTGGGAGTTGATACATAAGTTACTAGAAGCTAATTGATGCCGGGGGAGATTGAGGATTGAGGATTGAGAATCGAGGATTGAGAACTTGTTGAGAATCGAGGATTGAGTTCGACGTTAGATCAATGATATCGATCCATCATCTATTCTGCATCGTTATCTTCCATCCTCGATCCTCAATCCTCGATTTTCGGCGTTCATCGGGTTGTATACGAATCTCAGGTTGTAGTCGTCAAAGAGGAGAGCAATGTCCGAATCTGATAAGCGGGTCATTCCGCCTCTGCCTTACCTCAACCCCGAGTTCTTGAAGAGCCAGGAAGCGAGGCTTATCAGAATTCTCTCTGAATACATTGAGCCTGCCTCTCGGCTTCGGCGTCATCGAATCAGAGACACAATCGTATTCTTCGGCTCGGCTCGATCAATAGCACCGGATGCCGCGGCAATCGCTCTTGAAGCCGTTAGAAAGGAAGCGGGAGAGGGCGAACTGACTCCGGACATGCACGCCAAGGTTGCCCATGCTGAACAGTCAGTCAAACTCGCTCGCTATTATCACGATGCAATGGAGCTTGCGCGCCGAATGACTGAGTGGTCAAAAAACTTGACCAGCCATCACCATTTCATCGTTTGCTCTGGCGGCTCTCGAGGGATGATGGAGGCGGCGAATCGCGGCGCGTCGATGGCCCGCGGACAGACCATCGGATTGAATATCGAGCTCCCGATGGAACAGGAAGTAAATGAGTTCGTTTCCCGCGAGCTTATCTTTAACTTTCACTACTTTTTCATGCGTAAGTTTTGGTTCGTATATCCGGCGAAAGCGCTCGTCGTGTTTCCTGGTGGATTCGGAACGATGGATGAGCTGTTCGAAGTGCTGACGCTAATTCAAACCAAGATGCCGAACAAGAAGATGCCAGTAATCTTATTCGGGTCCGAGTTCTGGGATGAGGTCATCCACTTTGACGCGTTGGTGCGCTGGGGGGTCGTGAGTCCAAAGGACCTGGAGATCTTTTACAAGACCGATTCAGTCGATGATGCGTTTGAATATCTAACCAAGAAACTTGAAAAGCTGTATGTCACTCCGAAGGGCCTGGAGCAGGTGAAGCTTACCTAGGGCGGGTTCCGTTTCGGGTTTAGAGTTTCGGGTTTAAGGTTTCTCAGGGCCAAGTTGCTTCGAATACGGATCTTGAATTCTGGAACCTTCAAATCTGGACCCTGAACTCTGAACCTTAAACCCGAAACCCTAAACCTCTTCCTTGTGGTCGACAACCTCGATCACCTTTTCAAGCTGACAAAGATATTTCGCAAAGGTCTCGTTGGTTTCTGACTCGAGCCAGACTTCGTCATCCGGTTTGTAATCAAAGACGCGATTCAACACCGCTTTGTCCAGATGTATTTCATCCGCAAGCTTCAACGTGCATTCGCGCTTGTTGAAGGAAGCCTCCTTACCCAACATCGCCAGCACGTGACGAAAAAGCACTGCAAAGTCATCGAGCGAATCAGACATCAGCCTCGCAAGTTTGTTGGGGTTGCGTGATGCGGGTATGTACACTCTCCTCAGCTTCAGCAGCTTTGCGCGAAGCTCATATTCGAGTTGATGTCGTAGGTTCTGAGTCGGAACATCGAGATCGTCAAAAGGGTCCTTTCCATAAAGTACGTGACGAACCTCGCTCATATCGATGAACTCGATTGGGAAAACATCGGAAGAATCTGCCATTTCTTCGCTTGTAAAGTAGACCGGAACCGGGTTGCCTTCCGAACGCCACCATTCAGCAACCTCGTGCGCCGATTTCAGATCAGAAGGCGTGATTTGGTCCAACACTACTAACACCTTCTTCGGCATTTCCTGATCGAGTTGTCCTCCGACCACCGACGAACCATAGAGCACAATCGATTTCAAAGATTCGCCGTGAGCGTCAGTAAGCTTCTCAACAAGTTCTTTTAGTTCGTCAGCCAAATCGATATTCTCCTCCGGAGGGAGGTTCACGGTTCACGGTTCAAGGTTCAGGGTTCAAAGTTCAGGATTTCTGGTTTCTGGTTACTTGTTTTTTGTTTCTGTCTCCGAGTTCAGGCTTCGCTTTCAAACCAACTTGCCCCAAAGAACCCTAAACCCGGAACCTTAAACCCTAAACCCGAGATTCACCAGCTGTCGCTCGAACCGCCGCCGCCAAAATCTCCACCGCCGCCGAATCCACCAAAGTCCCCGCCGCCACCGCTGTCGCTGCCTCCGCCCCAACTTGATCCGCTATCTCCTCGATAGCCTCCCCATCCTCCGCCTCTTCCACCAAAAAGAATCGACCATAATAGCAAGTCGGATCCTATGCCGCCCCATCTTCCGCCGCCGCCTCCGCGTCCGCCTCCAGTGAGCGCGCGGATAATTGAGAAGACCACAAAGATAACTATCACAATCGCGAACAGCGGA
>JADMIO011413721.1_pt1 | contig 24557 bp, 25 predicted proteins | sample 8958161 | NCBI WGS metagenome assembly JADMIO01 (sample SAMN16585339, study PRJNA669376) | soil metagenome | isolation source: Crop rotation soil | place: USA: Cullars Rotation, Alabama | collected 2011
CCCGCCGATCAAGGGGCACCCGCAACTCGCTTCGCACCTCGGCCATTCGCTGATGGCCGACGAATTCGACATGTCCTTTTTCCAGAACCGGGCGCTCGACCACGGCTGCTTCTCGCCGCTGTCGGTGCTTTGTCCGCACGAACCCGAGTGGCCGGTGCGTCTGGTCCCGCTGCAGATGGGCATTCTGCAGCTCCCGATCCCGAGCGCGCGTCGCTTCTACCGGCTCGGCAAGGCGCTTCGCCGCGCGATCGAGAGTTATCCTGACGATCTCACCGTCGTCGTCGTCGCCACCGGTGGTCTGTCGCACCAGGTGCACGGCGAGCGCGCGGGCTTCAACAATCCCGCCTGGGATCAGCGCTTCCTCGATCTGTTCGAGCACGATCCGGAACAGCTGGCGGAAATGACCACGGCCGAATACGCGGAGCTCGGCGGTTTCGAGGGCGCCGAAGTCGTCATGTGGCTCACGATGCGGGGGGCGCTTCCGGCGAATGTCGAATGCAAGTATCGCAGCTACTACCTGCCATCGATGGCCGGCATCGCGACCGCGATCTACGAGGTCGCCGACGAGGCGCCCAACCCGGCCGCCGTCGAGCGCCAGCGCCGCCACGTGGCGGCGGAGCTTGCCGGCGTCGAGCGGCTCGAAGGCACGTACCCGTTCACGCTCGAGCGCAGCGTCAAGTCGTTTCGCATCAACGCTTATCTGCACCGGATGGTCGAGCCCGACCATCGGCAGGCATTCCTTCGCGACCCGGAAGCAAGCTTCGAGTCTGCCGGATTGAGCGAGGAAGAACGGGACCTGATCCGCCGGCGCGACTGGCGCGGGTTGATCCACTACGGCGTCATCTTTTTCATGCTCGAGAAGCTCGGCGCCGTCAGCGGCGTGTCGAATCTCCACATTTATGCGGCGATGCGCGGCGAAACGCTCGAAGCCTTCCAGCGCACCCGCAATGCGCCCGGCGCGCTGTACTCGGTGGCAGGCAAAGGCGCCGGCAACCTGGCGTGGGACCCGCCGGCCGGCAGCGCAGGCAAGCGCTGAACGGCGACAAAGCCCAGGGCCCGCGGGCACGGCCTCCGGGTTCGCGCCCAACAGGTAAAAAAAAGCGTTCGCGTCGGAGCGACTCGATGATCATCGACATCCATGGCCACTACACGACGGCGCCGAAGGCGCTGGAGGCCTGGCGCAATCGCCAGATCGCCGGCATCACGAGTCCTGCGCAAATGCCGAAAGCGTCCGAGCTCTCGATCAGCGACGACGAGTTGCGCGAATCGATCGAGTCCAATCAGCTGCGGCTGATGCGCGAGCGCGGTCTCGACGTCACGATTTTCAGCCCGCGCGCGAGCTTCATGGCGCATCACATTGGCGATTTCCAGGTCTCCAGTGCCTGGGCCGCGATCTGCAATGAGCTTTGTTACCGCGTGAGCCGGCTGTTCCCGGATCACTTCGTCCCGGCCGCGATGCTGCCCCAGAGTCCCGGCGTCGATACGGCGACCTGCCTCCCCGAGCTCGCCAAGTGTGTCGAGCAGTACGGCAACGTGGCGATCAATCTCAATCCAGACCCCTCCGGCGGACACTGGAACTCCCCGCCGCTGTCCGATCGCCACTGGTACCCGATCTACGAGAAGATGGTCGAGTACGACATCCCGGCGATGATCCACGTCAGCACGAGCTGCAATCCCTGCTTCCACACCACCGGCGCGCACTATCTGAATGCCGACACGACCGCGTTCATGCAATGCCTGACGTCGGATCTGTTCAAGGACTTTCCGACGCTGCGCCTGGTCATCCCGCACGGCGGCGGCGCGGTGCCGTATCACTGGGGCCGCTTCCGCGGACTGGCGCAGGAGATGAAGAAGCCCAAGCTGTCCGAACATCTTCTCAACAACGTCTTCTTCGACACCTGCGTCTATCACCAGCCCGGCATCGACCTTCTCGCCCGCGTGATCCCGATCGACAACATCCTGTTCGCGAGCGAGATGATCGGCGCGGTACGAGGGCTAGATCCCGAAACCGGACACTATTTCGACGACACCAGGCGCTACATCGAGGCGGCGCAAATCGATTCGGAACAGCGGCACAAGATCTACGAGCTCAACGCGCGGCGCGTCTATCCGCGCCTCGATGTTGCGCTGAAGGCCAAAGGACGCTGACCATGTACGAACTCGGAGTTGTCTATCGCAACATCGGCCGCGTCGATCGCGACGTGGCGGCAAGGCTGGGCACGTTCGGGACGGCGACCGTCCACGAGGCGATCGGACGGACCGGCCTGCTCAAGACCTACATGCGCCCGATCTATGCCGGAGCGCAAGCCTCGGGCACCGCCGTGACCGTGCTGCTGCACCCGGGCGACAACTGGATGCTGCACGTCGCGGCCGAACAGATCCGGCCCGGCGACGTCGTCGTCGCTGCCGTGACGTCCGACTGCACCGACGGCTACTTCGGCGACCTGCTGGCGACCAGCTTCAAGTCACGCGGCGCGCAAGGCCTCGTCATCGATGCCGGGGTCCGCGACGTGCGCGTTCTGACCGAGATGCGGTTTCCGGTCTGGAGCAGGGCGATCTCCGCCAAGGGCACGGTCAAGGCCACGCTGGGGTCGGTGAACATCCCCGTCGTATGCGCCGGCGCCCTGGTCACTCCGGGCGACGTCATCGTGGCCGACGACGACGGCGTGGTCGTGGTGCCGGCGGCGCTCGCGCCCAAAGCGCTGGAGGCTGCGGCCGCCCGCGAAGCGAATGAAGTCGACAAGCGGGCGAAGCTGGCCGCTGGAGTCCTCGGCCTGGACATGTACGGCATGCGCGAACCGCTGCAAAAAAGCGGATTGAAATACATCGATTGATCGCCCGTCGCGATATGAGCGCCGAGTCGAGCCGGCCCAACTGCATCACGGGCATCTCATCGATGGCGATGCGCGACGTGCTGACCGAGCTGAGCGCTGCTTACGAGCGGCAATCGGGGCAAGCGGTCGCTATTGTTTCGGTCGGTGGCGTGGATGCCGTCCGCCGCGTCGACGAGGGAGAAGCCTTCGACTTCGTCGTGCTGGCCGCCCCGGCGATCGCCAAGCTGGCCGGCGGCGGCCACGTCGATCCGGCGAGTCGGACCGATCTCGCCCGTTCCGCGGTGGCGGTAGCGGTCGCCGCCGGCGCGACGCCGCCCGACGTCTCGACCGAGCCGGCGGTGCGCGACGCGGTCCTGCGCGCCCGCAGCATCGGGTATTCGACCGGTCCGAGCGGCGAACACCTCGCCCGCTTGTTCAAGCGATGGGGCATCGCCGACGCGATCGCGCCGCGGCTCGTGCAAGCTCCGCCAGGTGTCCCGGTGGGGACGCTCGTGGCGCGCGGCGATGTCGAGCTCTGCTTCCAGCAGTTGAGCGAATTGATGCACATGCCCGGCGTCGACGTCATCGGCCTGCTGCCAGCGGAAATCCAGCTTACGACCGTCTTCGCGGCGGCCGTATGCAGGACATCGAGCTGTCCGGTGGATGCCGCGGCGCTGCTTTCCTTCCTCGCATCATCGGAAACAGCCGCAGCGAAGCGCCGCCACGGCATGGAGCCCGCCTGAGCCGGCGCGCAGTGGCACGCGCGGCGTGCTCATAGGCCCGCCGGCTTTTGCCGGACTTTCGGGCGACGGCGCCGCGGCCTATTGCTAAGTCTTGCCAGCCATTTGCGCGCGCAGACGCTCTTCCTGCTGCCTCAACTCGGGCGTGAACTCGGCCCCGAAATCCTCCGGCTCGAACACCTGACGAAGCTCGATCTCGGACTCACCCGGGAAGGGGTTGGGACAGCGCTTGAGCCACTCGATCGCCTCCTCTTTCGACTTCACCTTCCACAACCAGAAGCCGGCGATCAGCTCCTTGGTCTCGGCGAAAGGCCCGTCGATCACCGTCCGCGTAGCACCCGAGAACCTGACCCGTGCACCCTTCGAGCTCGGTTGCAGGCCCTCGCCCGCCAGCATCACGCCGGCCTTGACGAGCTCTTCGTTGTACTTCCCCATGGCGGCGAGAAGTTTTTGGTCGGGAAGGACGCCCGCTTCGGACTCCTTCGTGGCTTTGACAATAACCATGAATCGCATCGTGTCCTCCGTTGGTTGGGGCTCGGCGCGTGTAGCGACTCCTCGCGCCGCGACCCATCGGGTGAACGACCCTTCACTCGGCGGCTGCCGGTGACCGTTCTTGTGCCTCGGGCACGCAGCCTTCCGGCCCGAAGTCTTCGGGCCCGAACATCTGGCGAACCTCGGTCTCGCCCTCCCAGCCCGGCCAGTGCTTCTTGTGCAGCTCCATGAATCGAACCGCGGATTCGACCGCCGCGTCCTTCGATTTGAGCTCGAACTGCGCATAGCCGCCGACCACCTCGTTGGTCTCGGTAAAGGGGCCGTCGGTCACCGTCACTTTTCCGCCCGCGAGCCGGACGCGGGCGCCCAGCGCCGTCGGCGCGAGGCCGCCGCTGCCGACCATCGTTCCGGCACGGGTCTCCTCTTCGGCCAGCTTCGCAATGGCATCCATCAGCGCCTTGGGCGGCCGGCCCTGTTTTTCGGCATGCCTGACTATCATCATGAATCGCATCGTCGTCTCTCCATCGGGTTTTCGGGTGGCTGAGTGCGGCATCCGGTGCGATCACCAAACCCCGCGCTCTACTTACTAGTCGATCCCAACACGGCGGGTTCGACAGATCCTCGTCTTTTTTTTCGAACCGCCGGCAAGGACGTCTGCTTCCTCTTTTCAAACAGACAATTGCCTCACCGGCCGCACCTCGACGCTGCCCACGCGCGCCGGCGGGATCTTCGCGGCGAGCTGGATCGCCTCGTTCAAGTCCCGGGCATCGATCAGATAGAACCCGGCGAGTTGCTCCTTCGTCTCGGTGAACGGGCCGTCGGTGACCGTCATTTTTCCATTGCGCACGCGCACTGTCGTTGCCGTATGAACCGGCTGGAGCGCTTCCGCCGCGATGTGGTGGCCGCTCTGCCGCAGCGCATCTCCGCAGGCCTGGCACTCGCGGTCGGGCACGGTGTCCAGTTTCTTCTCGTCGAGGTAGACAAGGCATAGGTACTTCATCAGCGACTCCTGATCTTGATCGAAGCTTGCGGGCGCGGCCTTATGGGCACGGGCACCAAAATTCGTTGCTCGAAAATGCCTGCCAGCGTGCGCATCGCCATGGCGACCGCCTGCTCAGCGCCGCCCGCGCCACCGGGCTTCCGACGCCGATACAGCAAAAGCAGCAGTGCGAATAATGTGCCGCCCGGCAACAGCATTTCCAGCAGAAGGTAGGGACCCGCCTTCTGACCGACTCTGCGCAATATACCCAACCAGCCGTTGATCGCTTGCATTGCTCGCTCCTGGTCGCCATCGAATAGGCCCGATTCACTGGGCCTTCATCCACTAGTCGAACAGGAAGCCGCCAAATCGACAGCGGCCGCAATTTAAACGAACCGGCCGATCCCGGCCCCGATGCGCCGTGCGCCCAGCGCCGGTCAGCCGGGGGACTCGGTCAGCCGCCGCTCGAGGAAACGGCGCTCGGGCCCCTGCCGGGCGAGCGCGATCGCCCGCTGGTACGAAGCGCGCGCCTCCACCGTCCTGCCCAGCCGCCGGCACAGGTCGGCACGCGCGGCGTGGGCCAGGTGATAGTCATCGAGGTCGCCGCGGGCAAGGATCGACTCGATCAGGGTAAGACCCGCGGCCGGACCGTCGCGCATCGCGACAGCCACGGCCCGGTTGAGCTCGACCACCGGCGTGGGCTCGACGCGAAGCAGAACGTCGTAGAGGCCCACGATCTCCTCCCAATCGGTCGCGTCGGCGCTGGCCGCCTCGGCGTGGACCGCGGCGATCGCGGCCTGCAGCGCATAGGGACCGGCGCGCCGAGACGCGAGCGATCTGGTCACCAGCGCCGACCCCTCGGCGATTTGATCCCGGTTCCAGAGCGAGCGGTCCTGGTCGTTGAGCAGGATCAGGTCGCCCGTGGACGAGGCGCGCGCGGCGCGGCGGGACTCCTGCAGCAGCATCAGCGCCAGCAAGCCGATCGCCTCGGGCTCCGGCAGCAATTCGACCAGCAGCCGCCCGAGACGTATCGCCTCGCCGGACAGGTCGACCCGCGTCAGCGACTGACCGGAAGACGCCGAATATCCCTCGTTGAACACCAGATAGACGACGCGCAGCACGCTGTCCAGCCGCTCAGTCAGCTCGTCGGGATCCGGAACGCGGTACGGGATGCGGGCGTCGCGGATCTTCGCCTTGGCGCGCACGATGCGCTGCGCCAGCGTGGGCGCAGCGCTGAGAAAGGCCTGCGCGATTTCTTCCGTCGTCAGGCCGCAGACCTCGCGCAGCGTGAGCGCGACCTGCGCGTCCGGCGCGAGCGACGGATGGCAGCAGGTGAAGATGAGCCGCAGCCGGTCGTCCTCGATGGTGTCGCGGTCCGGTGCTACGGCGCTCTCATCGATGACGGCGTCGACCTGCTCGGCGACGTCCTCCATCGAGTCGAAGCGCGCGTGGCGGCGTATGCCGTCGATGGCCTTGAAGCGGCCGGCGGATACGAGCCATGCGCGCGGATTCGCGGGGACGCCATCGCGCGGCCATTGCTCGAGCGCCGCGCGGAAAGCCTCGTGCAGCGCCTCCTCGGCAAGGTCGAAGTCGCCCAGCAACCGGATCAGCGTGGCGAAGACGCGACGCGATTCGGCGCGATAGATCGCATCGACCGCACCGCGCGCAATTTCCTGCGCATCCGAGGTCGCCGTCGACTTCTCCGCCGAGGATTCCATAGACCGACTCGGTCAGGTTTGCGGGCGCATCCGATCATCGGCTACGAAGTGTCGACGAGCCAGCTTCAGGAGTTCACCGTCGCTCGGATGATCGACCGTTTCGACGCTGACGACGCGCGCCGCGATCGCAGGCGCGTGGAGCTGCAGATGCTTGAAGAATTCCAGCTTGGCGGTCGAGGGGCCGACGATCAGGACCTCACCGGCGTCCTTTATTGCGTCGGCGACCTCCTGGTAGTAGGCGTGATCCTCGGGCGCCCTGCCCGATCCGACCGAGCCCTGTTTGTGATGAAGATGCTGGTGCCTCGACTTGGGATGGACGACACTCGCTTGCGCATCGTCCGGGTTGAACTGGATGACATGCGCTTCGCGGTGGTCGATCCAAACGACACAGTGATAGTGGCTCATTGGGGTTTGCTGCCGAGGACAGAAGCTTTAAGTATACCGCTGCGACCCCACCGTTCGATTCGGGGCTCTGCGTGACATGGTGATCGCGCCGCCAGGACGGAAGGTTACGCGGGGAACGCTACTGAGTCGATCTCGAGGAAGCATCTGGAGAGGAGAGAAATGTTGCAATTACGCGCTGACCTCGTCGTAAAATCCGAGCTATAGATCAGGCGCGCTCGGACGCAATTGCCGGCGGCCGGATCACATTCGCCGACTCACGGCATCGAGAACGCCTTGTCACAATAAGGTTGAGCCATGCCAGACATTCCAGGAAGCATCGAGGAAATCGATGCACGCATTTCGACGGTGCGCGAAAACCTTCGCCAGCTGGTCGAGCAGGCCGCTGGCTACTCGGGCAACGCAGACGACGAGCTGGTTTCGCGACGCATCGCCGAACAGGAAGCGCAGCTCGAGGTCTTGACCAAAAGACGCGCTGAGCTCGCTTCAGCTGCTTCGGACATGGGTGACCGACACCGCAAATAACATTCCGCGCAAAGGACTGAAGCGCGCGGCTAGTACTGATATGGCAGAGGGCGTCCTTCGTAGCTCCAGCAAGAACGAGGGTCATGCCGGTCTGTCGCGTATTCCGCCGGCCCGCGCCAGCACGGCGTGGAGCAGCACGTTGGCACCGGCCTCGAGGTGCTCCGGACGGGCATCCTCGATCTCGTTGTGGCTGATGCCGTCCTTGCACGGCACGAAAATCATCGCGGTGGGCGCAACGCGGGCGAGATAGATCGCATCGTGACCCGCTCCGCTGACGATCTCGCGGTACGGATAGCCGAGCTTTCGCGCTGCGGCGCGCACCGCATCGACACAACCGGCGTTGAAGCGCGATGCCGGGAATTGATCGACCTGCCGCACCTCGCACTCGAGGTGAAGCTCGGCGGCAATCGCGGCCGAGGCCGCGCGGAGCTCCCGGTCCATCGCCACGAGGCGCTCGTCCTCGGGATGCCGCATGTCGACGCTCATCGCCACGCGGCCGGGGATCACATTGCGCGAATTGGGCTTGACCTGCATGAATCCGACGGTGGCGCGGCCGTCGGGCGCATGCCGCCGCGCGATTTCGTTGACGGCCTCCACCAACCGGGAAGCGCCGCGCAAGGCATCGCGGCGCGACTCCATCGGGGTCGGGCCGGCATGCGCATCCTGGCCCGACCAGATGCAGTCATACCAGCGCAGCCCCAGCGCGCCGGTCACGACGCCGATGACCTTGTCCTCGCGCTCGAGGATGGGGCCCTGTTCGATGTGGGCCTCGAAATACGCGTCGAGCGCACGACCTCCGATAGGTGCTTTCCCGGCATAGCCGATTCGTTCGAGCGCCTCGCCGAACGCAACGCCGTCGACATCGCGCTGCTGATGCAGGTGCTCGAGCGTGAACACGCGCGCAAACGCGCCGGATCCGCCCATCACCGGGACAAACCGGCTGCCCTCCTCGTTGGTCCAGATCGCCACCGCCACCGGCTTTTCCGTCACGAGTCCGGCATCGTTGAGCGTCCGCAGCACTTCCAGACCGGCCAGCACCCCGTAATTTCCGTCGAATTTGCCGCCCGAAGGCTGCGTATCGATGTGGCTTCCGGTGAGCACCGTGGGAAGTCCGGCGTTGCGCCCGGGGCGGGTGGCGAAGATGTTGCCTGCGCCGTCGATCTCTATGCCGGCGCCCGCGCCGCGCAGCCAGCCGGCGACCAGATCGCGGCCTTGCCGGTCGAGATCGGTCAGAGCCAGGCGGCATACGCCTCCCTTCGCGGTCGCCCCGATTTCGGCCAGCTGCATCAGCGACTGCCAGAGGCGGGCTCCGTCGACGCGCAGCGAGACGCTCGCGTCGGGTATGGAATCGACTATTTCGGATCGCGTGTTCATCTGTGGCCCTCTTCTAGGCTGCAGCCAATGAATCGGTCGGAGCAAGCCGCGCATGAATCCAATCCGCGGCCAGCAGCGTCTCACGATCACCGCCGATCGGTCCGACGATCGTAACGCCGACCGGCAATCCCCGCGGCCCGATCGCGAACGGCAAATGGATGCAGGGTGCGTGCAGCAGCGTCCACATCCGATTGAACAGCGGATCGCCGGTCGCTGCAATCCCCTGCGGCGCCTCGCCGGCGGTGCTCGGTGCAAGCAGGACGTCGACGTCGGCGAAGACTTGAGCCAGCGCCGAGCGACTTCTTTGCCCCGATATCCGGGCGGCGTCGTAGCGCGCCGGCGATACCGCAAGGCCCGCGTCGATCATGGCGATCATTTCGACGCTGAGCTTGTCGCGGTGGACGAGGCGTTCGTACGACAGCGATTTCGCGACCTCGTGCACCATGATCGCGATCTGCGCGTCGACCAGTTCCGCGAAATGCTCGGGCAGCACGATTTCGCGAACGCTCGCGCCGGCCTTGTCCAGACTGCGCGCCGCTTGCTCGAACGCGGTCACCGTCTCGGGCTGCGCATGATCCCATTGCTGGGTCCTGCACAGGCCGACACGGGGCGGGCGGCGCAGCGGCCGTTCGATCAAAAGCTCCGGCCGATCGGTGAGCGCCGCCACGAAAAGCGCGACATCCGGCACGGTGCGAGCCAGCGCGCCAATCGTGTCCAACGTGTCGGAAATCATTTTGACGCCGACTCGGTTGACGGTGCCGAATGTCGGCTTGTAGCCGACGACGCCGCAATACGCCGCCGGACGAACGATCGAGCCGGCGGTCTGCGTGCCGAAGGCGAGAGGAACCATCCAGTCGGCGACGGCCGCCGCCGAGCCCGAAGACGATCCTCCAGGCGTGTGCAGCGGATTGTGCGGGTTGCACGTCGGCCCCGGATGAAAGGTCGCGAATTCGGTCGTGACGGTCTTGCCGACGACGATCGCGCCTGCCGCCCGGGCCAGCGCGACCGACGAGGCATCGGCTGCGGGTCGATGGTCGGCGTAGATCGGCGAACCATAGGACGACGGCATGGCGCAGGTGTCGAATAGATCCTTGACGGCGATCGGAATCCCATGCAGCAATCCTGCCGGACTCTGCGCATCGAGCTCGCGCGCACGCCGCTTCGCTGCTTCGGGATCGAGGAAGGTCCAGGCGTGGACGACCGGTTCGCGCGCGGCGATGCGCTCGAGGCAGTCTTCGAGCAGAGCTACCGCGCTGATCTCCCGCGTCGCCAGCTTGCGCGCCGCGGCCGTTGCGCTCAGAAGGTTGAGGCCACTCATGAAACGGATTCCTTCACACGCTTTAGTGGCGCACCGAACTATCGGCGACCGCCGCATCGCGCAGGTGGCACGCGGCGAAATGCCCCGGCAGGACTTCTTTCAGCGCCGGCTCCTCGACCCGGCAGCGATCGAACGCATACGGGCAGCGGGTGTGGAAGCGGCAGCCGCTGGGCAGGTCGATCGGGCTCGGAACGTCGCCGGCGAGAATGATGCGCTTTCTCTGTATCGTAGGGTCCGGCACCGGAACCGCGGAAAGCAGCGCCTCGGTATAGGGGTGCTGCGGATGGGCGAACACCGCGCGCGTCGGCGCGAGCTCGACGATTCGGCCCAGGTACATCACCGCGACGCGGTGGCTGATGTGCTCGACCACCGCCAGATCGTGCGCGATAAACAGATACGACAGGCCGAACTCGCGCTGCAGATCGCCGAGCAGATTGATCACCTGCGCCTGCACCGAGACGTCGAGGGCGGAGACCGGCTCATCGCAGACGATGAGCTTCGGCCGCGGTGCCAGCGCTCGCGCGATGCCGAGGCGCTGGCGCTGGCCTCCGGAGAACTCGTACGGATAGCGCGGCATCTGGTCGGGCCGCAATCCGACCTTCTCGAAAAGCGACACCACGCGCTCGCCCATTTCAGCCGCGGAGACCTTCTCGAAATTGCGGATGGGCTCGGCGACGATATCGGCCGCGCGCATGCGCGGATTGAGCGACGCGTACGGGTCCTGGAACACCGCCTGCAGCTCGCGGCGATAAGGCCGCATCGCGCTGCCATGCAGCCGGTGGATGTGCTGGCCGCGCCACGCGATGGTCCCGGCGGTCGGCTCGACGAGCCGCAGCACCGTCTTGCCGATCGTCGACTTGCCGCAGCCGGACTCGCCGACGAGGCCGAGCGTCTCGCCCTGGCGGATAGCGAAGCTGACATCGTCGACCGCGTGCACTTCGCCGCGTCCTCGACCGAAAACACCGCCGCGCACCGGGTAATGCTTGGTCAGGTGCGCCACCTCGAGCAGTGTCGGTGCGACGGCCGTGCCTTCGGCAATTGCGCTCATGCCGTCGCCTGCGCGGCATCGACTGCTTCATCGGCCACCAGCCGCTCCGACTCCCAGCATGCGGCCCAGTGCCCGCGCGCCTTCTCCTCGAGCGGCGGATAGTCGATCCGGCAGCGCTCTGTCGCATACGCGCACCGCGGCGCGAACGCGCAGCCGATGATCGGTTGCAGAAGCGAGGGCACAGTGCCCGCGATTTCCGCGAGCCGTCCGCCTGCCGCGCCATCGCTCGGCCGGCGCTCTTGCGTTGCCGCGCCGAGCTTCGGGATGGAGTCGAGCAGGCCGCGCGTGTAGGGGTGGCGCGGACGCGCGAACAAGTCGATGACCGAGGCTTCCTCGACCTTGCGTCCCGCGTACATCACGACGACGCGCTGCGCCATCTCCGCGACGACGCCGAGGTCGTGTGTGATCAGCATGATCGCGGCGCCGGTGCGGGTCTTGAGCTCGCGCATCAGGTCGAGGATCTGCGCCTGGATCGTGACGTCGAGCGCGGTCGTCGGCTCGTCGGCAATCAGCAGCCGCGGCTCGCACGCGAGCGCCATCGCGATCATCACCCGCTGCCGCATCCCTCCGGAAAGCTGATGCGGGTACTGGACGACGCGGCGCTCCGGCTCGGGCATGCGGACCAGCCGCAGCATTTCGACGGCGCGGATCTCCGCGGCGTCGTGCGCAAGACCGCGGTGCAGGACCAGCGCCTCGGCGATCTGGTGCCCGATGGTGAGCACCGGATTCAACGAGGTCATCGGCTCCTGGAAGATCATCGAAATGGCATCGCCGCGGATCTTGCGCATCTCGGGTTCGGGCAGTGCGAGCAGATCGCGGCCCTCGAAGACCACCCGTCCCTCGACCGTTCGCCCCGGAGGCGACGCGATCAGGCGCAGGATCGACAGCGATGTGACGCTCTTGCCGCAGCCGGACTCGCCGACGACGGCGAGCGTCTCGCCGCGACCGACCGAAAACGATACGCCGTCGACGGCACGCACCACACCGTCGCGGGTAAAGAAGTAGGTCTTCAGGCCCTGGACGTCGAGGAGCGGCGCGGAAGATTCGCTCATCCGATCACATCCGCCGCGCGAGGCGCGGATCGAGTGCGTCGCGCATGCCGTCGCCGAGCAGATTCACGGCCAGAACGGTCAGCGACAGGCAGATCCCGGGAAAGATGATCAGGTAGCCCGCGATCTGCACCAGGCTCCGGCCTTCGGCCATGATGTTGCCCCAGCTCGGGATGTTGGGCGGCGTGCCGGCCCCGATGAACGACAGGATCGCCTCGGTGATCATCGCCGATCCGCAGACGTAGGTTCCCTGCACCAGCAGCGGCGCGACGATGTTGGGCAGGATGTGCCGCAGCAGAATGCGCGGCAGGGTCGTGCCGGCGGCGATGGCGGCTTCGACGTAGGGCTGCTCGCGCAGGCTCAGGACGAGGCTGCGCACCAGGCGCACGACGCGCGGCATTTCCGCCAGCGTGATGGCGACGATCACGTTGCCGATGGAGGCTTTGGTGAGTGCCATCAGCGCGATCGCAAGCAGCACCGACGGAATCGACATCAGGCCGTCCATGATGCGCATGACGACCGCGTCGAGCCGGCGGACGTAACCGGTGACGAGCCCGATCGCGAGCCCCAGCAAGGTCGACAGCGCCGCGACGGCAAGGCCGACGATCAGCGAGACCCGCGCGCCGTACACGACGCGGCTGTACACGTCGCGGCCGAGCATGTCGGTGCCGAGCCAGGACTCGGCCGACGGCGGATGCAGCCGCTTCGAGGGAAATACCGCCAGCGGGTCGACCGTTCCCACCCAGGGCGCGGCGATTGCGATGACGACCATCGCGACGAGGATGGCGCCGCCGATGAGCGCGGTGGGATGGCGGCGAAACGCGTCGCGAAATCGCTTCCACGTCGGCGACATCGATCGCGACTTGCCGGCGATCGGCGGCGGAGCGAGTGTGGCCGAGCTCATGTCAGACGTATCCGCGGGTCGAACAGCACGTACGACAGATCGACCGCAAGATTGACCAGCACGTAGACCGCCGAAAAGATCAGGATCACGCCCTGGATGATCGGATAGTCGCGCCGCAGGATCGCGTCGACCGTGAGCCGGCCGATCCCGGGCAGCGCGAACACCGTCTCGGTGACGATCGCGCCGCTGATCAATAGCGCGACGCCGACACCGATAATCGTCACCACCGGAATCGCCGCGTTCTTGAGCGCGTGGCCGATCAGCACCTGCTCCGGTGCAAGCCCTTTCGCCTCCGCGGTGCGGATGTAGTCCTGCGCCAGCACATCGAGCATGCTGGCGCGCGTCATCCGCGTGATCAGCGCGACGTAGACGGTGCCCAGCGCGACGCTCGGCAGGATCAGGTGCCGCAGCCATTCCCATACGCCATCGCGGAAGCTGCGATAACCCTGCACCGGCAGCCAGTCGAGCTGGACCGAGAAAGTCAGGATCAGAATATAGGCGAACACGAACACGGGAACCGAGAAGCCCAGCACCGAGAACGACATCACGCCGCGATCGAGCCACGAACCCGCCTTGGCCGCGGCAACGACACCCAGCGGCACCGCCACCAGGATCGCTACCACCAGCGTGCATAGCGTCAGCGAAAGCGTCGGCTCGACGCGCTGCCCGATGAGCTGCGTCACCGGGAGGTTGGTGAAGATCGACGTGCCCAGATCGCCATGTGCCAGCGACCAGACCCAGCGGCCGAACTGCACCAGGAACGGATCGTCGAGACCGAGCCGGGCATGGATGCGCCGGATGTCCTCGTCGGTCGCGATGTCGCCTGCGATGATCGCCGCAGGGTCGCCCGGCGTAAGGTAGAGCAGCGAGAACACGACGAACGCGACCACCGCCATCACGACGATCGTCGAGAACAGGCGCCGGACGATGTAGGCGATCATCCGCCGCCTGGCAGGCTGGGCGTAAGCGCGGAAGCCTCTATTTCTTCTCGACGTTCCACATCAGCGTGATCGGCGCGATGATCACGCCGGACAGATTCGTTCGATACGCGGTCGGCAGGATGAACTGCGCGGTCGGAACGTAGGGCACGAAGTCGAAGGCGCGGAGCTGCACCGCTTCGGCCGCCTTCTTCGAGCTGGCGGGATCCGTCGCCGCGAACCACGCGTCGCGCAATTCCTCGATCTTCGGGTCGTCCGGCCAGCCGAACCATGCTTTCTGGCCCGAGCCGCGAACGGCGAAGTTGAGCGCGGGCGACGTGACATCGGGACCGACCAGCCAGGTGTGGAAGATCGACCAGCCGCCTTTTTCGATCGGCTCCTTCGACGACCGGCGCGTGATCAGCGTGCCCCAGTCGCCGGCCTGCAAGTCGACGTTGAGCCCCAGCTTGCGCAGCGTCTCCGTGGTCAGCAGCGATTGCGAATGCACGATCGGCTGGTCGGTCGCGTCGATGATGACGATCTTCTCGCCTTTGTAGCCGGCTTCCTTGATCAGCTCTTTCGCCTTGTCGAAATCGCGCTTGCCCTTCAGCGGCGCGGCGCCGACTTCGCTCGACAGCGGGGTGCCGCAGGTGAAAAAGGAATAGCAGGCGTGGCCGTTCTTGAGGCTCCCCGCGATGCCGAGGACGTAGTCGTTCTGATCGAGCGCATAGAGGACCGCCTGCCGCATCTTCTGGTTGTTGAACGGCGGATACATGAAGTTGAACCGGAGCACGCCCATCGAGCCCAGCGGATCGATGTTCTCGACCTTGACGTCCTTGTTCTTGGCCAGCACCGGGATCAGGTCGGGCGGCATCTGCTCCCACCAGTCGACTTCGCCCGCGTTGAGCGCCGCGGCGGCGGTGGCCGAGTCCGGGATGTAGATCCACTCGACGCGGTCGACTTTGACGACCTTGCCTCCGGCCGCCCACGACGGCGGCTCTTTGCGTGGCACGTAGTCGGTGTTCTTGACGTAGACCACCTTGCTGCCCGGCACCCACTCGGCCTTCACGAACTTGAACGGCCCGGAGCCGATGGGGTCGGTGATGTTGGTGGAGGCGTCGGTCTTGGCGATGCGCTCGGGCATGATGAACGGCACATTGGACGACGGCTTCGCCAGCGCCTCGAGCGTCAGGGGAAACGGCTTCTTGAGCTTGAGGGTGAAGGTCTTGTCGTTGACGGCGGTCCAGCCTTCGGTCGATTCCGCCATTTTCTGGCCCAGCGCGTCGCGCTTCGCCCACCGCTCGATCGATGCGATGCAATCGGCCGAGCGCACCGGCGCTCCGTCGTGGAACTTGAGGCCGTCGCGCAGCGTGAAGGTGTAGGTCAGCTGATCCTTGCTGAGCTCGTACTTGTCCACCATCTGCGGCTGTACCTGGAACTTGGCATCGGTGGCGAACAGCGTGTCGTAGATCATGTACCCGTGATTGCGGGTGATGTATGCGGTGGTCGTGATCGGATCGAGAATGCGCAGGTCCGCCTGCGGAATGAACTTGAGCACTTTCTGACCTTGCGCCGTCGCCACAGGAGCACTCAGGGCGGCGACCAGCGCAGCGGCGCCGATCACGGTCGTCATCGAACGAAGCAGTGCGGAACATGGATTCATCGCGAAGTCTCCCTGAACGAAAGCGGACGATATGGTAGCGCGACCGGCGGCCAGGAAGGATTATGCCTCGGCCGGCCCGGCCAAAGCGCGATAGATTGCGCCGGAGCTCCTCGACGCTTGCGCTTGGCCTCCTCATTCCGCCGCAAGCTTGGGCGCCGCCGAAGACCGCGGGGAGAATTATGCTTTATCATATAGTTAGTGGAAATTTCCGATATGCGCCTGCGCGACCCGGACGCGCGCGGCGTCTGCTCCGAGCCCGACCTTTACCGCGAGCTGCTTCCGCTCGCGGGTGCCCGCGTTGCCGAGCTGGGGTGCGGCCGTGCCGAGCTCACGCGGGCGATCGCCGAGGAGTTCCCGGCGGCCCGGATCATCGCGCTCGAGGTTGACGCCATTCAGCATGCGCGCAACCTGGCGATCAGCGACCTGCCCAACGTGCGCTTCGTTGCCGGCGGCGCTGAAGCCCTGCCCCTCGACGACGACAGCGTCGACCTGGTGCTGATGTTCAAGTCGTTGCATCACGTCCCTGGCGATCTTCTCGATACCGCGCTCGAGGAGGTCCGCCGCGTTCTCGTTCCGGGCGGTCTGGCCTACATCTCGGAGCCCGTGTTCGCCGGGGAGTACAACGAGATCATGCGCATCTTTCACGACGAAGAGCGCGTGCGCGCGGCGGCTTTCGCAGCGATCACCCGCAGCGTGGCGAGCGGTGCGCTGGAGCTGGTGACCGAGCGTTTTTTCAGCGCGCCGCTTCGCTTCGACGACTTCGCCCACTTCGAGGATCGCGTCCTGGGCGTAACCCACACGCAGCATCGGCTGTCGGAGTCGCAACTGAGCGCGGTGCGCGAACGCTTCAGTCGACATGTCACGCCGCAGGGCGCGAGATTTCTGCAGCCGATGCGCGTCGATCTGTTGCGTAAACCGGCGCGAGCGCTCTGACCGGGCAGGACGGTTGCGCCGCGCGCAGCGCTGTGGAACACTTGATCGGTGAAGGCAGTGTCGATGCAGCAGGACAAAGTCCGGACACAGGATCAGCCGGCGAGCGTAGTTCGCGAGCTGGTCCTGCGGGCGCGCGCCGCGCAGCGCGTGGCCGACGGCTGGTCGCAGGCGCGTACCGATGAGGTGGTGATGGCCGCCGGCTGGGCGATCGTCGAGCCAGCGCGCAATCGGGCACTCGCCGAAATCGCGGTACGCGACACGGGCCTGGGCAACGTGGCCGACAAGATCGCGAAGAACCGGCGCAAGACGATGGGCCTGCTGCGCGATCTGCAGCACGCGCGGTCGGTCGGCGTCATCGCGGAAGATCGCGAGCGCGGCATCGTCGAGATCGCCCGTCCGGTCGGCGTCGTGGCCGCCATCACGCCGTCCACCAACCCGGGCGCCACGCCGGCGAACAACATCATCAACGCGCTCAAGGGCCGCAACGCGATCGTGCTGGCGCCCTCGCCCAAGGGTTATTCGACCCTCGCGCTGCTGCTCGACTACGTCCACGCCGAGCTCGACCGCGTCGGCGCGCCGCGCGATCTGGTGCAGGCGCTGCCGGCGCCGATCAGGCGCGAGCAGACCTTCGAGCTGATGCGCCAGGCCGATCTGGTCGTCGCGACCGGCTCGCAGACCAACGTCAAGGCGGCATACTCGAGCGGAACGCCGGCGCTGGGCGTCGGCGCCGGCAACGTCAGCGCGATCGTCGACGAGACGGCCGATGTCAAAGCCGCCGCCGAGCGGATCGCGAGCTCAAAGACTTTCGACAACGCCACCAGCTGCTCGTCGGAGAACGCCGTGATCGCCGTGGAGGCGGTCTACGGCCCGCTGCTGGAGGCTCTCGCAGCGCAAGGCGGCGTGCTGCTGTCCCCCGATGAAACCCGCGCGCTCGAGCGCACGATGTTTGCCGGCGGCAAGCTCTCGCCGGCGTTCATCGCCCAGTCCGCCCCGGCGATCGCCTCGCTGGCGGGGCTTGCGCGCGCCGCACTCCAGCAGGCGCGCTTCCTGATGGTGGCGCAGACGGGCGTCGGGCCCGAGCATCCGTTTTCGGGCGAAAAGCTGGCGCCGGTGCTCGCGCTCTATCGAGCGCCCGATTTCGCCGCCGCGGCGACGCTCGCGGGGCGGTTGCTGGACTATCAGGGCGCCGGGCACTCGGTGGGCCTGCATTCGCGCGACGACGACCGGGCGCTGGAGCTCGGGCTCACGCTGCCTGTATGCCGCGTCATCGTCAACCAGGCGCACTGTTTCGCCACCGGAGGCAGCTTCGACAACGCGCTGCCTTTCTCGCTGTCGATGGGTTGCGGCACCTGGGGTGGCAACAGCCTCTCGGACAACCTGAACTACCGGCACTTCCTCAACATCACGACCGTCGTGCGTCCGCTTGCTCCCGAGTCGGTGCACGAGCCGACCGAAGACGAGCTGTTTGGCGCATGGCGGCGCAAGTTCGGGACGTGAGCCCGGGCGCTGCGCGCTTCCAGACGTTCCGGCAGGTCGTCGAGCAGCACGCGGACGAGCAGCCGCACGCGACGTTCCTGCTGGCGCCGGAGCCGGGCGCATCGGTGACCTATGCGGAGCTGCGCCGTATGACGCGCCGGTTCGGCGCGCTCCTGCGCGACCTGCGCGTACCCGAGCAGGCTGTCGTCGCGTTCATGCTGCCCAACGGGCTCGCGGCGGCGACGATCTTCATCGGTTCGATGACGGCCGGCCGTATCGTATCGCCGATCAACCTGCTCGCTCAGGACGCCGTGCTCGAATACACGCTCGCGCACGCGGCGCCGCATGCGCTCTTCGTGGCGCCCGAATTCTTCGACCGGCTCTCCGCGCTCGCCGCGCGCATCGGGCTCAACACGGCGATCCTGCCGACCGATCCCGATCACCTCGTTCTGCCGGAAGACGACACGGACGACGTCGACGCGCTGGAAAGCCATAGCCCGGCGATGCTGATGTACACGTCGGGCACGACGGGTAACCCGAAGGGCGTTCTGCTCTCGCACGCAAACATGCTGCATGCCGGTCGTACGGTCAGCGCGGCGCATGCATTGACGCCGGCCGACCGGGTTCTTTCGTCGCTGCCGCTGTATCACATCAACGGCCAGTGCATCGGTGTCGTCAGCCCGCTGGTTTCGGGCGGCAGCATCGTGCTTCCGCACCGCTTCAGCGTGTCCCGATGGTGGCCGCTGGTCGAGCGCTACCGCCCGACCTGGCTCAATGTGGTGCCGACGATCATCGCGTACCTGCTGCACGGGCCGGCGCCGACGCCCGGACAGACGGCGGCGATCCGTGCCGTGCGCTTCGCGCGCTCGGCCTCCGCCCCGCTTCCCCCCGAGCAGCATCGCGCGTTCGAAGAACGGTTCGGCGTGCCGGTGATCGAGGCGATGGGCCTCACCGAGTGCGCGTCGGTGGCATTCTGCAATTCGCTCGATCCGAAGGAGCGAAGGATAGGCTCGCCCGGCCGGCCGATCGGCCTCGAGGCGCGCGTCGTCGCGCCGGACGGCCGAGTGTTGCCGGCCGGCGAGCGGGGCGAGATCCAGCTGCGCGGCGACAATGTGATGATCGGGTACTACAGGGCGCCCGACGCCACCGCGCAGGCAGTCGATCGCGACGGCTGGCTTGCGACGGGCGACTTGGGCTACCGCGACGTCGACGGCTGCTACTACATCACCGGACGCCTCAAGGAGCTCATCATCAAGGGCGGCGAGAACATCGCCCCGCGCGAGATCGACGAGGCATTGCTGGCGCATCCCTCTGTGCTCGAAGGCGCGGCCGTCGGCGTCGCGGATCCGATGTACGGGCAGGACATCCTCGCCTGCGTCGTCCTCAAGCCCGGCGCCACGTGCAGCGAGGCGGCGTTGCGCGAGCACTGCGAACGCCTCCTCGGCCGCTACAAGGCGCCGCGCTACGTCCGCTTCGTCGCCGAGCTGCCCAAAGGAGCGTCCGGCAAGGTGCAGCGCCTGCGGCTGGTCGACCTGGCGCCGTCACCGCCTCGCGCCTGACACACGATCGGGCGGACGCGAGTCGCGTTTCTGCCGCAAGTGACGCAGCAGCGGATAGCCCAGCGCGATGGCGACAAAAACCATCACGACACCGCTGATCGGCCGCGTAAAGAAGATCGTCCAGTCGTTCTGATAGCTGATCATGCTGGTCATGAACGCGCTCTCCGCCTGCGTACCGAGAATGCAGCCGAGCACCATCGGCGCGATCGGAAAGCGGAAGCGCTCGAAAACGTAACCGACGATACCGAAGATCACGATCATCCACAGGTCGGTGATGTTGTTGCGCGCCGAAAACGCGCCGATGAAGCAGAACATCACGACGAAGGCCGAAGTGACGGCCTCCGGAAGGTAGAGCACCTTGATCAGCGACTTGATCGCGAAATAGCCCATCAGGCACATGCCGATCACGCCGACGAACAGCGAGGCGAAGATCGCATAGACCAGCCCCGGGTCCCTGACGAACACCTGCGGCCCCGGCTGGACGCCGTGCAGCAGGAAAGCGCCGAGAATGACCGCCGTCGCGCCGCTGCCCGGGATGCCCAGCGTGATGAGAGGCACCATGTGACCGGCGACCGTCGCCGTCGAAGCGGTCTGCGGCGCAACTATCCCTTCGGCGATGCCGGTGCCGAGAAGCTCGCGTCGCTTGCAGTACTGCGCCTCGGTGCCGTACGAGACGAACGAGGCGATCGTCGCGCCGGCCCCCGGGATGATGCCGAGAATGATTCCGAGGACCGAGCTCCGCGCGAGCGTCGCCCTGACCCCCCACGCCTCGCGAATCGAAGGAAAGCGCGTCGCCACGCGGCCGCCGGCCTGCACCGGCGGCGTCTGGAACCCCTGCTCCAGGCGCACGAGCACCTCGCCGACGCCGTACGCACCCACCATCACCGTCAGGTATTCGATGCCGTCGGCGAGCATGGGCACGCCGAAGGTGAAGCGCTCGGCGCCGTAGATCGAGTCGACGCCAACGCAGGCGATCATCAAACCGAGGAACAGGCTGATGAAGCCGTTGATCAGCGACGCACCGCTCAATGCGACAACGCTCGTCAGGCCGAACAGAATGATCGCGAAATACTCGGGGGAGTCGAACTTCAGCGCGAAAGTGGCGAAAGGATGCGCCATCGCGACGGCCGCGAGCGTCGAGAGGATTCCGCCGAAAAACGCCGCGAACAGCGTCCATCCCAGCGCCTTCGCCGGCTCGCCCTTGTGCGCCATCGCGTAGCCGTCCCACAGCAGGGGCACGTCGAGCGGCTCCCCCGGAATGCGAAACAGGATGGCCGTGAACGCTCCGCCGTAGGTGCCGGAGATATACATCGCCGTGAGCAGGATGATCGAAGGCGTGATCGCCATGCCGTAGGTGAACGGCAGCGCCAGCACGACGCCCATCACGAGCGTGAGGCCCGGCAGCACTGCGACGATCATGCCTACCACCAGCCCGACGACCAGCGCGATCAGGTTGACCGGCTGGAAGACGGTTTGGAACGCCGCGAGAAACGAAAGCGCGACGTCCAGCACTTGGGCTACCGGATACCCATCAGCCGTATCAGCAGGAAAGTGACCTGCGAGAACGGTTCCTGCCCGAGCGGCAGGGAAACGTAGACGACCTTCATGAATACGAACATGAAAAGAAGGCTGCCGACCAGGCTGGAGGCGAGCACCACCAGCGGCCGCCGGTAGCGGCCGATCCAGGCGAAGGCGGCCAGGTAGGCGAACGTGCACAGAAAGAACCCGAGGCGCTCGATCAGCACCACGTACGCCACGGTCAGAACGATGCCGCCGACGATCAAGTGCGGATACGTCGGCTCGGGCGCGGCCGCGACGGTCGCGTCCGCCGGCGCTTCCTCGAGGATGCTTTCGAGCACCCCCGGGACTTGCTCGCCCGTCCCGCCGGAGAAGAGGATCTTCACGATCTGGAACACGCAGGTCAGCATCGACAGCGCCAGGATCGCCTTCGGCCAGACGTCGGGGCCGATGCGCCCGCCGGGCGCGACAAAACTGATTCGGTTCGCGAAGACGAACAGAACCGCCGTCGCGACGAACACGATCGCGTACGGAACCGTACGGCGCAGACGATTCAGCATCGCGGGCAAAGCCTGATGTTTCGAAAACTCACTTTTTAGCAGCGGTCTCCGCGGCGTACCGCTTCATCTGCGCGAGATCCTCCTCCATGATCTTCGCCGCATCCGCCGCGGCGAAGTAGCTGTCGTCGGTCGCGTACTGTTCTTTGAGATACGCCTTGTACTCCGGGCTCGCGGCAACCTTGGCGAGCGCGTCGGAAATGACCTTGACCTTAGACGGATCGGTGCCCGCCTTCATGATCACCGCCCGCCGTTGCGGCAGCGTGATGTCGAAGCCGAGCTCCTTCGACGCGGGAACGTCGGGGAAAGCGGCATAACGCTTGTCGGCAAAGACTATCACCGGCTGGATCTGCTTGCTGTCGAGAAAGCTGCGCACGTCGCCGAGCTGCTCGTACAGGAGGTCGGCGTGGTTGCCGAGAACCGCCGTATAGCGCTCGCCTGGGTTGGCAAAGGGGACCGCGATCAGCTTGAGCCCGCGGGCGACGAAATAGTTGACGGTGATGTCGTCCGGGCTGCCGAAGCCGGTGACCGCAACCTTCAACGACCTCGTCTTCGCCTCGCGCTCGACGTCGGCCCACGTCTTCAGATTGCTGTTCGTGGCTGTCATGAAGGCCGACGGCTGCTTGATCATCAGCGCGACCGGGATGATGTCCTTGAGCGACCAGCGCGTTGCCGGGTTGGTCGCGAGCAGTGCATAGGTGTCCCAGGTCATGATCGAGATCGAATAGCCGTCGGGCTGCGCCGCGAGCAGCTTGGTCATGCCGGTGTTCCCGGTGGCGCCGGGAACATTGACCACCGGAAAGGACACCTTGAGATCATCTTCCATCATCTTGCCGGACTTGCGCGCGACCTGATCGGCGCCGCCGCCGGGACCCCACGGAACAATGAACTCGATCGGGCGCGACGGGTATTTCTCCTGTGCCATGGCGACGGATGCCGCGACCGCGACAACGCCGGCGAGAAACATACTTGCCGCGCTCCAGGACCATCCGACGATTCTCATTTGCTCCTCCTCCGGTTACGTGTCGCGCTGGTTGCCGACGCTTTTGCAACGTGCCCGCTGTTCACAATTCCAGCAGCAGCTTTCCCTTCGTACGGCGCGCCTCGAGCCAGCGGTGCGCGTCGGCGACGTCGGCGAGCGGCAGCTCGCGCTCGATCGTCACCCGAAGCTTCCCCGCTGCGTAGGCAGCAAAGAGGTCAGCGGCTCGCTCGCGCAGCTCGGCCGGCGATGAAATATAGTCTGCGAGGTGCGGGCGCGTAAAGTATACCGATCCCGCCTCGGCGAGCTCGAGCGGCTCGATCGACGCGACCAGTCCGGACGCGCCGCCGTAGTTGATACACACGCCGCGCCGGGCGAGGCTGCGAATGCTTCGGGCGATCGTGTCGCGGCCGACCGCGTCGTAGACGACGTCGACGCCGCGGCCGCCGGTCAGGCGCTTCACCTCGTCGCGGAAATCGACCTCGCGGTACAGAATCACGTGGTCGGCCCCGCGTGCCTGCGCGATCACGGCCTTCTCCTCGCTGCCCACGGTTGCGATTATCGTCGCGCCGCGGAGCTTCGCCAGCTGGATCAGCAGCTGGCCCACGCCTCCCGCACCGGCATGGACGAGACAGGTCTTTCCCGGCCCGAGCGAGTACGCCGAATGCGACAGATAGTGCGCGGTCAAGCCCTGGAGCATCAGTCCCGTCGCAATCGGCATCGGCACGTGCGGTGGAACCGGGACCAGACGCGACACCGGCACCGAAGCGAACTGGGCGTAGCTGCCGCGCACGATGCAATACGCGACCCGATCGCCGACGGCAAAATCGCTGACACCGTCACCCACCGCGGCCACGACCCCGCCACCTTCCATCCCGAGCGTCATCGGCAGCGGCGTCTGGTACGTATGCGAGCGGGCGTACAGGCCGCTGCGCATATAGATATCGATGAAGTTGACGCCCGCGCACTCCAGCTCGACCAGCGCTTCGCCCGGACCGACCGGAGGGGGCATGATGTCACTCAATTCGAGCACGTCGGGGCCGCCGAACCGCGCGATGGTCACGGCCTTCACCGTGTGTTCTCCGGGGCAGCGAGCGCGACAGCCGTGCCGGCGAACGCCGCGGCGTCGAGGACATAGGGCGCGATGCGCTGATGATCCAGACGCGGGGCGAAGCCGGGCTTGAGCACGATCGCTCCCGCCTCGAATTCGAGCGGCGTGGTGAGCAGGCCGCTGCGCGGCTTCAGGAAGCCGTTCATTTCGCCGGCGTTGTCGATCGCCCGCGCGGCGACGCATGCTTCCATCCAGCAGCCCAGGTCGCAGGCGACGCCGTTACCGAGCACCGCCCGCATCCCCAGCTGTTTGATGTGCGCGATCGCCGCCGCGAGCCGCTCGAGCGATCCGAGCTTCATCAGCTTGACCTTGATGTAGCTTGCCGCGCCGAGCTCCTTTCCAGCACATTGGGATCCTAAGCTTAGAATTCCACGTGGACAAGTTGTCGCGGCCGCTTCTATAGTGTCACCTAAATACTAGTGACTCCAGCGTAACTGGACTGGCCACAGTTAGGCCGCAAATGTAATCACACTGGCTCACCT
>JADMIO011627971.1_pt1 | contig 24557 bp, 19 predicted proteins | sample 8958161 | NCBI WGS metagenome assembly JADMIO01 (sample SAMN16585339, study PRJNA669376) | soil metagenome | isolation source: Crop rotation soil | place: USA: Cullars Rotation, Alabama | collected 2011
ATGGAAAATCCGGGTTAAAACTCTCTTTTCTTCCCGCAAATGATCGTATAATTTAGAAACCTTGGATTGCGAAAAATCACGTGCTTGCAGGCGTTGATGCCGCAGGCCACCCAACTGTGGAGAACTAAGAATGGCGATTATTCTGAGTGAGCGAGCCGCGACCGAAGTTAAGAAGGTCTTGCAGGAGCAAAATCAGACTGAGCAGTCGCTGTTGCGGGTGCGCGTGGTTGGCGGCGGTTGCAGCGGATTCAGCTATGACTTGCGGTTCGACAACCAGTACGACGAAAAGCTCGATTCGAAGTACGAATATCACGGCGTGACCGTGGTGGTCGACAAGAAGAGCGCGCTATATCTCGACGGCACGACGGTCGACTATTACGAGGGCCTCGAAAAGCGCGGCTTCACGTTCGACAATCCGAACGCAGTGAAGACCTGCGGCTGCGGCAGTTCGTTCCAGGCCTAAGCAGCACAGCCGGTCGGCGATTAAAGATCGCTCGGCTCACGACCGATAGATGACGGGTTCAAACTTGAGCACGCGGGAAACCGCGTGCTTTTCGTTTTGACGAAGGCCTGTGGATCAATCGACCGTTCCCCTTGGCAAAATGCGAAATGTGCGCAACTGCGAATCGTGGAAATGAGCCCATTGGCAGGCGTTTTTTGGCTCGCGAGGTCTAATTGAAAGAGGGTAAAAAGTAACTTCAGGCGGTTTGTGAAATCCCTGATTTCTTCCCCTTGACGGCAAGTGCGATATTCTTAAGATTAGCTGTTTCCGACGTGCTTGCGAGTGACGTGCTAGTGGCCAGAGGCCGGCTCCACAGTAAGCCCCACGGGGGGATGTTTGGGTCCGGCCTCTGTCAACCGGCAGAGCGTCCTAGCGGGCGGCCTTCTAGCTAGGGCTTCCAGCGCGGACGTGTGATCTTTGACAATTTGGTTGTTGCAAGAGTGGCATCTTGTATTTTGAACAAAAGCCGGGTTGATCGCGCTTTCTACAAGGCGATCGATCTGAAATTTGTTCTCCAAGGCTCTTAGCGTGAATCAGATGCGAGCAGGCCCGACTTTCAGGATTTCTGAATTGTCGAGTCGGTTTCAAGTCTGGGCACATTTAAGATCGAGCGTTACTCGAGAGTTGGTTCGTGGCTTGTCGCAAAAGCAAGTTACGAACCCAACGAGTGGTGGAATCCACGTAGATCTGGGTTTCGAGTCGTGATGAAGCTTCAATCGAAACGGGCAACCGAACTGATTGCTGTGGAGTCTCGGTGAGAGGGTTGGATTTATGTGGCCAAGCTACTAAGGGCGCATGGGGGATGTCTTGGCGTCAGGAGGCTTTGAAGGGCGTGGAAGACTGCGAAAAGCTCGGGGGAACTGTCAAACGAGTGTTGATCCCGAGATACCCGAACTGATCTGCACTGAATCCATAGGTGCAGATAGCGAACGCGGCGAACTGAAACATCTAAGTAACCGCAGGAAAAGAAAGAAAAATCGATTTCCTCAGTAGCGGCGAGCGAAGGGGAAATAGCCCAAACCGCGGAGGTTTTCCTCTGCGGGGTTGTAGGGCCTTTCACATGGGAGTTACAAAGCGAGCGATTAACCGAACTGTCTGGAAAGGCAGACCACAGCGGGTGACAGTCCCGTAGGTGAAAATCGACTCGTCTCCCGAAGGGTACCTGAGTAGGTCGGGTCACGTGAAACCCCGACTGAATCCACGGGGACCATCCCGTAAGGCTAAATACTACCTGACGACCGATAGTGAACTCAGTAGGGCGACTGAAAGATGGGAAGAACCCCTGTTAGGGGAGGACACTGAACCTGAAACCATGTGCCTACAAGCGGTCGGAGCACTATGGCTCTTTGAGCAATGTGTGACGGCGTGCCTTTTGCATAATGATCCGGCGAGTTAGCGTCAGCGGCTCGGTTAAGGTCTTACGGACCGAAGCCAAAGGGAAACCAAGTCTGAATAGGGCGAAATTGGTCGCTGGTGCTAGACGCGAAACTGCACGAACTACCCATGAGCAGGTTGAATCGCGGGTTATACCGCGTGGAGGACCGAACCCACTTGGGTTGAAAACCGAGGGGATGACTTGTGGGGAGGAGTGAAAGTCTAATCAAGCGCAGAGATAGCTCGTTCTCTCCGAAATAGCTTTAGGGCTAGCCTTGAGCCACTACGCACCGGGGGTAGAGATACTGAATCGGCTTGAGGGTCTTCCCAGACTACTCTGCTGAACCAAACTCCGAATACCGGTGCGACTATCTCAGGAGTCAGTCCGCGAGGGATAAGCTTCGCGGTCGAGAGGGAAACAACCCAGACCATCTGCTAAGGTCCCGAAGTAGTACTTAGTCACTAAGGAAGTTGAGTTTCTGTGACAGCCAGGATGTTGGCTTAGAAGCAGCCATCATTTAAAAAGTGCGTAACAGCTTACTGGCCGAGAAATTCTGCGCCGATAATGAACGGGAGTAAGTTCTACACCGAAGCAGTGGATGATTGCGAACCTGCGGGTTCGCAGTCGTGGTAGGAGAGCGCTGTACATCAGACACAAGCCGTACCGCAAGGAACGGTATCGGGGTGTACAGGTGATTATGCCGGAATGAGTAACGATAAAGCAGGTGAGAATCCTGCTCGCCGAAAGCCTAAGGTTTCCTGGGGAAGGTAATTCCGCCCAGGGTTAGCCGGTACCTTAGTCGAGGCCGAAAGGCGTAGACGATGGATAGCAGGTCAACATTCCTGCGCCACATCCGTGGACCGATGGAGGGACGGCGTCTGTAGGGTGAGCGGTACGATTAGAAACGTCCGTGGACTATCAGAAGGTGAGGGACAGGTAAATCCGCCCTCATAAGCCAACGGGTAGGACCGATCGCGTTTATGTTCGAGAAGTCATCTGAAAGACGTCCAAGAAAAGCTTCTAAGGGTTGAAGCGGAAGTGACCGTACTAAAACTGACACAGGTAGGCGAGACGAGAAGTCTAAGGCGCTCGGGAGAACACTGGTTAAGGAACTCTGCAAATTGACCCCGTAAGTTCGCGATAAGGGGTGCCTCTGGGGGTGTCAAAGCCTCTGGGGGTCACAGTAAATCGGCTTCAGCGACTGTTTATCAAAAACACAGGACTCTGCGAACTCGCAAGAGGATGTATAGAGTCTGACGCCTGCCCGGTGTTGGTAGGTTAAGGAAGAGGGTTAGCTCGTAAGAGCAAAGCTCGCGACCGAAGCCCCAATAAACGGCGGCCGTAACTATGACGGTCCTAAGGTAGCGAAGTTCCTTGTCGGGTAAGTTCCGACCTGCATGAATGGCGTAACGACTGAAGCACTGTCTCAACCAGTGACCCGGTGAAATTGTAGTCGTGGTGAAGATGCCACGTTCCCGCAGCTAGACGGAAAGACCCCGTGAACCTTCACTGCAGGCTGATATTGGGTTGAGGTATGTTTTGTGTAGGATAGGTGGGAGGCGTCGATCTGGGTACGCCAGTATCCAGGGAGCCAACCTTGAAATACCACCCTGAACATGCTTTAGTTCTAACTCTGATTCCCGTGAATCCGGGCAGAGGACATTTTCAGTTGGGCAGTTTGACTGGGGCGGTCTCCTCCGAAAAAGTAACGGAGGAGTCCAAAGGTACCCTCAGCCTGGTTGGCAATCAGGCTCCGAGCGCAAAGGTAGAAGGGTGCTTAACTGTGAGACTCATAAGTCGAACAGATACGAAAGTAGGGCTTAGTGATCCGGTGGTCCCGTGTGGAAGGGCCATCGCTCATCAGATAAAAGGTACTCTGGGGATAACAGGCTTATCGCTTCCGAGCGTCCATAGCGGCGAAGCGGTTTGGCACCTCGATGTCGGCTCATCACATCCTGGGGGTGAAGAAGCTCCCAAGGGTTTGGCTGTTCGCCAATGAAAGTGGTACGTGAGCTGGGTTCAGACCGTCGTGAGACAGGTCGGTCCCTATCTGCTGTGGGCGTACGAAACTTGCGGAGGTTCTTCTTTAGTACGAGAGGATTTGGAAGGACGTCCCTCTGGTTTGCCAGTTGTCGCGCTAGCGGCACGGCTGGGTAGCTATGGACGGAAAGGATAAACGCTGAAAGCATATAAGCGTGAAGCCCGCTCCAAGATCAGGTTTCGTTGAGCAATTGCTCGAAAGTCCCCTGGAAGACGACCAGGTTGATAGGCCGGATGTGTAAGCGTGGTTAACACGTTGAGCTAACCGGTACTAACGGACGAACGCTTGGCCACATATATCCAACGCTCTCGATTCGAGAGATGTGGCTGAGAGCCTCGGGAAATACAAAACACTCTTTCGCAACAACCGAACCAAAGGCCGTCGCCGCCTCACTGTACGCGGCGGCGGCCCTTTTCCGGTGACCATATCTGAAAGGCCACACCCGTCCCCATTCCGAACACGGTAGTTAAGCTTTCAGAGCCGATGGTAGTACCCAAAGTGCGAGAGTAGGTATCGCCGGATTTTTCTCAACGAACCCCGACCGGGCCCGATGCTTGGTCGGGGTTTTTTTGCGCGTGCAGCACGGCGCGCGCACGCGCGTTTGCTATCCTCTCGGGGATGGTGAACCCATCCTGGCTCGTCAAAAGAATCTGGCCGCTGCCGTGGACGCTGTTTGGCGCCTTGATCGGCTTAATTGGCCTGGCCTCTGGAGCGCGGGCCTTGCGCGGCCGCGGAGTGCTGTCGTTTTATGGTGGTGCCTGCGCGGTTTTCTTGCGCCACTTTCCACTGGTGCGCGGCGCCAGTGCGATCACGTTTGGGCACGTTGTTTTGGCCCAGACGCTCGAAGATCTGGAGCGGGCCTTCGAGCACGAGCTCGTGCACGTGCGGCAATACGAGCGCTGGGGAGCGTTGTTCGTGCCCGCGTATCTCGCTGCTTCCCTCTGGCAGATTATGCAGGGCCGAAACGCCTACTGGGATAATCCCTTCGAGCGCGAGGCGTACCGCGTTGCCCCATGATCGGGTGCCGCATTATCTACTTCCCGCCAAACTTGCGCGTCGCGCTGAATGTGCTGGCCGCCGATTGGCTGCGCGAGGCAGAGGAGTACGAAACGCCGCCCATTTCGACTTCGTGCAGGTTGTCGTGCAGCGAGCGCAGCTCCTCGTAGCTCCACGATTCGATCTTGCCGTAGCGGGCGACTTGGAAGGCGTGATTCGGCCCGTGCAAATGGGCCAGGACCTTCTCGCGCGATGGGCTCCAATCGTCGTCGACCGACCAGTGATTGCCGCGCAGCGGATAGTGGCCGGTCGTCTCGACGCGGGCTTTTTCGCCGACCATGGCCGCGGGCCGTTCGTTGATTCCCTTGGCCAGCCAGCCAAACGTCCAGGCGTCTAGCGGAGTCGTGCAACCCGACTGGTACGAGCGCACGATCTGTCCATTATCAACACAGGCGACGACGGGAAACTTCTTGGAGTCCAGTTGCTCGATTACGGCGACCACGAGCGACGCCGCCACGATCTGCAAGTGGCAAGTCTCGTCCGTGCCGATCTTCCACCCTTGCGCAACAAGCTTGTCGAATTCGCCGTCTTTGCTCCGCAATCGCCCGAGTTCCCGTTCGCACTTCTCGCAATCCTGGGCGGTGATGAAGAGCACCCGCGGGTTGCAAACATTCGGAGCAGGTTTTTCCGCAGCTGCAAGGGTGGTGACGCCCGCAGGCGGCTCCATCGCCCAGAGCGCGGACGGTCCAGTGAACCCGGCGACCGCGACGACGAATAGCGCGATTCGAAACATAGGCGAGAATCTCAAGTGTATTTCCATGCCGCACCGGGGGTGCGCCGATAGAAAGTGAAATCGATTCCGCCTATGGAACCATTAATTTAGCTCATCTCCTGAAGCCCGTAAATCGCCCGTCTTTCTCGGACATTGACCGGTCGCTGGCGTTGCATAGTCTGTAGGGGGGCAATCAAAACCCCTGAAAGCGCCTAAATAAAATTTGGAAATCATGCATCAGATTATTGAAATTTTGAGGCATCTAATTAACCTTCAAGGGAGCCTGGGCGCGAGCCGCCCTGCCGCGTTTACTCGAAGGAAATCCGAGGCCCGCTACTGCAAGCTGAGAATCTCGCTTTTGTAGCCATCCACTTTCGGCCTTGGAATTTCGAATAATGAAATCTTTCACGCGGTTCTCTCGTCGTTTTTTCCTGCGCGCGCTTGTCGTCAGCGCCGTCCTTGCCCTCACATTTGGCTCCGACGTTCGTGCTGAAGTCATTGCCTTTTGGCGCTTTGAATCGGCGGGCTCATTCCTGACCGACTCGTCAGGCAACGGGCATACGCTCGCCAACGGCGCCGGCGGTCTGGCGGCTACGCCCTCGGGCGATGTCGGCACGGGCGGCGGCTCGGGAAGCGCGCTCTTCGATGGGGGCGACGTGATGAACACGCTGGCCTCGCTCGACCTGACGCCGTATCGCCATCTCAAAATTAGCTGGATGCAGAAGCAAACAGCGTTGGGCGGAGTGAAAGTTCTGTTTGAGCATACCACGAATTACAACAACACGGACGGCGCGTTCCTGGCCACCGTCAACAGCGACCTTGGCGGCAGCAATCCGGCGACGCAGGGGTATTTCATATTGAACGCGGTGGGCGCCAATAACTCCGATCTGTACACGCAGAGCCCAAACAACTGGATCTCGATGGTCGCCGATATCAATCTGGACTCAACCGGCGGGGCGATCGTCCGTTTGTTCGACGGCAACAATAACCCGATCGGCACGGACCGCGATACCGGCAGTTCGCCATCGGGCTTCATTAACGATACGCTGTTCATCGGCGCCCGCGGACCAACGGCCTCGATCGGCTTTGTCGGCAACATCGACGAGCTGAAGATCGAGAGCATCCCGGAGCCCAGTACGTGGGTGCTACTAACGCTCGGTCTGCCGGTTTTATTGCGATTGCGGCTGCGCGCTGCGCGCTGACAAGTCGCTCCGCGCGCTTCCAATTTTGAAAATGCCGCATTCAGCGATCGCATCGTGGTACGCGCTCGTCGCGCAGCTACAATATTGCCTTCGTGCCTGGTGCTATCTATTGCCTGACGGCGGGTCCGCAATGCTGCGCTGCTTCCTGAGATTTGCTCTGGCATGCTGCGTTATCGGGCCGTGCGGGTCGCTTGCGGCGCTAGATCCACCTCAACTTCGGGTACTCAGCTACAACATTCACCATGGCGAAGGCGTTGACGGACAGCAGAATCTTGGCCGCATTGCCCATGTCATCAAGTCCGTCAATGCCGATCTGGTGGCTTTGCAAGAGCTCGATCAGTCGACTGAGCGAACCAGGCAGATCGATCAACCGGCCGAGCTCGCGCGGCTGACCTCGCTCAACGTGGCCTTTGGGCCGAATATTCAATTCCAGGGCGGACACTATGGAAACGCGGTCCTGTCGCGATTTCCGATCCGACGATTTGAAAATCATTTGTTGCCAAGCCACAGGTCGGGCGAGCAGCGCGGTGTTTTGCAAACCGAAATCGACGTGCCAGGACTTACGTCGCCGCTGGTTTTTTTCGCAACGCATTTGGATGCGCGGCCGGGTGATTCCGAACGCATTGCGTCAGCCAAGGCCATCAAAGCGCTGGGCGCCAAAATGGCAGAACAACCGCTGCTGCTTGCGGGCGACTTGAATGACGTGCCCGGCAGCAAGGCCCTGGGCGAGATCACGGCATTTTGGAAGCGCGCGAACGACCAGATAATGCCCACGGTGCCCGTTGTGAGTCCCAAGCGCCAAATCGATTACGTGTTATTCCATCCGGCCAGTCGTTGGACGGTCGTTGAAGTTCGCGTGCTCGACGAGCGCGTCGCGTCTGATCACTTGCCTCTCTTGGCGACTTTGCGGCTGGTTTCGAATGATGCCGAGAAATAGCGTCCACTTCGCCGGGCTGGTTTGGATCGTTTTCTCGGTGACTTTGTCGGCGGCCGATGCGCCCGTCGAACTGGCCGAAGACGACGGCTACCGGGGCATCTGGTACGCGGTCGGCAAAACGAACGACCAGTATGCCTACAAATATTCGGGCGGCATGGCCACGTATCCACAGCAGCACGCTCCGACTGCCATCTATGCGCCGGCGGTCAACAAGACGTTTTTCGTCTATGGCGGACGGCCGCGCGACAAGAATCGGCTGCTGCACATGGTCTCTTACTTCGATCACGCGAGCAAAACGCTCCCCCGGCCGAGAATCCTGCTCGACAAGAAGACCGATGACGCCCACGACAACCCTACGCTGACGATCGACAAGCAGGGGCACCTGTGGATTTTCTCCAATTCCCACGGCACGTCGCGTCCCTCATTCGTGCACCGCAGCACCGAGCCTTATGCAATCGCGTCGTTCGAGCGCGTGCTGACCACCAACTTCTCGTACGCGCAGCCGTGGAATTTGGCGAACGGCAGTCACATCGTGCTGCACACGCACTACAAGTCCGGCCGCGGGCTGCATTGGATGACGAGCCCCGACGGCCTAACTTGGAGCGATCCGCATCCCTTGGCCCACGTGGAGCAAGGCCACTACCAGGTAAGCTGGTCGGACGGACGTCGCGTGGCGACCGCTTTCAACTACCATCCAAAACAAGGTGGACTCGATGCCCGCACAAATCTGTACTACCTGGAAACGGCTGACGCCGGCCGCACCTGGCAGACGGTCGATGGCAGAGCCGTGACGACACCTTTGACCGCGGTCGACAACTCCGCGCTCGCGATCGATTACCAGTCGCAAGGATTGCTGGTCTATCTCAAGCAAGTGAAGTTCGATGCCGACGGACACCCAATGGTCCTCTATTTGACCAGCAAGGGGCACGAGCCTGGCCCCATAAATGACCCGCGAACGTGGCGTATCGCCCGCTGGAGCGGAGAGCAGTGGGCCGTTCACGATGTCACGACATCCGATCACAATTATGACTACGGGTCGCTGTATTCAGAGAGCGACGCGGCCTGGCGTTTGATTGCTCCGACTGAACCGGGGGCCCAGCGCTACAGCACTGGCGGGGCAATGGTGCTGTGGACCTCGACCGACCGAGGGCACTCGTGGCAACAAGAAAAACAGCTCACGCACGATCTGGCGCGCAATCATTCGTACGCGCGGCAGCCGATCGCCGCGCACCCTGATTTTTACGCCTTTTGGGCCGACGGCGACACACGGCAACCGTCCGACTCGGCGCTCTACTTCACCGATCGCGCGGGGAGCCATGTGTGGCGGATGCCAGAAAACATGATCAGTCCGACTGAGCAAGGTCGAATCGCCTGGTGACCCTCGCCTTACCACATCGTGGTGTAACTGTTGCTCCTGGCAGCCGAAGCCTTGGCGGACTTGCGCCGCCGCGAGCGATGCCGGTTGTCGGCAGGGCCGGCTGTGTGAGGCTTGCGCTGCTTAGACTTTTCGGACTTCGGTTGCGACGGTCGAGGTGAGCCGCCGTTCGATTCGGCCGGTTGCGCCACGGCGTATTCTGGATGGTCGTCGCAAATGGTAGTCTTCTTGCGCAGCAGCTTTTCGATGTCGCGCAGGTACTCGCGCTCCTCTCGATCGCAGAACGACACCGCGATGCCCGTCGCGCCCGCGCGCCCTGTTCGCCCGATGCGATGCACGTAGGTTTCGGGCACGTTCGGCAGATCATAGTTGATCACGTGTGAAACCTCGTCGATGTCGAGACCGCGGGCGGCCACGTCCGTGGCGACCAATACCGGCGGTTTCTGCGATTTGAAGCCATCCAGAGCCCTTTGTCGGGCAGATTGAGTTTTGTCGCCGTGAATCGCCAGGGCGCGAATGCCCGAGCGAGACAAGTGTTTCGCGACACGATCGGCACCGTGCTTGGTGCGTGTGAAAACGATGGCTCGCGTCATGGCCGACTTTGCGATCAAGTGCTTCAGCAGCGTGGGCTTGTTCCGCTTTTCAACGAAGTAAACCGACTGTTCGACCAGGTCGGCCGCCACATTCTTGGCGGCGACTTCAACCCGCACGGGATTCGTCAGAATCGCGTCGGCCAGCTGGCTGATGTCGGGCGGCATGGTGGCCGAGAACAACAACGTTTGTCGCCGCTTGGGCAACTGGGCCACGATCTTGCGAATGTCGCGGATGAAGCCCATGTCGAACATTCGATCGGCTTCGTCGATGACGAGCACTTCGATCGTGCTGAGCGATGCCAGACGCTGCTGCATCAAGTCCATCAGCCGGCCCGGCGTGGCCACGACGATGTCAACGCCGTCGCGCAGCGCCTTGGCTTGTGGATTCTGACTGACGCCGCCGTAAATCACCGTCTGCCGCAAACGCGTGTGACGGCCATAGGCGGCGAAACTTTCGGCAATTTGTGCCGCCAGCTCGCGCGTAGGAGCCAGCACGAGCACACGCGGTTTGCGACCGCCGGCGCGCGGCGCGGGACCGGTCTTGGTCAATCGGTCCAGGATCGGCAGGGCAAAGGCCGCTGTCTTGCCAGTACCCGTTTGGGCGATTCCCAGCACGTCGCGACCAGCCAGCACGTGGCCGATCGTTTGCTGCTGGATCGGCGTGGGGGTCGTGTAACCTTCGTGCTTTACGGCGTCGAGCAGCGGGGCACTCAATCCAAAGTCATCAAACTTCAACACGTCCATCTCTATAACAACCCTTCCGCGACGCCGCGCCGGAAAACCGCTCGCGCGCCGCAACAAAATGAAACTCTCGTGCGAACTGGCTCAAGCGAGATTCGATCCGCCGAGCAGACAACAGCTTCGCAACGTGTACGGTGGGTCGCCCTGAAGCCCGGCGAAAGACGCTTGCGCGTCAAACGCGTGAAACCCGGGCGTGTGGTGGTGATAAGAACGTCTCGTCAAACCACAAAAGTGTGACGAGACCAATCGCACCACTCAGGCATTGAGCGCCGCTGTTCTTCGCCCTTTGGCGAACTATCGAGTGCGGCACGAGCCTAAAAGCAATTAAAACGACCGGACAATGCCGGTCGCTCTCGCTACATCTTTACAAGACAAGTATAGCACGCCCCACAATCGGGGATAGGCCAATTGCATTTCGCTGTCGCGCTTGGTGGGCATGCTTGCGAAGCGCAAGCATGGCACGCGGAAGGAGATAGCAAAAGCTGGTTGGGGCTAGAAATTCGGTTCGACGTCGCTGGTCAAAACCTGGTTCTTGGTGCGCTTATCGACGAGGTTCGCGAGCGTCGTGTCGGTCACCACCAGCTGCCCGCCGGGGCGATCGGTGTAAAAGTCGGCGCGCCGATTCGCGGTCAGCCACCAGGTCAAGCGACCTGTCCACGCGCGGTCGGCCGGCCCCAGCGAGGCGACGAGCTTTCGCACGAAGGCGGCCATGCCTCCCTGGCTCTCGATTCGCGCTGGCGCGTAATCGATGGTCATCTGATAGAACTTGTCGTCGAGAAAGTAGAACTTCGCGCCGTCGGTGTCTTTCAGACTGTCGACTTCGAAGCAGGCCAGCCCAATCTTATTGTCCAAGCCGTCTGAGGCGCTCTTCGCCGACGGGTATTGCCGCATCAAGTCATCGACGCTTCCCGGCAGCGCCACGCCAGCGGCCGTGGCGGTCGTCCGCGGCGCTCGCACGTCATCCCAGAATTCATCCGCCCGCACGCCAGCGATCAGATTGCAAAAGAAGCAAAGCGCGGCAAACGCAACGAGCACAAGGCCCGCGCTGAAACGATCGGTCCATTTGGAGTCAGAGTGGAACATAACAATTCCTTGCTGGACGCGGTGGGAAGTTCGGTGGGAGACCAAGGGGGGGCTAAACAACTCTACCACGTAAATTCGCGAGAACCTGCGGCACGCGTCTCGGCAAAATCGATTCGGCAGGCAAACTTTAACCCGGTTCAGTTACAATGCGGATATCAGAGTCCCAGGCTCCAATAGGAAAAGCCCGCTCCGGCCAGAATGGGCGCCGAGAGAACTGCGAGCAATGTGAGACTGGCGACAACCACCATAAACCGAACTGGATCAATACTAGGCAAGGTATTCGCGATTGGATTGTTTCGACGCCGCCAAAGGAGCCAGGCCTGCCCGAAACCTCCCAGCGTTGCTGCAAACCCAATGAGCTTCGCCGGATCGTCGGCGAAGGCGTATACATAACTTGACCAATCGAGCCAGCGTAACGCGAGTGGCGAATTGAATGCCCCCTGCAACTCTGCGAATCCTGATTCGCAGCAATAGGCTAGCGAGGTCGCGCCGACCAGTAAGCTCGCCAGTGCGGATTCGTGAAACGGCAAACGCCGATTACCGCCGAGCGGCGGCAGCTTGGGTTGGATGGCGCGCGCAAGCCAGCGCCAAGAAAACGCTCCGGCGCTCAGTAGGACCGCCGTGCTGACCGCCGCGACGACTGGCGCAGGGGGCAACGAGATCGCTTCCCGCATCGGCGGCGATAGTTGGCTAATACCAGCTGTCGCGACCCAGGCCGAAATGCAACTCTCCAGCACAAGTCCGGCCGCAAGCGGTCCAGCAATGGTCCGTATTGCTCTGCGCCGATCCCAGAATGTCGCGATACCGGCGGTTAGCAGCAAGTTCGCAACAGCTAGCGCCAGTCCGAGAACGCTGAGTACCGAAAATCGGTGCAGCCGCACGGCCGGATTCTCTAGTTGAAGAAGTGGCATCTGTTGCGCCACCTCGACCCCTGAAATGGCGATGTAGACTAAAAAATGCAACAGGGTTCGGTCGATCCAGAACAAAATTATCGCGATCGTTAGGGCGACCAGAGCAAGGGATTCGACGACCTTTCGCGGCCGGGTCAACGCCTGCGGCGAACCGATTGTGGGCTGAAGGCCGATCGCCACCAACATTGAGAGGATTGATAGATCGCGCGGCAGCGTCTGAGCGTCGAAGTACGAGACAATATCGGACGGTGGAAAAAGCGGACTGCGAGAGGCCGCTAGTTCGCAGAAAATCAATGCCAGGATCAAGCTCAGCGCGGTTCCGAGGAAACCGAAAACTAGTATCCGCAGACCCCAGCTCTGCTCGCGCGTCAGTCCTGGTTGTTCGCGCAGGACTCGACGCATTTGCGTGGCGCTCACCGCCAGGCTCACCGCAAACGCCACGCTTAGCGCTCCCAAGGGAATGTCCGTCCAGCGCCCGTCGGGAAGCCGCCAAATGGCTAGCCCCACGGCGATCATCGCCATGACAAAGAAGAGCTGGCGCAGCGAGTGTTTGCCCATTTCATGCCCGAAGTTAGTCGCCGGACGTTGTTGCACTATGATAATCGAGGGACGAGTGTCGTATCGCGTGGTATGTTGACCAGTCGACATGAAGCCGACTTACAGCGGAGAGACGCATGCCGACTTTTGCCGTCGAAGAACTTACTGATTTCGCCGCTCGACTACTAACTGCCGGTGGTGTCGGGCGCGACGAAGCCACACTCATCGCCAAGAGCCTCGTCGGCGCTAACCTGCGCGGTCACGACTCGCATGGCGTGATGCGCATCCCGAGCTACCTCGATACCTGCATCAAAGGGAACGTCGTCCCTGGGGCGCCGTTGACGGCGATTCGCGAGTCGCCAACTTCCTTTGTCGGGGACGCCCATTGGGGATTCGGCCAGACGCAGGCCCAACGATTGACGAATAAGCTAATCCCAATGGCAAAAAAAGCGGGAGTGGCCGTCGGCACGCTCGTGCGCTCGTTCCATATCGGGCGGCTGGGCGAGTACTGCGAGATGGCTACCGACCAGGGACTGGTTTCGATGGCGATGGTCAACAATCACGGTAACGCGCCTCGCGTGGCGCCGCCGGGTGGAAAGTCGCCGCGCTTGGGCACCAATCCGCTGGCCATCGGAGCGCCGGCACCGGGTGGTCCACTGGTCTTGGATTTCGGCACGAGCGCCACCGCCGAGGGAAAAGTGCGCGTGAAACGCATCGCTGGTCAGCTATGCCCTGACGGCTGGCTGATCGACAGCGAAGGAAAGCCCACCAACGACCCGAACGCGATTTATGGCAATCCGCCGGGCTCGATTTTGCCGATGGGGGGCGATCAGGCCTATAAGGGCTTTGGGCTGGGCCTGATGGTAGAGGTCCTCACCGGCGCGCTCTCCAGCGGGCCGTGCGTTCGCGAGGTGCCAAATACTCCCTTAGGCAATTGCGTCTTCATGCTGATGCTCGATCCGGCGCATTTCGGCGGCGCCGAGCACTTTGCCGATGAAGTGGCCGGGCTCACCGAGTTCGTCCGCGGTTGCCCCACGATCGACGGCGTGCAGGAAATCTTGCTGCCAGGCGATCCCGAGCGGCGAATGTTGGCGAAACGGTCGGCCGAAGGGATACCGCTCGACGACGGCAACTGGAACGCGCTGGTGCAGCTGGCGGGGCAGCTCGGCGTGGCGAGGCCTGCGTGAGCGTCGTCGTAGGCATGCCGTGTTCGTTATCATGGGAGCATGCGACTTGCCAGACCACAAACGAGCGTTCGGGGGCTGTTGTGGGCCACGCTGTGGATGAGCTGGTTCCTTTTGAGCTGGCGGCTGGCCCGAGCGCGCTATATCGGCGTGGCCGAATTTGGCGTTTTGAGCTTTCATCTCTCGGCGATCGCGGTGTTGGTCGTTTTTCGCCCAGCTGACAATGTGCGGGTCGCTCGCTGGTTGGGAATCGCCGCGGCAGTCGCAACCTGGCAAGTTGTCGCGATCCCGCTCATCCGTCTGTACACGGCGACGGTGGGACGCCTGGTGTTCGATACCATCTTCGGCGAGACACTGGAGAAGCAATCTTTGATCGCGACAACCGAGCTGGTTCTGATCGGCACGATCACACCCTTCGCGGGGCTGGCCAGCCTGGTCATGCTGGATCGATTCTTGCCGGGCAGCTGGAATTGGCGGGCGGTAATCGTCACGCTGTTCGCCTGGACCGTGCTGAGCACGGCCGCGTGGGGCGCCAGCCTGCATTTTGAGCTTTACCAATGGCTGCAAGCGCAGCGTTGGCAGTTTCCAGCGCCGGCACTGTTTTATCCGCCAGACTTCGTCCCGCTGGTAGACAACAGTCCCATCGTGTGGGTGCCGATGTCGCGAAACCCTGTCCTGGCCGAAGCCCTTCGCTGGACCGCGGCCACGGTGCCCGTGAGTTGCGTGGTGCTTTGGTTTTTCACGAGGCAAAAACATGTTCCTCGCACCGCGGGACTACGCGCCGCGGACCCGGCGCCCGCGAGCGAGTAAGACTCAATTGCTTGCCAATCGCTGGGAATTGACCCTATCATGAACGACCCGCACAGCCCCCCATGAATCTTCCGAGGATTTCGCACCATGTTGCGCCATGCGAACATCGCCATCTTGTTAGTCGTCGCGCTTACTGTTCCTAGTTTTGCCGAGCCATTGCCGGTGGTGACTGGCGTCGACTTGCAGCCGCTGGTCGCGCAGGTCAAGCGCGTCGCCCAGGCGCTCGAGTTCGTGGGCTCGCCACTCGACAAAAATCAGCAGGCGGCGCTCGACAAGGCGCTGGCAATTACCGATGCCGCCGAAGCATCGAAGCAGATCCAGGCCGTGCTCGATCCGCTCTGCCTGGCGGGCGTGAATATCAACCCGGAGAGCCGCGTGAAGGGCGCGGCCGGCGAGGCGCCCGCTAAGTTGCTGCAACAGGGGCGGCGCATCTTTTTGGTGAAGGTGCACAACCAAGGGGGTGTGACCGCGCCGCTGCGCGTTTCGAGCCCCAACGCGGCGCCGCTGGTCAAGCGATCGACCGGCAGCGCCGATCCCAAGATCACCGTTCATCCCAACGAGGTCGGCGATCGCTGGCTCGACGTGGCGATGATCGACGGCCAGCCACTCAACAAGAATCTCTCGGGCTTGCCGCTCGAATACCGACTGATCGAGCTCTATAGCCGCGACGTCGGCCGTCGCGAGGCCAAGCTGATGTTCGACGTAGGGCAGGGGACCCAGGACCTGGGTTTCCGCAATGAAATCAACGTGCTGTTTAATTGCGAGCCGGCCGTCGAAGTCACGCTCGAGATCTTGGACGACGACGGCAGGCCCACGACGGGGCACTTTGTGATTCGCGATCTGAAAGGGCGAGTCTATCCGTCGATGTCGCGCCGGCTGGCTCCCGACCTGTTCTTTCATGAGCAAATCTATCGCCACAACGGCGAGTCAGTGATGCTGCCACCCGGCAAGTACAAAGTCACGTACGGGCGGGGGCCTGAATACCGCGTTCTGGACAAAGAGATCGACGTGCCCGACTCGGTGTCGCACAAGGAACGCTTTGAACTGAAGCGTTGGATCAAGTTGGCGGACCTCGGTTGGATTTCCGGCGATCATCACATTCATGCCGCAGGCTGCGCTCACTATGAGTCACCGGCCGAAGGCGTGCAGCCGGTCGACATGATGCGGCACATTCTCGGCGAAGACCTAAACGTCGGCTGCGTGCTGTCGTGGGGGCCGTGCTGGTACTTCCAGAAGCAATATTTCGAGGGCAAGGTGCACAAGCTCTCGCAGCCCGGGAACCTGATGCGCTACGACGTCGAAGTATCTGGATTTCCCAGTCAGCACGCCGGGCATTTGTGTTTGCTGCGCCTGACGGAAGACGACTACCCCGGCACTGATAAGATCGAGCAATGGCCGAGCTGGGACCTGCCGATCCTCAAATGGGGCAAGGCGCAGGGGGGAGTGGTCGGGTTTTCGCATAGCGGCTGGGGCCTGCAAGTGCCGGCCACGAGCTTGCCAACGTACGACATGCCCAAGTTCGACGGCATTGGCGCCAACGAGTACATCGTCGACGTCGTCCATGACGCGTGCGACTTCATTTCGGCTGTCGACACGCCCAGCGTGTGGGAGCTCAACATCTGGTACCACACGCTCAATTGCGGCTACACCTGCCGCATTAGCGGCGAAACGGACTTCCCGTGCATTTATGGCGACAAGGTCGGGCTCGGCCGCGCATACGTGAAGCTCGATAAGGCCCCGCCCCTCGACTACGACCGCTGGGTCGAGGGCTTGCGCGACGGGCGAAGTTACTGCTGCGACGGCTTGAGCCATCTGGTCGACTTCAAGGTGAATGATTTTGGCGTCGGCGAAAAGGGAGAAAGTGGGAAGGCAAGCGTGCTGGCGCTCGATGCTGGCAAGCCCATCGCCGTCAAAGTGCGCGCCGCCGCCCTGTTGGCCGACAAGCCGCGGGAAGACATCCGCAAGCGCAAACTGGAAGACAAGCCCTACTGGCACGTGGAGCGCGCCCGGATCGGCGATACCAAGAAGGTGCCGGTCGAGTTGATCGTCAACGGCAAGTCGGTCGAGAAGCAGGAGCTGGAGGCTGACGGGCAGCTGCGCGATCTCTCCTTCAATCATCAGCTCGATCGGTCGAGCTGGGTGGCGGTCCGGATCTTTCCCAGCTCGCACACGAATCCGGTGTTCGTCGAGGTTGCCGGCAAGCCGATTCGCGCAAGCAAGCGCAGCGCGCAGTGGTGTTTAGACGCGGTTGATGTATGCTGGAAGCAGAAGGTCAAACAGACGCGCGCCAATGAACAGGCCGAGGCGGCGGCGGCGTATGACGTCGCCCGCAAGGCTTACGCCAAGATTTTGAGTGAAGCGCTGCCTGACTGAAGCGTTTGTTCAGGGAGGGATTCAGATCGTGCGCCGCACTGGTCTAGCGTCCATATCTGCCGCAGCGGTGATTGCGCTCTGTGTCGCGATTCGCGCTCGAGGCGACGTGGCAGGATCGGATCCCGCGTTCGATACATACATGGCGAACGAAGCGCGCCGCGAGGCCGAAATCTCGGGTCAGATCGGCCTGAACCGGTGGATGGTCGAGACCGGCGGAAACGCGCCTTGGTCCTACAATGGCTGGAATGTTTGGCCATATGGGCCGCTTATCGGGCGGCAGTATTTCGCCGGCCCGCCGGTTGAACACCCAGTCACTCACGAGCTGAAGCAAGTCAGCCCGACGCGCTGGACGTACCGACCGGTATATGCGGCGGAGCTTCTGCCGCAAGGAATTCCAGCTTCGAGATCAGGCCATCTTTCCGAGCCGCTGCCATCGGGCAAGGTGGAGCTTCCTCGACCAAGCGATTTGGATGAACCGGTCAGGCCGCGACCGGACGGCCAGCCGATGAGGAATCTGGGGCCGCGCGTGTTCTAGCGCTTGGCCTGAATCGTGGCCCGCGATGACTGATCGGTCGTCGCGGGAGCGGCCGCCTCGTCCGAGGCTTCTTTCGCGTCAGCGTGATCTTCGGTCTTCGTCGGGTCTTCGAGCGGCTCTTGGGGGGGCGGAGGCGGAGTGCCTTGCGGACCGGGAGCAAAGCGGTAACCCGAATAAATGGGTAGATGGCGGTAGTAGACCTCGAGCATGTACATTGAAAGGCACGTAACATAGAGCCTGCCGCCGACGAACCCCCACCTGTCGCCGGTCGGGCTCCAACTGCCGGACTCGGGCCCGGTTTTCGACTGATGGCTCGGCACCTCTTGACGCATGACCTTGTTCCACTTGTTCCAGATCTCACCTTCCATGTGGTGGGTGGCTTGCGTCGCGTAGTACCAGTAGTAGACATCCTGCGTGCGCGTGTTGCCGTACTCGATGGGATTCTTGTTGAGTGCCGCGACACCCTGCACCAATCGTTGATCGTCCTGTTTCCAGCCTAAGTACTGCCGGCATAACAAACCCTCGGCCGCCATGGCGTTCGTCGGATTAGCGTTCTGCCAATAGCCGTAGCGTCGCCCGCCATCGATTTGTGCTGAATCGAGATACTTGGAAATATTGGCTAGCGTTTGATCGGGAACTCGCAGTTCGGCCATTCGCGCGCTTTGCAGCGCCATTAGAAACCAGCCGGTCACGGATGTGTCCGAATCCTGCCCGGGATAGTAGCGCCAGCCTCCGTTTTCCTTGTCTTGCGCGCTAACGCAATAAGCAACCGCGCGTTCGGCGGGCGAACGGAAAGCGGAGTCGTGAGTCATTCCATACAACTCGCAAAGCGCAATCGTGCATTGCGCGTGCGTATAGAGGGTTTGCTGGCTCGCATCGGCCAGAGTCCCTAGAAAGTAGCCGTCCCGATGCTGCATCTTGAGCAGGGCCGCCCAGCCGCGTCCGACTTCCTTGGCATATCTGCCGTCACGGTGCGTATCGCCATGCCCCTGAAACGCTAGTAGCGCCATCGCGGTGGCTGCGGCGGTGTTCTCACTCAGACTGCCATCGGTGTAAGGGCCGACCAGGCTCCAAGACCCATCGTTCTTCTGCTGCCTCGCCAGCCACTGAAGTCCTAAATCAACAGACGCCTCGGTCAACGCTGTCCCACCGTACTTACCCAACAGCTGCTCTCTTTTACTTCCAGCGCTCCGCCCGCTGAGCGCCAGTCCGACCATGGGGGCCGAAATGTTGCTGGACGCCGGCAGCGTTCCATCGCCCGGCCGCGCCAGGTTGATGGGGCCAAGATCGGGCGGTGCCGCCAGCGGATCGTCCACCGGCGCCAAATCCTGCGGAGTGATGATCTGCTCTTTCACGTTCGGGTCGAGCGTCTCGCCGGAAAGAACCGAGGGGTCGCTCAGTTGCGTTCCAAGCTGCTCGGCATAATTGGGCTCGGGAACCGAACTAACCTCGATGTCGGTGTCGGGCAGCTTCAATCTGCCGGTGGCGGCCAGCAGTCCCAGAACGATCAATAGAACGGTGTGAAAGACGGTACTAACGAGCCACGCAGGCGCGTTCTTGAACGCTTCCCGCAGTTCGTCGACATCTCCCTCATCATAGTCGTCGTAGGCTTCCGGCAGTTCGCCAGGGGCCCGAACGTTGACGGGAATCGGGCGATTCGACAGATCCTGCTGAGCGCCTGGTACCGGAGGCAACTTTCGCTTCGCCGGCAGGTCAGGGTCTTGGACGCCCATGAAAACGTCTCGATGGAAAGCCGACTCGTGATTGCATGCGACCGCCAGATCCGCGGGTGGCGGTGCTACTGGTGAGCCAGCAACGCCGCTGCAAGTCGCCGCAGGCGCGCGACGGCTAACGAAATCTAGCGGCAGGACGTGCCATTGGGCAAACAGCACCTCTTAGTCGAGTCTATCAGTGGGCCTCAGACGCGCCAAGCAAACTCTGACGCGAAGGCAACTTGCGCCATGGACTTCGGGTGAGTTCAAGTGCCGCGACCGTCCGATTTTGACGACTTTGCGGTTCACGCTGACACGCGTTTCGCGAGGTGAAAAGCTGGCTGGTCCGCCGTCCATCGATCAATTTCTGTCGCCATCGCCTACTCGACGATCTCGCGGGTTGCCGATACAATTCGTGAAGCACGTCGAAGTGATCGCTTCGATGAGCTTTCTAAAAAACATGACGCGGGGTGGAGCAGTCCGGTAGCTCGCGAGGCTCATAACCTCGAGGTCGCAGGTTCGAATCCTGTCCCCGCCACTTTTACATGCCCCCGGGTTGCCAAAGAGCAGCCGCGGGGGTTTTTGCTAATTGGAGTATGCCTAATAGGTCGGCCGACGATGACAATCGAACAAATTCGGAGCATATACGAGGCGCAACCATTTCGGCCCTTTGTCATTCATCTGGCAGATGGCGGGACATACCCGTTCATCATCGCGATTTCATCATGTCGGTTCCCAGCGGTCGAACCTTATTGGTTTGCCAACCTGACGACACCGTAAACATCATCGACCTGCTGCTCGTGACCGATTCAGAAATCAAGCCCACCAAGAACGGGCCACGCAAGCGGCGCGATGGCTAAATGGAATAAACTCCTCGCGTCGCCATCAAACACCCCGATTTCGTTGCGGAATCGGCCGTGGTCGTGTTGAATGAGCAGGGCTACTCGACGACCGTTTAGCCGTTCTTGAGCATTTCGCTCAAATCTGCGGCGCGTGCGGCAAGCCCTGAAACGGGTCATCCAAGCGCATGCCCCAGCGCTAAGTGGTAGCTGAGAGCCGAAGGTCTCGCCCTCGAAAAAAACACAGTTAGCCCCAATAAGTGACCGCCGGGGCCGAATATAATGGGCGAAGGCCAGGATCCGCTCGAGGCTTAATTGGAGAACCAGCGCATGTCGCAACTTTTCATCGATAATCCGTGGCTGGTCGTGTGTGCGCTGGTCGCTTTCGTGATCGTTGCCTGCACCGCCATCGTGTTCGTCACCGACCATCTGCGCAAGTCGCGGCAAAGCGAAATCGACGCTGTGCTCAAGCACGAGATGCTCGATCGGGGCTTGTCGGCGGCAGACATCAAAGCGGTGCTCGAAGCCAGCTCCGATGGAGAGGCACAACGCCTCGCGCTCCAGGAAAGCCAGCCGGTTCGCGTCGGGCTGGGAAAATTCCAGGTGGAAATCGGCGCCCCTTCGCTGGAAGCCAAACCTGCGGCCAGCCAAAGGTAGCAGCAGCTTGCGAGTAGGCGCGGCTCAGCCCGCTCAGGCTTGGCGGTTAGCAGGTCGTTCAGCCTGCGGAAGATGCTGAAACCCAGCCGCGAACAGTCATCGGGCAATTTATTGCGGCCTTCCGCCGCTGGGTCTATATTGTGCGCCGTCGCGCCCTCGGGCGGTTTGTGAGCGCGACATAACCTTTCATCGCCGAGAATCCCATGCGCACTCGCATCGTCCCTCGCACGTGTCGTCTTAACCTGGTCTTGTGCCGTGCTTTCATCTTCGCGATCGGCGTGAGTGTACTCGCGCGGTCCGAGCTGCTTTTCGCCGCCGAGCTACCGACGGCCAAACCCGAGGATGCGGGTCTTTCCACCGAACGTTTGGCGAGGATCGGCGAGATGATGAAACGCCATATCGACGCCGGCCACATTCAAGGAGGCGTTACGGCCATCGCGCGGCGCGGAAAGGTGGCGCATTTCGAAGCTCACGGCATGACCGATATCGAAGCGAAGAAGCCGATGCCAAAGGACGCCATCTTTCGCATGGCTTCCTCCTCCAAGCCAGTGACGGGGGTCGCGATTTTGATGCTCGTCGAGGAAGGCAAGGTGCGGCTGTCGGATCCCGTGCACACCTTCATTCCGCAGTTCAAGGGGATTAAGGTCGCCGTTCCCAAGGGGACCGCGTTTCCAGGCGAAAGGACATCCACCACGGCCAGCCCTGACTATGACACCGTGGCGGCCAGTCACGAAATTACGGTGCGCGACCTGCTGACGCACACGTCGGGGCTCGCCAGCGGCGGACTCGGCAGCGCCGCGGCACGCCAGATTCAGCGCGGCCCCAACGCCACGCTGGCTGACTACATTCCGAAGCTAGGCAGCGTACCGCTCGATTTTCAACCCGGTTCCGCCTGGCGTTATAGCCCAGGCGCCGGGATCGACACGCTAGGGCGAATCGTGGAGATCGCTTCCGGCACGACCTTCGACGTGTTTTTGAAAGAGCGAATCTTCGAGCCGCTGGGCATGAAGGACACGTTCTTCTCCCTGCCCGAGGATCGTCAATCGCGGCTCGTGACTCTCTATCGGGCAACCTCCGGCGGGCTAGAAAAAAGTCCCATGCAGTCGGGCTTCTCCAGCCGCACTTACTTTTCGGGCGCGGGCGGACTCGTGAGCACCGCCGAAGACTACCTGCGTTTCGAGCAGATGCTGTTGAACGGAGGGCAACTCAATGGCAACCGGCTGCTCAGCCCCAGGACGGTCGACATGATGGCCACAAATCACGTCGGCGATCTTTTCGGCGGACTGGCGAGTGGCCAGAAGGGGATGGGCTTCGGTTTCACCGTGTCCGTCGTGCTCGACGCGGCCAAGGCCGAAACGCGACGCTCCAACGGCGCGTTCGGCTGGGGTGGCGCATTCGGCACGATCTCCTGGACCGACCCGAAAGAACAAATGTGCGCCGTGCTAATGCTGCAGCAACGCGACCAGCAAGTGCAGCGCGACTTCGAGAATGCGGTCATGCAGGCGATTATCGACTGACCATTCGCGCCGGTGTGCACGTTAACCATCATTCCGCTGAGGGCGAACGACGCCGGTAAGTCCGACGACCGCGCCGTCCGTGTGGTCTGCAACCGCGATGAGTCACGATTGCGGCCAACAGCTCTGCCGCCGCAGTTGCGCCAGTTCGGGCCGCACCGCGCTTACCTTCCGATCGATCCAGTTTCGGACGGCACTTGGATTGCCGCCAGCGACGCGGCGCTGGTCTGCGTATTGATGAATGTCTACGTCCAGCAGAGCAAGAGCGGCGTCCACTTGATTGAGACAGGACCGAGCGCCGGCACGCTTAGTCGCGGCCGAATCATTCCCCAAATCCTGGTGGCCAACGATCTGGGTGAGGCCTGCCAGATTGCCGCATCGCTTGATCACTCGGTTTTTGAGCCGTATCGCCTGATCATTGCCGACCGCCGAGAGTTATTCGAGCTGATCTGGTCCGAGCGGCACGTGCATGTCACGAAGCCGAAGCAAATCGAGCGGCCCGTATTCCTCACGTCGTCAGGGCTGGGAGACGACCTGGTCGCGACGCCTCGCCGCAAGCTGTTCGAGGAATTGTTTGACAACGCCGACTGGCCAGCCGCTCAGGACGCTTTTCATCGGCATGCGTGGCCAGACAAACGCGGATCCAGCGTCTGGATGACTCGTCCAGAAGCGATGACGGTCAGCATCACCGAGATCGAGTTGTTACCTCAGCGGGTGACGATGAGCTACCGCGCGCGAGTCAACGATGGCGCGGCGACCACCGATTTCGGACCGTTTTCGCTGATAAGTGGAACGTAACAACCGGCGTCTGCGCAAGTTACTTGCCTGTGAAACTCAGCAACGACTTCAAGGCCGTGATATCGGCCGGTTTCACCAAGTGGTGGTCGAAGCCCGCATGCTGGGTACGCTCTCGATCGTCGGCCTGTCCCCAGCCAGTCAGCGCAATCAACAGGATGTCGTTCCAGTCACGGCGCTGGCGAATGCGGCGCGCGACCTCAAACCCGTCCATTCCGGGCATGCCGATATCGAGCAAGACCACGTCGGCATGATAGTCCTCGAGTATCGTCAGGGCGCTGGGGCCGTCATTGGCCATTCGCACTTCGGTGCCGAGGAACTTGAGCAGCATGCCAAGGCTAGCAGCCGCGTCGCGATTGTCGTCGACGACCAACACACGCCGCTGCGGCAGGGCCTGCTGTTTTTGTCCGGGGGCCGGCCGTTGAGCTTCGGAATATCGCGTGGCGGCGACGGGCAGGCGGACGGTAAACTCGCTCCCATGCCCCAGTCCTTCGCTATGAACTGAGACGGTGCCGCCGTGCATTTCGACCAGCCGTTTGACCAAGGTCAACCCGATGCCCAAGCCGCCCTGCGAGCGGGCCGTCGAGCGGTCGGCTTGCATGAACATCTCGAAGACATTCGGTAGCATCGTCGCCGAGATGCCGATGCCGCTGTCGCGTACCGAAACGACCACCTGCTCTCCTTCGCGTTTGGCTGTCAGCCAGATCTGCCCACCGCGATCGGTGTATCGCGCGGCATTGTTGAGCAGGTTGGCAAACACCTGACCCAGCCGTACGGAATCTCCATACAGAGGAATCGCGTCTTGCGGAATTGAAATGGCCAATTGGTGTTCAGCCGCGTCGATGAGCGGTCGGCTGGTTTCCACGGCGCTGCGAATGATCGCCGCCAGATCAGTCTCTTCTTTCCGCAGCTCGATCAGTCCGCGGGTAATTCGCGACACCTCCATCAGATCGTCGACCAGGCGGACCATATGGTTTACCTGGCGCTCCATCATCTCGCAGACTGGTAAAACAAATCCTGGTCGGCCTTGTTCTGGGGATTCTTCTGGCATGGATCTCAAAACCCGCGGCGGA
>JADMIO010604113.1_pt1 | contig 24548 bp, 24 predicted proteins | sample 8958161 | NCBI WGS metagenome assembly JADMIO01 (sample SAMN16585339, study PRJNA669376) | soil metagenome | isolation source: Crop rotation soil | place: USA: Cullars Rotation, Alabama | collected 2011
CCGCGACAACTTGTCCACGTGGAATTCTAAGCTTAGGATCCCAATGTGCTGGAAAGATCTCGGCGCTCGCGTCCCGCCCGAACGACCTCATCGACGTGTCGACGCCGCCGAGGCCGCGCAGCGCCAGCACGAGTGAACCTGCTGCCGCGTTGATGACGTCGTCGTGCGCCGTGGCCTGCGGCCCGTGATCCACTCGGTCGCGACCGCTCGCACTCGTGCGCCGTTCGAGCCCGGCGAGCTGGGTCAGCAGCCGGGGCTCGTCGAGCAGCTCGACGGTCCGCGAGTTGATGGCGGGCAGCAGCGCCAGATACAGCGACGAGCGATCCTGCTCGGACACGTGATACGCGACCCCGGCCTTGCGCCACACTTCACGCGGCCACTCGCCGCCGTAGGCATCACCCGTCACGGTCGTCACGCCGTAACGCTTGACGTCTGCCGCGAATTCCGCGACCACGGATTCCGGCGAGAACGGCGGCGTCTGCTCCCGCGCGAGATCGAGCACCGCGTGTCCGTTCTCGACGTGCGCAATCGCCAGCGTCATCGCGTCCGAGCTGCCGCCACTCGGGTCGGTAAACGCCACGTATGCGACGCCAGCACGCGGAGGCAGCTCGCGCCGTCCCGTCACCGTCACCGCTTCGATGGCTTCGAGCGCTACGAACGCGGCCACGTCCGTGCGGAACTGCGCGCCGTATTCCGCCGCCGCTGCCGCCGCGTCCTGTGCGTACGCGTCCGCAATGACCGCCGGGTCGATGGTCGGGTTCATTGCTTGCGTCGGCGCGTTGACGACGAGCACCGATGCCGCGTCGTCCCGCCCGTAGTACGTCTTGAACATCCGCCACGCCTCACCGCGACGCGCGTACGGCGTCGTCAGGGCGACGAGCATCGCCTGTGGAATCGACGCCATCGCCGCCCGCAACGCGACAAGCACTTCACGGTCGGGATTCGCCCCGCCTTCCACGGACCAGAACGCCACCTCATCGACGACCGCGCCAACGACGGTGTATCCGCGTAACGTGCGGAATGAGCACGTGTGAATCTCAATGCACAGTCCGTTGGTCAGCCAGATGGCGTCAGCCGTCTCGCGGTCAATGAGCTGCGCCAACGGCTCAATCGCCTGCAGCAACCCCGAGATGTATCGCTTCACGACACGCGCCTGCCGACGGTCCGAAGCAATCACCATGAAGACACCGACTTCTCCAGGAGCCAGCGTGTAGGTGCAGCAGCACGTCGCGAACACAGCAACAAGCGCGGCGATGATGCTCTTGCCGGACCGCCGCCCGAGAATCAGCCACAGCTCGCGGACCACCTGCTGCGGCAGCACGTGTCGGCCGGTCAGGTCGCGCACGAGCCCGTGCTCTGCATGGCCGAGCGGCAGGGCGAACGCCGCTTTCAAGAGCGCACGCCACGCGTCCCAGCTCTCCGTCACGAACGTGGAAAACGACGCCATCAGCGCGAGAATCGTGATCTCCATGACGTCAGAACGGAATGTCGTCGTTCCCAACAGCAGCGAGCGGATCGCAGAAGCCGTCGGCTGCGGCTGGCGCCTGAACAGGCGTCGTGGACCGAGCGGCGCTGCGCTCGGCGTACGCGTCCGTCTCCGGCTCGTCGCTGCTCAGCAGCACGTAGTCCGGGTCCGTATCCTTCTGCTTCCGGTCGTTCTTGAACACGGCGAACCGCTGGCGCAGAGCGTTGATGGTCACGCTGCCGCTGCCCACGGTCTTGCCGCCCGCCTTCGGCTTCCACATCGCACCGACGCGACGCAGCCGCCCGCTTTGTTCGTGCTCGGTCATAATTCGTTACCTCCTGCCGCACTCGTTGTCCCTGACGCTCCAGTCGCCGATTCGATGGTGCCGCTACCCGCAAGGGAGGCGCGCTGCTTGAGGTATTCCGCAAGAGAAGGCACAGTCTTTGCCTTGCGCTCCAAGCCCAGCACCGTGTCGAGTCTTACGGCGGTCGCGATCAAACCTTCGAACCGCTGCAGCCACGCGACGCGCAGCCGCCCTCGCCGGTCAATCAAGCCGCGCAGTTCGAGCGAGTCGTCGAGCTGCACGATCCGACGCTGTACGCGGGCGCGGATGTGCAGGAGACTTCGACGACGAGTCGGAATATCCGCCGCGTCACCTTCGTCCACGAGACACGCAGCTTCGTAGGTGGCGATCTCGTCGCGGAGATGCGCGAGTTCAGGCGGTAGGCGAACGGCCCGGAGCGCGTTCGCGACCGCCAACCGGTTGCCTTTCAACGTGACGCCGCAGACGGAGCACTGGCTATCACCGACTGTGTTCACGTGTCCACGCGCACACACCGTCACGGAGCCGTCATCGGCCGATTCGGGCGGACACGGCCCGCCGATACCCGGCGCTATCAGTTCTGCGGAGGCGGGGGCACAGGATTCCTCAACCGGTGTCCGCGCAGAATCGGCAATGAAATCGGCCATCAAATCGCTTCCTGTCCCCGCGCCTGTCCCCGTACGAAACATCGCCGTTCGACGGCGGTTTCGACAGCCTGCCCACGCACCGTTTGAGCAACCCGACGTGACACCGCGCACATGAACCGCTGAGGCAGTGAAGACGAGAGGCGTGCCCCGTGACGGGTCGGTGACGGGTTATGAGACGATTTCCAGTTTTTTCCCATGTGAGGCGCTATGGAGAAAAGAGATGGAATCGGCGAAAAACCCGTCACCTTCGAACAAAAACTCGTCACAAGGTTCACGACGTCCTCCTGGCGATGCCGGAATAGACCTTCCCGTGACGGGTGTGACGACGTTCGAAGCGTTCGGAGAGCTTGCGTCCAAAGACTGTCGCCGAGAGCCGCTCCCGTTCGTTGAGTCCGTTCCGGTCGGCCCATTGCTTGTAGTGTTGGAACAGTTCCGAGGCACTGACTTCGGCCCCTGATTCGAGTTCGCACGCCTCATCGACGAACGCCATCAGCACGTCGCTGTCTCGCGCGTAGTCCTGCGTCGCCGTCGCGATAACTGCGGGCGGATTGAGTCCCTCCTGCTGCCACTGCAGGCAACCGCGAACGGCCCAGGACAGGATGCCGGAAGCCTCGCTACGCAGCTCGTCGGCGAGCGTCGGATGGGCTGGGAAACGCCGCGTGAAAGGGATCAGGCGTATGCGACGCCAGAACCCGTGCGAGTCGTCGCGGACGACAGGCTTGTGGTTGACGCTCAGCCAGAACTTCGCGACCGGCTCGAACGTGAAGAATTCCTGGTGCAAGAACCGCGCGGTGACGGGATCGCAGCCGGTCAGGGCCTTCACGCGCGCTTCATTCAGGCGAGCGCCGTCGTTCGTTTCTGAGGCGATGACAAACCGACGACCCACGAGTGCGGCGAGGTCATTCGGGATGGATGTCCGGTCCCGCAGCTCGATGGTCGAGAACGGCATGTTCCACGCGTAGTCGCCCAGCACGGACTTCAGCGTGCTCACGAAGGTCGACTTGCCGTTCGCGCCGGTGCCGTAGAGCACGAACAGGCACTGCTCCGAGGTGACGCCAAGAATCGAGTACCCGACCGCCCGCTGGACGAACCGCACGAGATCCTCGTCGCCCGCGAATACCTCGACGAGGAACTGCTCCCAGCGCGGGCATGTCGCCGTCGAGACGAACGGTACGCCCGTGCTCATCGTGATGCGGTCGTCGGGAAGGCCTGTACGTAGGAGGCCGGTCCGAAGGTCAACCACGCCGTTTCTGACGTCGAGCACCAGCGGATCGGTATCCCAGGAATCCCCGGCGTCCGCCACAGGGGGCAGCACCTTCGCAAGAGCCAGCAGGTTATCGAGTGGGCCGCGACGATCAAACTTTCGCCAATGTTCGCCCTGCTTCTGGCGCTCCGCCCCGTCAGCCACATCCAGCGCGCGATGTTGCTGCTCCCGAACGTGCGCCAAGACCACGCGCGTCACCGCACCATCAACGTCTGGAACAAATCGATGCCCGCACCACACGAGCCAGCGACTCCGGCGGTGGTCGTATCGCACCTCGTCACCGCGAGCACTCACAAACGATTCGGCAGCCCCGGCTTCCGTCAACGCAAACGGACTCACGCTCGCGAGCGGATCAATGGGATCGAAGTGCAGAACGGGGTTCATGCGGCCTGCGTCTCCGACAAGAGCTTCGCGCGCAGGCACCGATATTCGTCCAGCAGGCGATGATGCGCTGCTCGCAGACGTCTCTGCTGTAGCGTCAGGTCGTGTAGTTGTCCCGCCGCCGCGTGCGCGAGGTCCCGGAAGCTGTCGCGCTCACTCTCAAGAGCGACCACGTGTTCGATCAGCGCGGCCTCAGAGTCGGCCAACGCTTCGATCACGAGATCACGATGCTCTCTATCCACCCACCGGCTGCTTTCCTGCTGGAATAAGAGTGTTAGAAAGGTTCACGCGAGGCGCTCCGTCTTCGACTCGATCCACTGCTCGACATCGACCCGCCTGACGAACCATGCGCGACCGCTTCGTCCAAGACGAAGAATCGGCATCTCGCCTCTGAACACAGCGTCACGGCCGCTCTGATAGGGAATACCGAATTCGGCCATCACAGCCTTGAACGGTCCTAGCTGCCCGCCGCGACGCCGAGCCGCTTCAGATCGAGCGCCCGAAGCAGCTCGCCCACCGGCTCGCCGTCCCGCTGTATTCAGGCTGATGGTGTCAGGCGATTTCACGCAGAGAGCTTTCAGGAATGCCGAGCAGTTCGGAGAGCCGATGAAGTTCATCAGGCCGCGCCGGAGACACACCTCGTTCAATGCGCGCGTAGCGCCACAGGGACACGCCAATACGCCTGGCAATGTCTAGCTGTGACAAGCCTCGGACAATTCGGGCGAGCCGTAGCGGTGACGGGCGCTCGTTCATGTGGTTCATCGCATTGGCGCTGCTCATATGCAGCAACGCGACTACCTTAACCATCTCTAACGGCGGCCCAAAGAGATATCTAAACAACCAATAATCAACAACTTACAGCCAGGCATTCTTACTAAGAATCGGCGGAAATCGGCTGCAAAATGGTCGCCTCAGCCTTAGACTCTCAATTGTTACTAACTTGAGATTGAGTGATGGTGAAGATGCAACCGCACGATGTCCTCGTGCAAGCCTCGTCAAATGTGGGTGGGGGCGATGGGTGGTCCGTTATTCATCGCTCTCTCGGGCCGATGGGATCGCTGGCGTGGATTCAGGCGCTAAGCGTCGCTCGGCGCGTGGCAAGGGAAGAGAAGGCCGATATCTACCTTGCCGACGCGAACTGCGCCCCTGTGCTCCATGAGTCTCACTCGATATGATCGCAATTGATTTCTAGAGGCGAGGACCTCGATGCCTGATTTGACTCTACGGGATCAGATGGCAGCCGACGGGTTTCGCCGAGCGGGTGCGATCTATCCAGTTGACACCGAACAAGTCTGCCAGTGGAAATCTGAATTAGAGTTCCCCGGGTACGCGACCTACCTCGTAGTAGTCGGGGATCAGGTGATGAAACACGGAAAAACCAAGAACGGAGTCAGCAACCGACTTCGCGGGTACGCAAGCGCGCTCAGACGGATCATGATCAATCCGCAGTCCCGTCGACGTGATCCATTCAAACGATTGGCACCGGACGTAATTCGAGGGCGGCAGGAAATCGAGGTGTGGGGACGGCCATCGACTGCGGATGACTACAACTCCAAGATCGAGGAACGCCTCTTGTGTGAAAAGTACGATACGAAAAAGCACTGGGCCGTCAGAGCAAACTAGTCCTGACTGAAGTCACTCCGTGCGTTCCGCCTGTCCCCGCACCTGTCCCTGACGCCTCGTATTTCTCGTACTTTTCGATACCGCCGGTAGTTGCGTTCCGACGCACTTCGATCAGCAACCACGCGGATCATTCGCAATGTCTGAAATCACAAGAAGTTCGGAAGGAGCTTTTTAAGTCCTGTGCGTCTGCCAGTTCCGCCACCCCGGCTCAGTCGTGATCTGAAGAGAACGTCTTCGCGTTTTCGTGCCTTCGTGACTCCGTCGGTTCGGTAGTTCAGCCCACTGTAGCAAAGCCCTGCCGCCGGGCGTCCACATTCAGCTTTGCAATCGACCGTCGCGTACTGGCACATCGCGGCGGTGCAGCGCCGCGCCAAGCCGTGCAACCCTGTGCAGGCACATCGGTTGCCCGACCGATGCCATGCTCTCGGTGACGCGACTGCCCCTCGGCGACTACGGAGAGATCCGGATCGAGCTCTCCGCCACCAACAGGCACGGCCCCTTTCGATTGACAGTCGACCATCCGGCCAAGCAGATCACCGAGTACTACGTGACGCTCGAAGAAGCGCTGCGCCGCCGCGAGGAGTTCGAACGGATCCTCGATCCGCGCGCCGAGCCAAGCGCTCTCCTCGGCACCTAAGCAGCAAGCACCCTGCACGTGCACCCAGCACGGTGCACCCGGCACCCTGCACCCTGCACCCATAAAAAAAGCCCGGCAACTCCGACCACGCGTGCCGGATCTCCCGGGCGTATCGGACTTACCAGGCTCCTGCGCGCCGAACGGCGTCGCGCGACGGAACTACTTGGCCGCCGGCGGCACGATGTCGTACCGCGTCGTCACATAGGTGACCGGCTGCGCGGCGGTGAGACCGTGCGGAACGGTCGCCGGCACGTAGACCACCGAGCCAGGTCCAACGGTCGTGTCGGTGCCGCCCACGATCTTTCCGTTCTCGAGCTTGCCGCCCATCGTGACGGTGCCGGTGCCGCGCATGATCACCCAGAACTCGACGGTATTCGGGTGCACCTGCGGCGCGTCGGCGGTGCCGATGCGGATGTTCACCGTGCGCGTTCCGCCGTCCACCAGGCGCCACGCGCCGGCTTTGGCGGCTTCCATCTCGCCGTACTTCTTCATCATGTCGTCCGCGGTGAAGACGGCGCCGTTGTCCTTCGGCTCCGGCATGAGCACCGGCATCGAAACGAGGCCGCCGCCCGCTCCCGCGCCCGCGCCACGACCGGCCCCGCGGCCCCCTCCCGCACCGTCTTGTGCGAACGCCGCGGCGCACACGCCGACGATCAGAATCCCCATCAGTCCCATTCGTGTTCTGCGCATGGTGTCTCCCCTGAACCGCCGAAAAACTATAGCCCAGATGTCCTAGTGTTTGACGTGCGGATCAGCCTCGTGAAACATCCGGTTCGCGCGCTCGCGCCGCTCGAGCGCGTCGACCAACTGGACGAGGCGACCGTCAACTTTTGTGAGGCAATCCGAGCACACCGCGCGCCCGTATTCGACGTCGACGACGTGCCAGCAGCCTTCCTCCACCTGCTCGTCGGGCTCCTGCTCGCGCTGGCAGATCGGGCACATCGACGCCCACGCGTCGGTTTCGAGCGTGGCGCCGGCCACCGTGGCGGTGAGCTCCCGGCACTCACGAAGCTGGCGGACGAGCACCATCGCGTCGGGCGCCTCGCGGTCGCCGCAGGCGTCGCAGACGACGGCGGCATCGTTCGGCGCGGTGAAGAGGGCGCCGCGCGGCTCCAGCCACGCGTCGCCGCCGCAGAGCGCGCACGACGTCTGCAGCGCGCCCTCCCCCGTCGACGGCACGATCGTGCCGACGGCGAGGTAATCCCACTGGCGTATCGGCCCCTTGTGAGCCACGCCGACGATTTTATCTCGGTCTGCTGAAGTACGCGGCGAGAGCGGCGACGCCGCCCAGCATGGCCACCGTCGTGGCGACGCGGATGAGCGCGAAGCACCAGGCGATGGCAAGGAAGAGGATCGGCCACTGCGCCCACCAGTGGGTGGGCGACGTGAAGAGATTGATGGCGATGAGCATCACCGCGATGAGCGGCGCCTTGACGAGAAACCTGACCGACCTGAACGTGCGGAACATGTCGGGCTCCTTCTGGCGTATCTGACGGGGGCCGGCCCGTCAAAGTTCCGCTGCCCGCGGAAGTCGATTATTCTCATGGAGATGCAGACCACGGGACGAATCGAGTCGATCAACGTGTCGCCCGGCGGGGTGCCCAAGACGCCAGTGCTCCAGGCGCGAATCGGGACGCTCGGCCTCGAAGGCGACCACCAGCGCAATACCAGCCGCCACGGCGGTACCGAACGGGCCGTCGTCTTGTATTCGCTCGACGTCATCGCCGCGCTCCGGAAAGAAGGGCATCCGATCGGCGTCGGCACCACCGGCGAGAATCTCACGATTTCCGGGCTCGAATGGGCTGCCCTCACGCCCGGCGCGCGCCTCACGATCGGAGAAGTCGCGCTCGAAATCAGGAGCTACGCTTCGCCCTGCGAAACGATCAGGCACTCGTTCACCGGAGAGGATTTCATGCGCATCTCCCAGAAGACGCACCCCGGGTGGAGCCGGCTCTGCGCGCGCGTGATGGCTGGAGGCCTGGTGCAACCAGGCGACGCCGTGGTGTGGGAGGCGCTATAGCTCGCCGGCGAGCGCGTCCGCGGTCGAGACCGCGGGACGGCACGTGAAATCGCGGCAGACATACGCGACGGCAGCGGCCTTGCCGCGCGCGGGCGGCGCCGGCGGCGGCATCGCGGCCAGAAGCGGCAGCACCTCCGACAAGGCCTGCTGCTCGCTCCGCGTGAGCGACAGCACGAACGTGGACGGCAGGTACTTCGTGGCGAGCACGCGTTCCATGTCGCCCGCCGCGGCGCCGTCCGAGACGACCACCACCTGGCGAACCCCCGTGACATAGGTCGAGAGCGCGCACGCCATCATCGGCACCGCCCGCCCCATCTGCTCCAGCCGGACCGAAAACAGTTGCAGCGTGCGCTCGATTTTCTCCGTCCACCCCTGGCGCTCGACGAGATGCGCCAGGATCTGCAGGTTGAGCACCGCGACGGAGCTTGGCGACGGCTCCGCGCCGTCGTAGTCTTCCTTCATCCGCAGCAGCACGGTTGGATCGGTTCCCGTCGTGCTGAACCAGCCGCCGGCGCGTTCGTCCCAAAACAGTTCGTCCTGCCGTTCTTGAAGGTTGACCGCCCAGACGAACCATCGCGGATCGGCCGTCGTTTGAAACAGCTCGAGGAGACCAAAGATCAAGTACGCGTAGTCTTCCGCGTACGCCTCGATCTCCGCGTGCCCGCCGCGATAGCGGCGCAGCAGCGTGCGCGTTTCCTCGTTCCACATCCGATCGAAGAGGAACGTCGCCGCGCGAACCGCCACCTCGGCGTACGGCTGCGTCGCGCCGCGCCCGTGTCCGCTTTGGCCGCGAATCAGACGGGCGGCGCGGGCAAACGCGGCGATCGTCAACCCGTTCCAGGCGGTGAGCACCTTGTCGTCCAGATGCGGACGCGGGCGGCCCAACCGCGCGCGGAACATGCGCAGCCGCGCCCGGCCGATCGCATCGGTCACCTCGTCGCGAGTCAGCCCCGTCGCCGCGCCGATCTCGTCCACGTCCTGCGCGACATACAGCAGATTCTTGCCGGTGAACTCCTGTTGCGGATCGCTCGGCGCATTCCCTCCCGGCTCGATCCCGAAACGGCGCTTCACGACCGGCGCGTCGTCGCCAAGCAGCCGATCGACTTCCTCCGCGGTCCACAAATAGAAAGCGCCTTCGGACTTGTGCGCGTGGGCGTCGCCGGCGCGCTCCGGCGGCACGCTGTCGGCATCCTCAGCCGAGAAAAACCCGCCCGCCTCGTCCGTCATCTCGCGCATGACATAGCGGAGCGTGTCCTCGGCCACTTCGAGGAAGAACGCGTCGCCCGAGACCTGCGCGGCATCGAGGTACGCGAGCACGAGCTGCGCCTGGTCGTAGAGCATCTTCTCGAAATGCGGCACGCGCCAGGCGGCGTCCACCGAATAGCGGTGAAAGCCGCCGCCGATGTGATCGCGCACGCCGCCGAGAGCCATCGCCCGAAGCGTGCGCAGCGACATGTCGCGGGCATCGCGATCGTCGGTGCGCGCGTGCTCGCGCAGCAGGAACAGCAGTTCGCTCGGGCGAGGAAACTTCGGCGCGTCGCCGAATCCACCGTGGCGCTGATCGAACGCCTGCTTGAACTGCATGCTCGTCCACGCCAGCGCGCCGGATCCCGGAATGGAGGCCGCTCGGTTCTCGGCCGGCACTGCCGCCTTCAGCTGAGCCGTGACCGCATCCGCGGATTGACGGACCTTGTCGCCTTCCACGCGCCAGACATGTGCGATTTCCCGCAGGATGTCCGTGAAGCCTGGCCGTCCCCACCGCGACGAGGGCGGAAAGTAGGTGCCGCCGTAAAACGGCTTCAGCTCTGGAGTCAGCCAGACGCTCATCGGCCACCCGCCAGACCCGGTCGTCGCCTGGACGAATGTCATGTAGACGCGGTCCACGTCCGGCCGCTCTTCACGATCGACCTTGATCGACACGAAGTCGCCGTTGAGCACGGCGGCAACGTCGGCGTTCTCGAACGACTCGTGCGCCATCACGTGGCACCAATGGCACGTCGAGTAGCCGATCGACAGAAAAATCGGCTTGTTCTCCGCGCGCGCCTTCGCGAACGCCTCGTCGCCCCAGGGGAACCACTCGACAGGATTTTCGGCGTGCTGCAACAGATACGGACTACGCTCGGCGGCGAGGCGGTTCATCGTCTAATTATATGAAGTAAGATCGGCGCTCATGGCCGACCCCTCCACAACAGCCTCGGGCAAGCGCGTGGCGCTCCTGGTTGAAGAAGATTTCGAAGATCTCGAACTGACGGGTCCGCTCGAGGCTCTACAAGCCGCCGGCGCAACCGTGGCGATCGTCGGACCAACGGCGGGCACCGAATTCCGGGGCAAGCGCGGCCAGGCGCGGGTCACCTCGACGCTCGCCGCCGGCGCGGCACGCATGAAAGACTTCGACGCGCTCGTCATTCCGGGCGGCTATGCGCCCGACAGGATGCGCATGCGCCACGCGATGGTCGACCTCGCCAGAGACGCGATGGAAGCCGGCAAGCCGGTCGCCGCCATCTGCCACGGCCCGCAGCTGCTCATCTCAGCCAATACGCTGCGCGGGCGCACGCTCACCTGCTGGCCGTCGATTGCGATTGACGTGAAGAACGCGGGCGGGCTCTACGTGGACAAGCCGGTCGTCGAGGACGGCAACCTCATCACGTCCAGGAAGCCGGACGATGTCCCCGCGTTCAGCGAGGCCATCATCCGGGCCCTCTCGAAGGTTCAGGTCTAGATTTCCGCGGTCTTCTGCGGACGCGACCTCACGAAGAGGCGGCGCACCGACGCCGATGGACTCCAGCCGCGCAGGTCGTCGAAGTAGGAGTAGACGACCGGCGTGATGAGCAGCGTCAGCAGCAGGCACAACACCTGCCCGCCGATGATCGTCACCGCCATCGACGCACGCGATCCGGCGCCGGCGCCCCGGCCGAACGCAATCGGAATCATGCCGGCGACGATGGCAATCGTCGTCATCAGAATCGGACGGAGCCGGACGTGATTGGCGGCAATCATCGCGTCGTGCCGATTCATTCCTTGCGCGCGCAGCGTGTTGGTGTAGTCGACCTGCAGGATCGAGTTCTTCTTCACGATCCCGAAAAGCATCATCAGCCCAATGGCGCTGTAGACGTTGAGCGTCATGCCGAACGCCATCAGGGCGAGCAGTCCGGCCGGCAGCGCGAGCGGCAGCGACGTCATGATCGACAGCGGGTAGATGAAGCTGTTGAACTGCGAGGCCAGCACCATGTAGATGAAGATGACGGCGAGCACCATCGCCAGCACGAAGTTGCCCGACGCCTCGGAGAGCTGCTTCGCACCGCCGCCGAAGATGGCCTGATAGCCCTGCTTCAGATGGAGCTCCTGGATCTTTTCCTGCGCGGCGGCCACGGCCTGGCTGAGCGGCACGCCCGGCAGCAGGTTGGCGTTCACCGAAATCTGCCGCTGGCGGTTGTACCGATCGATTGACGCGGGACCGCCCTCGCGGGTCAACTTCGCGACGTCGCTCACCTTCACCGTGCGGTTGCCGCCGGCCGGAACCAGCAGGTCGCCCATGCCCGCCGGATTGTTCCGCCAGGGCTCGTCGAGGCGGAGCCTCACGACGAACTGATCGTCGCCGTCTTTGAACTCTGAGACCTCTTCGCCGCCGACCAGCGATCGAAGATTGGTCGCAAGCGTGTCGATGTTGACGCCGAGGTCGGCCGCGCGGGCGCGGTCCACGCTGATCCGCAGCTCCGGCTGCGAGGTGTCGAACGTGGTGTCGGCATCCACGACGCCGTTGATCCCCTTGATCTTCTCCACCAGGCTCGACGAATACTGCTGGAGCTCGTCGAGGTCCGGCCCCTGGATGATGATGTTCAGCCGGTTGGAGGCGGCAGCGACGCCGCCCTGGCGATTCGAGGCGCCCGACAGGTCGGTTCCGCCGGACACGTTCATCCGCGCGCCCTGGTACTTCCGAAGGATCGTACGAACACGGGCGATCAGTTCGTTCTGCGAGATGTCCCGGTCTTCGAGATCCTCCATGTGCACCTGGTAGCTGATGCTGCCGGGGTTGACGGTCTCGAACATCCGGCGCACGCCGGGGAGATTGTTCATCTCCTTGTCGATGGGCTTGGCAAACTCTTCGGTGCGCTCGTAGCTCGTGCCCTTTGGCAGGCGCATGCTTGCGCTGAACTCGCCCTGATCGTCGTCTGGCACCAGCTCCTTGCCGATGTGCGGGTAGAGGAACACGGCCGACACGGTGACGAGCCCGGCGATGCCGAGCATCAGCGCGCGATGGTGCAGCGACCACTCGAGCATCGACCCGTACCACCGGTCGATCTTCGCGTAGAAGCCGCTCGACTTGGTGTTGGAGTGATCCGAGGCGACGTCGTTCTCGTTCAGCCACCAGGCGCACAGCGCCGGGGTGAGCGTGAACGAAACGAACATCGACAGCAGAATCGCCGCGGCCGACGTGATGCCGAAGCTGAAGAAGTAGCGGCCGATCTGCCCCGTCATGAAGGCGACCGGCACGAAAATCACCACGAGCGACAGCGTGGTCGCCATGACGGCGAGTCCGATTTCGCGCGTCGCCTCGGTGGCCGCCTCCTTCGGCGACACACCCTTCTCTTCGACGTACCGGAAGATGTTTTCCAGGACGACGATCGCGTCGTCGATGACGATGCCTGTGGCGAGTGACAAGGCCAGCATCGTCATGTTGTTCAGCGTGAAGCCGAACGCCTTCATGAACATGAACGTGCCGATGATCGACGTCGGCACCGCGAGCGCGGCGATGAAGGTGACCTTGAGGTTCCGGATGAAGAGGAACACCACGACGCACGCCAGGAAGCCGCCGACGAAGAGATGCAGACGGATGTCTTCGAACGACTTCCGGATGAACCGCGACTGGTCGTTCCCGAGCTGGAGCGTGAGATCGGGCGGCAGGCTCTTCTGAATATCGCCGAGCCGCGCCAGCACCCGATCGACCACTTCCACGGTATTCGAACCCGACTGCTTGACGATCTGGGTCGAGACGCCCGCTTCGCCGTTGATGCGGGTGGCGTTCCTGATTTCCTGGACGCCGTCCACCACGCGGCCGACGTCGCCGAACGTGATGACCGATCCGTTCTGATAGGCCAGGACGATCTTGTTGAAGTCGTCCACGTTCTTGATGCGGCCCATCGTGCGGAGGTCGATCTCCGCCGGCCCCGACACGAAGCTGCCGCCGGGAATCTCGACGTTCTGCCGCGTGACCGCATTGCGGACCGCATCGGCCGTGAGGCCGTACGCGTCGAGCCGATCCTGATTGAGCAGCAGCTGGATTTCACGCTTGCGCGATCCGTTCAAGCTGATCGCGCCGACGCCCGGCAGCGTTTCGAGATTGTCTTTGAGCTGCTTCTCGACGATCTCGGTGAGCTCTTTCGGCGAGCGCGGCCCGTTCACGGAGACGCTCATCACCGACGCGGCGTCGGGGTCGGTCTTCTGAATCTGCAGGGGCTTGGTGTCGCGCGGGAACTGACCGACGATGCCGGCGAGCTTGTCGCGGACGTCCTGCACCGCCGCCTCGATATCGCGTTCGAGCGTGAACGTGATGGTGACGCGCGAGGTGCCCTGATCGGAGCTGGCGCGCAGTTCGTCGATCCCGCTGATCGTGTTGACCGCTTCCTCGACGCGCTTGGTGATCTGGGTTTCGACTTCTTCAGCGCTCGCCCCGGGAAGGCTCGCGCTGACGGTGACCACCGGCGAGTCGGTCTTGGGCATCAGGTCGAGGCCCAGGCTCTGATATGAGACGCCGCCCAGCACCACGAGCGCCGCCGTCATCATGACGGCGAAGACCGGGCGCTTCACGCTGACATCGGAAAGGATCATTGCGAATCTCCCTGCCCGCGACGGCCGCGGTTGCCACCACGCCCTCGTCCACCGTCGACCGCGCCGCCGCCCTCTTCCCCGCCGACCGCGACGTTCGTCCCGGTGGCGAGCTGATTGAGGTTGGATGAAGCCAGCTGCTCGTCGCCCTTCAACCCGCTCGTGATCTCCCAGAGCTTGTCCTGGTGCGAGCCGAGCGTCACCGTCTGCTGACGGGCCTTGCCCTCCTCGATCACGAACACGCTCGACACGCCGGCCAGCGTCGACACCGCGTCGTCGGGCGCGGCGAGCACCTGCTCGTCCACTTTGGTGGCGACGGTTCCGGTCGCGAAGAAGCCGGGCTTCAACACCCGGTTCGCGTTCTCGACCATCGCCTCGATCGCGAAGGTCCGCGTCGCCTGATCGACGGCGGGGCTCACGAAGGCCACCTTGCCGGCGAACATCTGGCCAGGGAATGCTTCGACGTGGAACGACACGTCCTGGCCCGGCTTGATCTGACCGGCGTACTTCTCCTGGATCCCGGTTCTGAGCTTCAACGGGCTCATTTGCACGATGGTCACGACCGGCGTGTTTTCGCGGATGAATTCGCCGGTCTGCACGAGCCGCTCGGAGATCGAGCCGCCGACCGGCGCCTTCACGATCGCGTCGTTCAACTTCTTCTGCGCGAGATCGTAGGCGGCCCGGCGATCCTGCAGGCTGGCCTTGAGCGCGCGGACGTTGTCGATGGCCGCTTCGTAATTGGCCTCGCCTACCTTCATCCGCGTTTCCGCCGTGTCGCGATCCACTTGCGAGAGCAGCCCGCGGCCATTCAGCTGCTGCGCCCGCGTGTAGGCGGCGCGCGCATCGTCACGGTTGGCGAGCGCCTGGCGCACCGAGGCGATCTGCTCGTCGGGCGGCGGCTGGCGATCCTGCGATCGTTCCACGCCGAGCTGCGCTTCGACCTGACGGAGCGCGCTCTCGGCCCGATCGAAGGCGAGCTGCAGCTCGCGCGGCTCGAGACGGACGAGCACGTCGCCCGCGCGCACTTCCGAGCCGAGTTCGACGGGGATCTGACGCACGATGCCAGCGACTTCGCTGCTGACCTTCGCTTGGTCTGGTGACAGAAGGGTGCCGGAGAGATCGACTTCGCGCTGCACCTTCATGTGCTGCACGGCCGTGGTCTCGACGGGGATCGATGCGCCGCGGCCGCGTGCGCCTCGTCCGGTGATGCCGGCGCCGGCAGCCTGACCGCCTGAACCGCAGCCGCTCGACAACGCACCGGCTAAGAGGAGAGCGATTCCGCACTTCGTCATGATTTTAGAAACGGGCGGATTATTTTAATCGTTCTCTAGTGGATCTCATCGCGTTTCTTTATCTCTATTTACGCCGACACAACGATTTCGTTTCAGGGAAGAACGGCAGAGGACTTACGAACTTTTTATGAACGGCTGGTGCAGGCGTTCAGGCCGAGCGAGGAGCGGGCGCGGCCGGCATCTCTTCCGGGCGGCCGCGGCGCAGCCGCGCGTAGGCCGCGGTGAATTCCACCCCGTACAGCAGAATCACCGCCTGCACGTACACCCAGACGAGGAAGACGACCACCGCCGCAATCGATCCGTTCACGCGCGTGAATCGACTCATGTCGCGCATGTAAAGGCCGAGCGCTTCGACGCCGCCCTTCCAGAGGAGCCCGGTGACGAGCGCGCCCACCCACACGTCGCGGAACCGGACCTTGGCGTTCGGCACGAAGTAGTAGACGAGCCCGACGACCAGGATGAAGAGCAGCGTCGTGGCGTAACGGATCGTGAGGCCCTGCAGAAGGAGCAGCGCCGGAAACTGCTGCACGACGCCGGCGAACCAGGTCGCGCCGACAATCGCGGCGGCCGAGCGGGCGAGGAGCGCCGCCATCAGCATCACGCCGGCGAAACACAGCATCAAAAACGAGAACAGTTTGTGTTTCCAATAACTGCGCGTCTGCTCCACGCCCCACGCGTAATTCACCGCGGTGCTGATGGCGCCAAACACGCCCAGCGCGCCCCACAGCAGCGCCAGCGTCCCGGCCAGTCCAAAACTGATCGTGTGATCGGCCATCCCGTTCAGCTGCGCGGTGATGAACTCGAACTGCGCGGGAAAGTACTGCAACACGAACCCGAGGACGGCCCGCCGCGCGCCGACGTCGGCGGTGGCATTCCCGAGAATGGCGACGGCGAGGAGCGAGAACGGAAAAAACGAAACCAGGCTGTAGTACGCGATCGAGGCCGCGTAGGTGAGATTGTCGCTGTGATAAAAGGCGACGAGGCCTCGCCACGCCGACTCTGCGGTGAGCCGCGCGAGGGTGCGGGCGTGGTGCCGCATGCCCAGCCGATGGGCCATCACCCGCTGATTATCAATGAAGATCCAGGTCCGCGATTATCGGAGGGCGGGGCCGCGAGACTCCACCCAGGCGCGCCTGGTTTCGAGCAAGAGATACAGCGGCACGCTCGCCCCGAGCCACCACCGGACCGAGACGCCCGCCAGGCGGCGGAGCGACGGCGTCGTGATCACCACGTACGCCGCCGCCGCGCCCGCCGTCAGCAAGATGATGTTGGCGGCGGTCCGTGCGCGCGCCCCGTCCATCGGGTCAGCTCCGGTTGCTACGACCCGAGCCCGACGAGGTGCTCCCGCTCGACGAGGCCGGCGATCCGGACGATGAGACCGACCCGGACCCGGACCCGGACCCGGACGTTCCCGACATTCCGGAGGTGGCGCTCGACGTGTAGCGCTGCGCTTCATCGGCGCCGCGGTTCACGGCGTCGCGCGCCTTGTCGTAGTACTGCTGCCCTTTGTCGGCGGCCTTGTCGTAGAGTTCCCGGCCCTTGTCGGCCCACTCACCCGCCGCCTCCGAGGCGCGGCGATAGCCTTCCGAGGCGCTGTTGGCGAGATTGCCGGCCTGTTCGGAGATCTGTCCGCGAAGCTCCGAACCGGATTTGGGCGCGAACAGGATGCCGAGCCCGGCGCCGAGCACCGTGCCGGTCAGCAGTCCCATCACGAAGCTGCCACCGCCGCCTTCGTTGTCGAAACGATCGTATCCGTCTGCCATGAGTCCTCCTCAATAAGCTTTCAGCCTCAGCGATCAGCTATCAACTCTCGTTCTTCGGTTCTCAGCTCTCCGTCGCATTCTTGATTCTTGATTCTTGATTCTTGATTCTTGATTCTTGATTCTTAATTCCTAATTCTTAATTCCCAATTTCATGAGTCTCTAAGCCGCCCTGTGTTGCAGGATCGTCTCGAGCACGACGCGGGCGCCGCGCACGAAGCCCACGATTCGCGCCGTTTTCGTCCGCAGATTGCTGCGCATGCGCGCCGCCGTGTCGTCGACGCGGTCGACGGTGTGGTTGATGGCGCGATCGACGCGTTCGGTCTCCTCTCGAATGCGTGCGGTGACGCTCTTGGCGTCGTCCAGGATCCCATTCACGCGGAGCGCCGCCGGCGCCAGGTATCGCGATTCGGCCACGTTCAGCAGCGCCGACGTCCGGCGATAGATCACGAAGAGCGCGATGCCCGCGCCAATCACGAGCAGCGCCTCGAGCAGGCTCACCGCCGCGATGATGCCGAGAAACAGGTTCGTCGTCGCCAACTGCTCCATGGCGTCACCTCAAAAGGGAGTGGTCTGGTGCGGATCGCCGTACCGCGGCTCGGGGCGGGTGCCCTCGAGGGCGTCGTTCAAAAGCTTCCAGCCTTCAGTCGCGACGCCGGCCGCCTTGAGAACGGTCACTCGGAAATGGTTCAGCTCGGCCGCCGCGTCTTCAATCGCCGGCTCGAGCTTGCGTCGCCATTCGCGACCCTCGGCGGTGAACAAGAGGTAGGCGACGAGTGCGCCGACCGATGCCCCGATGGCTGTCGCGATCCCTTTATATGCTCTGTCGGTCACACCGCCCTCCTTGCCAGCCCAACAACTTTCAATTTCTACAAGTTGTGTGCCACGCCGTCGCCGGCGTGGCCGCTGAAGGGACGGGACGTCTGATCCGACGGGCGGGGCGGGTCTTAGGAGGCGGTCGTCGCGGCGGCGCTCGCCACCCGCGACGCTTTGCCGCCGTCGCGAATGTCGTGTTTCTTCATCTTGCTGTACAGCGTCGGGCGGTACAGGCCGAGGATCTGCGCGGCCTCCTGCTTGTTCCAGTTGGTCCGCTGCAAGGTCTGGACGATCGCCATCTTCTCGATCTCGGCGAGCGTGCGATGCGGGGGAATCACGAAATCTGTCGAGGTCGGCGTTTCTTCCCGGATCGATTCGGGCAGATCGGCCACGCCGATCTCGCTGCCTTTGGCGACCAGCACGGCGCGCTCGATGGCGTTTTCGAGCTCCCGGACGTTGCCCGGCCAGCGGTTCCGAATCAGCAGGTGGTACACCGACGGCGCGAGCGACTTGACGTTCTTCTGGTAGCGCTGGCGGAACTTGTCCAGGAAATAGTCGCAGAGGAGCGGAATATCCTCCGTGCGCTCGCGCAGCGGCGGCACGCGCAGCGCAATGGTGTTGATGCGGAAGTAGAGATCTTCACGCAGCTTGCCGTCGCGAAGCGCGGCATCCAGATCGATGTTGGTGGCGCAGATCAGGCGGAAATCGACGTGGACGATGCGGTCGCTGCCGATCGGCCGGTACTCGCGCTCCTGGAGCACGCGGAGGAGCTTGGTCTGCAGGTACGGCGGCATCTCGCCGATCTCGTCGAGGAGGAGCGAGCCCCCTTCGGCCATCTCGAACAGGCCTTCCTTGTCCATCGTCGCGCCGGTGAACGCGCCCTTCTTGTAGCCGAAGAGCTCCGACTCGATCAGGTCTTTCGGGATCGCCGCGCAGTTGATCTTGATGAACGGCCCCTTCGAGCGCTTGCTGTTGTAGTGGATGGCGTTGGCGATGAGCTCCTTGCCGGTGCCGTTCTCGCCCTGGATGAGAATGTTCGCTTCGCTCGCGGCAACGCTTTCGATGAGCTCGAAGAGTTCCTGCATCTTCTTGCTCTTGCCGATCACGTTCTGGAACTTGTAGCGATCTTGAAGCCGCTGTTTGAGCTGCTCGTTTTCGTCCACGAGCGACTTCTGCTTGATGGCTTTCTCGAGCTTGTCGAGCAGACGCTCGGCATCGATCGGTTTTTCGAGGAAATCGAATGCGCCGGCCTTCACCGCCTCGACCGACCGCGGGATGTTGCCCTGCCCCGTGATCACAATCACCTCGGCTTCGCCGTCGAGCTGCTTGAACTTGCGTACAAGCTCGATGCCGTCCACGTCGGGCAGCATCATGTCCGTGACGACCGCGTCCGGCTTCCAGGCCTTGAACAGCTCTTCGCCGCGCGTACCGATGAGCGCCGTCTTGACTTCGAACCCGGCGTGCTCGAGCAGGATCTTCAGCCACTCGGTCATCGCCGGCTCATCGTCAATCGCGAGAACGCGGCGCTTTCGTTTCAGGCTCATGACCCTGAATATGGATGAAAAGAGCGCAATAAGTCAATACAGATAATTGCGTTCCGTTCAATTTTCGGACAAGGAGGTCCGGAATCAATACTGCAGAGGTTGGCCACGCCTCAGTCGGTTTCCTGCCATGCGGTACTGCCGATCAGCGGTACGAACACGCAGCTTTCACCCGGAATTTCGGCGAACACGTCCCCGTGCCGCTCGACGATCGTGAGGCGTTGTACGAGCCTCGAACCAACGGGCACCACCAGACGCGCCCCGTTTTCCAGCTGCTCCTTGAGAGCGGCCGGCACGACAGGGGCTCCTGCCGTCACGAGAATGCCGCCGTACGGCGCCTGGGGCGGAAACCCATCGCTGCCATCGCCGTCGACCACCGTCACGTTCGTGAAGCCCAGTGCGGTCAGACGATCGCGCGCCAGCGCTGCAAGACCGGCCTTCCGCTCGATCGTGACGACCTCGCGCGCGAGCCTCGAGAGCACGGCCGCCTGGTAACCGGAACCGGTGCCGATCTCGAGCACGCGCGCATCCGCGCCGGCGGCCAGCGCCTCCGTCATGGACGCCACCATGTAGGGCTGCGAAATCGTCTGGCCTTCGCCAATGGGGAGCGCCCGGTCGTCGTACGCGGCCGATGCCGGCACATCGGGCACGAAGAGGTGGCGCGGTACGCCGCGCATCGCGTCGAGCACGCGGCGGTTCGTGATGCCCCGCCCTTCCAGCTGGTCGTGAACCATGCGGTCGCGCGCCGCTTGATGGTCGTCCATAAGCCCTATGCGATAATTTCGCCGTGCCAGACTCGCAGCCGCCCAAGCCGGTCCCGAGACCTATCCTTCCCGCCGGCTCCTCCACGACGAGCTGCACCGACAAGATGCTCTGCGAGCGCTGCGGCCAGGCCGAGATGTACCGCATGCATGCCGTCTGGCGATGCCCCGCGTGCGGCTTCAAGACCGACTGCTGCGGATGGTAATCGAGTCGCACGTCCAGACGTCCGACCCTTCATTCAAAAGCAACGACACGACGATGCGCCGGCTCGTGAGCGAGCTCGGACAGCGTGTGGCCACGGCACGCGAAGGCGGCGGCGCGAAGTACGTGCAGCGGCACCGCGACCAGGGCAAGCGTCCGGTCCGCGAACGCATCGAGCGCCTCATCGATCCGGGGTCCCCCCTGCTCGAGCTTTCGCCGCTCGCCGCATTCGGCATGTACGACAACGATGCGCCGGGTGCCGGCATCGTCACCGCGATAGGGCGCGTGTCGGGACGCGAGGTCCTCATCGTCGCGAACGACGCGACCGTCAAGGGCGGCACCTACTATCCGATGACGGTGAAGAAGCACTTGCGCGCGCAGCAGATCGCGCTCGAGAACCGCTTGCCGTGCGTGTATCTGGTCGACTCGGGGGGTGCCTTCCTCCCGCTCCAGGCCGAGGTGTTCCCCGACCGCGAGCACTTCGGCCGCATCTTCTTCAATCAGGCGCGCATGTCGGCGGAGCGGATTCCGCAGATCGCGGTCGTGATGGGTTCGTGCACGGCCGGCGGCGCCTACGTCCCGGCGATGTCGGACGAAACAATCATCGTCAACGGCACCGGCACCATCTTCCTTGGCGGACCCCCGCTCGTGAAGGCCGCCACGGGCGAGGAAGTATCGGCCGAAGAGCTCGGCGGCGCGGACGTCCACACGCGCCTCTCCGGCGTGGCGGACTATTTCGCGGCGAGCGACGACGAGGCGCTCGCTCGATGCCGTTCCATCGTCTCCAACCTCGGGATCCCGGCAAAACTCTTGCCCGACGGCACGACGGCGCCCGAAGAGCCGCGATACGATCCGGCGGAGATCTACGGCATCGTCAACGCCGACGTCCGCAAGCCCTACGACGTGCGCGAAATCATCGCGCGTATCGTGGACGGCTCCCGTCTCGACGAGTTCAAGGAGCGTTACGGTTCCACGCTCGTCACCGGCTTCGCCAGGATCCACGGCATGCTGGTCGGCATCCTCGCCAACAACGGCGTGCTGTTCTCGGAGTCGGCGCTCAAGGCCGCCCACTTCATCGAGCTCTGCAATCTGCGCGCGATTCCGCTGATCTTCCTGCAGAACATCACGGGATTCATTGTCGGGCGCGAGTACGAGCGCGCGGGCATCGCGAAAGACGGCGCCAAGATGGTGCACGCCGTGGCGAATTCCGTGGTTCCCAAATTCACGGTGATCGTCGGCGGTTCATTCGGCGCAGGCAACTACGGGATGTGCGGGCGCGCGTATGAGCCGCGGCTTCTCTGGATGTGGCCGAACGCCCGCATTTCCGTGATGGGCGGCGAACAGGCCGCCGGCGTGCTCACGACGGTCAAGCGCGATCAGCTCGCACGCGAGGGCAAGAGCTTCGCGGCACGGGACGAGGCCGCCATGCGCGAGCCGATTCTTCAGCAGTACGAGGACGAAGGCTCGCCGTACTACTCCACCGCTCGTCTCTGGGACGATGGGATTCTCGACCCGGCACAGACGCGCGGGGCTCTGTCGCTGGGGCTGTCGATGGCATTCAACGCGCCGATTCCGCCGGCACGCTTCGGCGTCTTCCGGATGTAGGGATTTATAGGGTGTTCCGTACGGTCGCAACGAAGACGCGAAAACACGAAACCCATATTGGTCTTCTTGGGGATTTCGTGATTTCGTTGCAAAGAGCATGAGTCCCACTCACCTATTGGTTCGGCGGGAAGACGGCGTCGAGTACGTGACGCTCAATCGACCCGAGGTGCGGAACGCCTTCAACGAAGCGCTCATCGCCGAGCTTGCCGACTGGGCGGCCCGCGCGAAGCACGATGGGAGCTTGCTGGCGGCGGTGATCGCGGGTGCCGGACCGATGTTCTGCTCGGGCGGCGATGCGGCCTGGATGGCGAAGACGATCGCCTACAGCAAGGAAGAGAATGTCGACGATGCGATGGCGGCGGCGGCGATGTTCGCGGCGATCGACAGCCTGCCATTTCCGGTGATCGGGCGCATCCACGGAGCGGCGTTCGGCGGCGGCGCCGGCCTCGCCTCGGTCTGCGACATCGTCGTCGCGGCCGACACCGCGCAGTTTGGATTCACCGAAGTGAAGCTCGGCCTGATCCCGGCCATCATCGCGCCATTCGTGCTCCGCAAGATCGGATCGTCTCCCGCCCGGGAGCTGTTTCTCACCGGCGCTCGGTTTCCGGCGTCGCGAGCGCGCGAGATCGGTCTCGTTCATGCGGTCGTGCCCGAAGCGTCGCTCGAGACCACGGTGGACAGCTACCTGCGCGAGTTGAGATCGGGCGCACCGCAGGCGATCGGCGCGGCGAAATCGTTGATCCGTGACATCCTGGGCCAGCCGCTCGACGAGGCGCTGCCAGTCGCGGCCCGGGCGATCGCCGCTCAGCGCGTGTCGCCTGCCGGACAGGAAGGCCTTCGCGCATTTCTCGAGAAACGAAAGCCGTCATGGCGATCCGACGGCTCCTGATCGCGAATCGCGGAGAGATCGCGCTCCGCGTCGTCCGCGCGTGCCGCGAGCTGGGCATCGAAAGCGTCGCGGTGTTTTCGGACGCCGACGCGGACGCGCCGTACGTTCGCGCCGCCGATCATGCGGAGCACCTGGGCGCGGCGGCAGCAGCCGACAGCTACCTCTCCGTTACGAAGATCCTCGACGCCGCCCGCCGGTCCCGCTGCGACGGCGTGCATCCCGGCTACGGGTTCCTTTCTGAAAACGCGTCGTTCGCGGCGGCCTGCGAAGACGCCGGGCTGATATTCGTCGGGCCATCTCCCGCCGTGATCCGATCGATGGGATCGAAGATCGAGGCGCGGGCGCTGGCGGCCAGGGCGGGCGTGCCCACCGTGCCCGGCGAGACGCCGCGGGATCAATCGGACCAAGGCGTGCTCGACGCCATCGATCGTGTGGGCCTTCCCGCGATCGTCAAGGCGTCGGCCGGCGGGGGCGGCAAAGGCATGCGCGAGGTACGCGACCGGTCGCAGGCCGCGGAGCTCGTGCAGGCGGCTCGGCGCGAAGCGGCGTCGGCATTCGGGGACGGCACGCTCTATGTCGAGCGACTGCTCGATCAGCCTCATCACATCGAAGTGCAGATCTTCGGCGATGGGTGCGGGGGCGCCGTTCATCTGTTCGAACGCGAGTGTTCCGCGCAGCGGCGCCACCAGAAGGTGATCGAGGAAACGCCCTCCCCGAACGTTTCCCCCGACCTCCGGCGAACGATGACGGCGGCGGCGGTCGCGCTGGCCAAGTCGGTCGCCTATCGAAACGCCGGCACCGTCGAGTTCCTCGTCGAAACCGCCGCACCGGGCGGTCCGCGGTTCTACTTCCTGGAAATGAACACCCGTCTGCAAGTCGAGCACCCGGTGACCGAGGAGGTCACCGGCGTCGATCTCGTCTGCGCGCAGCTGCTGGTGGCGTCGGGCGCCGCCATCCCCTGGGATCAGCAGGCGCTCACCCAGCGCGGCCATGCCATCGAGGCGCGCATCTACGCCGAGGATCCGGCGCTCGGATTCCTTCCGCAAGCCGGCTCCGTCCTTCTCTACCGCGAGCCCCGAATGCCGGGCCTGCGAATCGACAGCGGCGTGGTGGAAGGATCCACGGTGCCCGTGTACTACGACTCGCTCATCGCGAAGGTCGTCGCGAGAGCCGAAAGCCGGCGCAGCGCCACGCGGCGGCTGATCGAAGCGCTGCGCGCCTTTCCGATTCTGGGAATCCAGACGAATCTGCCGTTCATCATCGCCGTCCTCGACCACCCGCGCTTCCGCGACGGCTCGATCGACACGCGGTTTCTCGATACCGAGGCCGCCTCGCTCTCCGCGTCGCCGGAACCTCCAGACGCCGTCCGCGCCGCCTGGGCGGCGTACGCCGCGGACGAAGCGGCTGGCGCGCCCGCGGGGCGTGCGTCGCGCCGGCCGAGCCTTCTTTCCAGCACAGTGGGATCCGAAGCTTGGAATTCACGTGACTTGAAGTCGCGGC
>JADMIO011614231.1_pt1 | contig 24543 bp, 21 predicted proteins | sample 8958161 | NCBI WGS metagenome assembly JADMIO01 (sample SAMN16585339, study PRJNA669376) | soil metagenome | isolation source: Crop rotation soil | place: USA: Cullars Rotation, Alabama | collected 2011
CCGCGGGCGCTGCCGGCGGGCCCGCTCGTCAATTACGGTTACGAAGGTGATGTGCTGCATCTCGTGCCGTTGACCGTGCCCGCGAACGCCACTGTCGGAACGACGGCAACGCTTGCCGCGCGCGCCGACTGGCTCGTCTGCAAGGAAACGTGCATACCGGAAGGCGCGGACCTGACGTTGACGCTGCCGGTTGCGGCAAGGGCCGCGCCCGACACGCGTTGGGGACCGCTGCTCGCGGCGGCGCGCGACGCGCTGCCTCGTCCAGCGCCGCCCGCTTGGGATGCAAAGGCGACAGCGTCGGGCCCGACGATCACGCTCAGCGTCGCCGCGGGCGCCGAGCCACAGCAGCGCGTTACGTTTTTTGCCGACGCCGAGCGGGTCATCGAGCCGTCCGTTCCGCAGTCGGTTGCGCGGCGCGGCGATGCGATCGACGTGAAGTTGCCGGTGTCACACGAGCTCGCGCCGGGTCTTGCGCGATTGCACGGCGTGCTGACGGCGGAGCCTGGCTTCCGCATCGATGGAAAGACCGTCCGCGCCGTAGCGCTCGATGTCGGCGTCAACGGAATCGCTGTTGCGGGACCGAAGCCGGCAGCAGGCACTCCTGCGATCGATTTCGCCGCTTCGAAGCCGACGACATCGCTGACGCTCCCGCTCGCGCTGATGTTTGCGCTTGGCGGCGGGCTGTTATTGAACCTGATGCCCTGCGTATTTCCCGTGTTGTCGCTGAAGGCGCTTGCGCTCGTTGGCACCGGTGCGGAAAGTCGCAGCGCCATCCGTCGCGAAGGCGTCGCCTTTGCCGCTGGCGTCATCTTCGCGTTTCTGCTGCTCGGCGGCGCGATCATCGGTTTGCGCGCGGCGGGCGAGCAACTCGGCTGGGGCTTTCAGCTGCAATCGCCTCCGGTTGTGAGTGCGCTGGCGGTGCTCTTCTTCGTCATGGCATTGAACTTGTCAGGCGTGTTCGAGTTCGGCTCGCTGCTGCCATCGCGTGTCGCGTCGTGGTCGCACGCCAACCGAAACGTCAATGCCTTTGCTGCGGGGCTGCTCGCGGTTGCGATCGCATCCCCCTGCACCGCGCCGTTCATGGGTGCCGCGGTTGGCTATGCGCTGGCCGAGGATGCGCGCGTGACGCTCGCCGTGTTCATCGCGCTCGGCATCGGCATGGCGCTGCCGTACGCGGCTCTCGCCTGGTTTCCGCAATGGCGACGAATGCTTCCGCGGCCCGGCGCCTGGATGGTGCAGTTGAAGCAGGCGCTCGCGTTTCCGTTGTATGCGACGGTCGCGTGGCTCGTCTGGGTGCTGGGCGCGCAGGTCGGCAACGATGCGGTCATGCGGATCGGCGCAACGTTCGTGCTGCTGGCGTTCGCGCTATGGGCCTGGCGCACGTCGCGCTCAGGCGGCCGCCGTATCGGTTGGGCGATGGCTGCGCTGATTGGAGCGGTGGGGGGCGTGGTGGTCGCATGGCCGCTGATCACGGCCGACCGCGATACCGCGACAAGTGAAAGCGCGCGCGACATGACGAAATACGCGAGCGATGGCTGGGAGCCTTATTCGGCGGCGCTCGTTGCCGAGCGTGTGGAGCAGGGGCGTCCTGTGTTCATCGATTTCACCGCCGCGTGGTGCGTCACCTGTCAGGTGAACAAGCGGCTCGTCCTCGCCGACGCCACGGTGCAGCGTGCCTTCGCGAGCGCCGACGTTGCCTTGCTGCGCGCCGACTGGACGCGGCGCGATCCGGAGATCACGCGCGCGCTGCGCGCGCTCGGGCGCAGCGGTGTTCCCGTTTATGCGCTCTATCGGAAAGGCCGCGAGCCGCTGCTGCTGCCCGAAGTGCTGCAGCGCCAGGCACTGATCGACGCAATCGCCGGCTCGTAACGGCGCGTGAATGCGTTCACGCGTCAAACGGCCGGCACGATCGGGTGGCACTCCGCCTTGCCGCAACGCGATGACTCAATTGCGAAGCGCGATGCCGAGCCCGAGCGGGACGAAGGCGATCGCCAGCAGATTGCCGATCAGCACGATCGACGCGACCTTGCGAGGCTCCTGGTCGAATTGCTCGGCGACCATGAAATTGAACACCGCCGGCGGCAGGCTGCCGAACAGGATCAGCAGGCCCTGCTGCGTGGGATCGAGATCGAGCACACCGGCCAGGAGCGTCGCAATCGCGAGGCCGGCCAACGGACGGAGAACGCCGCCGAAGACGCCGATCTTCCAGTCCCCGAAGCTCGCGTCGGCCAGGCGGGCACCCAGCGACAGCAGTGCCATCGGGACCAGCGCGTCACCGACGAGCTTGACCGTCGTCGACAGCCATTCCGGCAGCGGCGGGTGCGTTGTCGCGCACAGGAACCCGAGCGCAGTGGCGATCACCACCGGATTGCGCAGCAGGCTCGCGAAGCGCGAATGACGGTGGACGATCCAGATCCCGACCGTGAAGTTCAGCAGGTTGGAGATCGCGAACAGCGCGACCATCGGCGAAAAGCCCGCGGCGCCGTACGCGAGCGCCGCGAGCGGCAGGCCCATGTTGCCGCAATTGTTGAACATCATCGGCGGCACGAATGTCCGCGCGTCCGCATGGATCAGTCGCGCGAGCGGCCACGCGAGCAATCCGGAGCCCAGGACGACGACGGATCCGCCGACGAGCAGCAGCTTGCTCGCGTCGACGTCGAAGTCCTTGCTGGCAAGCGCCGAGAAGACCAGCGCCGGAGCAAGCACGTTCATGCTGATGCGGTTGACGAACGTCATGTCCGGTTTCACGCGGCGCGCGAACAGCCAGCCGAGCGACACGACGCAAACGACCGGAAGGATGATGCCTAGAATGCGTTCCAACATCAGCGTGGCCCCCGCCTGTCGTCAGTCGGCGTACGCCTGCTACCGGACTCGCGAGCGGAGACGAGCCGGCATCGGCTAACTTGTCGAAGGTGCTGCGCGGAAAGCGAAGGGCCGCCCCCGAGCTTTCCGCAACTGGACGTCGGACCAAAGTATCGTGCGAGCGCAGCGAGCGAAACTTTGGTCCGTCTACAAGATGTACTGCGACAGGTTGTCGTCGCCGGCGATGCCAGCGAGTCGCGCATCGACGAGCGCCGCGTCGACGGCGATCGTCTCACCGGTCCGGCGTGCCGCGTGGAACGACACCTCCTCGAGCAGGCGCTCCATCACCGTATACAGCCGGCGCGCGCCGATATTCTCCTGCCGCTCGTTGACGGCAAACGCGATTTCCGCGATTCGCCGAATCCCATCGGGCTGAAAATCGAGATGCACCTGCTCGGTCTCGAGCAGCGCTCGATATTGCATCGTCAGGCACGCATCGGTGCTCGTCAGGATCCGCTCGAAGTCGCCAACGGAGAGCGGCGACAGCTCGACGCGAATCGGCAATCGTCCCTGCAGCTCGGGAATCAGGTCCGACGGCTTCGACAGGTGGAACGCACCCGACGCGATGAACAGGATGTGATCGGTCTTGATCATCCCGTACTTCGTCGTCACCGTCGTGCCCTCGACGAGCGGCAAGAGATCGCGCTGCACGCCTTGCCGCGACACGTCGGCGCCATGCGTGTCGGTGCGCGCCGCAATCTTGTCGATCTCGTCGATGAACACGATGCCGTTCTGCTCGGCGGAGGCGACGGCGCGACTCTTGATGTCGTCGTCGTTGATCAGCTTGCCCGCCTCCTCGTCCGTCAGGTGTTTCAGCGCCTCCGCGACTTTCATGCGCTTCAGCTTGCGGCGGCCGCCACCCATCTGCTGGAACATTCCCTGGATCTGCGACGTCAAGTCTTCCATGCCCGGTGGCGCCATGATCTCCATCTGCGGCGTCGACACGGCAACCTCGACTTCGACATCCTTGTCGTCGAGACTGCCTTCGCGGAGCATTTTGCGAAATTTCTGCCGCGTCGCCGAATCGGTCGGTTTCATGTCGTCGAAATTCACTTCACGCGCCGGCGGCAGGAGAACGTCGAGCACGCGTTCCTCCGCCGCGTCGGCGGCGCGGTCCCGAACCCTGCGCGTTTCGCCTTCGCGCGTCTGCTTGACCGACACTTCGACGAGATCGCGGACGATCGTGTCGACATCGCGGCCCACGTAGCCAACCTCGGTGAACTTGGTCGCCTCGACCTTGACGAACGGCGCGTCGGCAAGCCGCGCGAGCCGGCGCGCGATTTCCGTCTTGCCAACACCCGTCGGCCCGATCAGCAGGATGTTTTTTGGCGTGATCTCCTGTCGCAGCGGCTCGGGGACCTGTTGCCGGCGCCAGCGGTTGCGCAGCGCGATCGCGACGGCGCGCTTGGCGGCATCCTGCCCGACGATGTGCTTGTCGAGCTCGGAAACGATTTCCTCGGGCGTCATGGGAAGGGGCATGCAGATCACCAAAATGAAACGGCCGCCGGAAGATCGGCGGCCGCGTCATTTTACCGCCCCCGTCCGACATGAATCGCGTCGGACGCGGCACGAGCTTCGTCACTTCACGAACAACTCTTCGCAGTTGCCTGCCTGCGCCGGAGTATCCGAGATCGAGCCGTCCTTCGGGATGCACTGGCTCGGCGGCAGCGGAGCCTTGTTCTCGACGTGGTCGACGAGCAGATCGAACGCTTTTTGCGCGTGCGGTTGAATCAACCGCAGCTGCGGGAACAACGGAACGTAGCTCTCGATGTGATTGCCGTTCTGCACTTCGTAGAACCGATATTGCGCATTGCGGTGGTCGTTGTTGCCCTTGCGCGATTGGTCGACGGCCGCTTCATAGACCCGCGCCTGCAGCTTCGTGGGCAGCAGCGCATCCATCGATCCCGCCACGGTGATCAGCGGCTTCTTGATCTTTCCGGTGGATTCGATGGCCGCGAGCGACGACGCGACGCCGGGAACGGCGGCCAGTCGCGCCGCGAGATTGTAGTTGCCGAGACCCGCCGTGTACGTCGCGTAAGTCGGGTCGAAACGCTCTTGCCACTGGCACGCCGTCACTTCCCAGAACTGGTCCGAGTAGCGCTTCCACAGCGAGTCGACGAACGCACCCGTGCTGGGATCGCGCTTGACGATGTCGGGTGGATAGCCCGCGTCGGTAATGTTTTTCGCGGCCTGGCTCAGCGGGTCGTAGCCCGAAGCGACATACGCGGGGAAGTTCTTGATCGCGGGTGGCAGATAACTCAAGATGTTCGGGCCGTCGGCATCGACATACGTGCCCTCCCAGTCGACGCCACCGTCGAACAGATTCGGCGCCTCCTCGATCGCACGGCGCACCTGATAACCGCCGTTGGACGTGCCCACCGCATACGTGCGGCGCGGCGCCTTCCCATACGCCGCTTTCGCGGCACCCGCTGCCAGCGAAGCCGTTTCCAGCATGTATTGGGTCCACTGCGTGAAGACCTTCGCCGGATCGTTGTCGAAGAAATGCACCCACACCGTCGACGCTGGGTTCAGACGGCACGCCAATGGATCGCTCGCGGGCTGCGTCGCCGACGCAAGCGAAACGATGTAGAGGTTCAGCACACCCTTGTTCTGCGACGCGTACGCGTAGCCCTTTGGCAACACGTAATCGCTCCACGCCCAATCGCCGTTGTATTCACTGCGCGTTCCCGACGCGCCCGCGACGACGAGCTTGCCGTTCCAGTCGTCGGGAAAGCGCAACACGAACCGAGCCTCACCTGTAGGATCATCGGCGAACCAGCCTTCGACCTGGACGCCGGGGACGGGGTCCGTCGGAGTCGCCGGTCCGTTGGAGATGACGCCGCGGTCGGTGATCGGCGTGAATGCGCCGCCGAGCGCGAGCCCGGTCGGGTTTGGTACTGGCGTCCCGTCTGCGAACGTCGTGATCGAATTGTTAGCCGGCGTCGTCAGCGGATTGTTCGTGCGCAGATCGTCGCTGTGAAAACAGACGAGCGTGCCCTTTACCTTGTTGGCCAGGTACGCCTCCAGCTCAGCGCACGTCGGCGCGGCAGTCGCTGCAACCGGCAGCGACGACAGCGCGATCAGCAGCGCTCGGTACTTGAAGTTCGGTGTCGACATCTTTCCTCGGATCGATTGGTAATGATTGGGGCGCGTGCGGTAGGCAGGCATCGGGATGGGACTCGCGTCACGGTGCTCTGCGCTTGTTTCGTACGCCATCACTTGCTTGCGTCGAAAACGGACGGCTCAGGCGCGCGGCTCGCGGATGCTAGCGAAAATTGCCGCATCATGCGAGCCGAACCTCAAGTCGCCGACAAGCGGTCGCCGCCGATATCGGGCGCGTCGGCGCATGCGCCGGACGCGTGCGACAATCAGCCCGATTTCCTCCACTGGAGACCGCATGACGCATCGTCTCGTTCCCTTCGCCGTTGTCCTGCTCGCCGCGTGCGAATCCATGACACCGGCAGGGCCGAAGGTGTCGGCAGCGCTTGCGCCGACTGCCGGCAACAAGGCCGCAGGCAGTGTCACGTTCTCGTCCAGCGGTGACCGGGTGCGTGTCGTCGCGAAGGTAAGCGGTCTTCAGCCGGGCGCGCACGGCTTTCACATTCACGAGAAAGGGGATTGCAGCGCCGCCGACGGCATGAGCGCCGGCGGTCACTTCAATCCAACGTCGAAACCGCACGGCAATCCATCCTCGAGCGAGCATCACGGCGGGGACATGCCAATGCTCGAGGCCGATGCGTCCGGCAATGCGACGCTCGATGCGACGCTCGACACGATCACGCTTGGCAGCGGCGCCAACGGCATCGTCGGCCGGGCCGTCATCGTTCACAAGGACGCCGACGATTTCAAGACGCAGCCGACGGGCAATTCGGGTGCGCGCCTGGCGTGCGGCGTCATCGTCGCCGGGTGATGGCGACGCGGCTTTCGAGGAATCCAGGCATGCGCTCGGCGCTTTTGCGAGCGGCGGCGGCGTGCGCCGCCCTTGCGCTGGCGGGGTGTGGTGCCCGCTTCGCGAGTTACGGCGATACGAGCGCGCCCGAGCCGACGCGCACCGACGCCTCGCAACAGGCAGTGCTGCGCGCGATCGGCGGCTCGGCCATGTCGGGGAAGGTGCGCGTCATCGATCGGGGCGATTACGCGTCCATTCTCGTGTCGCTGCTCAACGTGCCGCAGGGCGCGTTCCGAATCGCGATTCACGAGACGCCGAACTGCTCGTCGCCGAACGGATTCTCGGCCGGCCGCGCCTGGGCGCCCGCATCGGCCGGGAAGACGCCGCAGGAGCTCATTCCGATCCAGTACGGCAACATCGAGCAGCGAATCGACCTCGAGTTGCGCATCAGGGGGTTGCACGCGAACGGCCCCGATGGGGTTGCCGGTCACAGCGTGGTGCTGTACGCCGGTACGCGGATCGAGGACATTCGCCCCGACGTGCGTAACGATGCGATCGCCTGCGGCGTGTTCGAGCCTACGCGTCTCTTGACTTTCTGACGCGAACGCCGTGGGGCTTTTGACCGATCGCAGGATTTTGATCACCGGCGTACTGTCGGCGCGCTCGATCGCCTACGGTGTCGCGAAGGCCTGTCAGCGCGAGGGCGCAACGCTTGCGTTCACGTATGCAACCGACGAGCTGCGCGAGCGCGTCGTGAAGATCGCCGCGGAATTCGGTCCATGTCCGGTGCTCGCGTGCAACGTGGCGTCCGACGACGACATCGCCGCGCTGTTCGATACGCTGCGCGGCGAATGGAATGGGCTCGACGGCATGCTGCACTCGATCGCGTTTGCGCCGCGCGAGGCACTCGCGGGTGATTTCCTCAATGCGTTGTCGCGTGATGCGTTTGCCGTTGCGCACGACATCTCGAGCTACAGCTTTGCGGCACTTGCGAAGGGCGCGCGACCACTGCTGGCTGGCCGCAACGCATCGCTGCTGACGCTTACGTACGTCGGCGCGATTCGCGCCGTCGCCAACTACAACGTCATGGGCCTCGCGAAGGCGAGCCTCGAGGCGAACGTCCGCTACCTCGCGGCAACGCTCGGCCCCGAAGGAACGCGCGTCAATGCGATCTCGGCCGGGCCCATCAAGACGCTGGCAGCCGCCGGCATCGGCGGATTCTCGAAGATCCTCGGCTTCGTCGAGCATACGGCGCCGCTGCGGCGCAACGTGACGATCGACGAGGTCGGCAACGTCGCCGCGTTCTATTTCTCGTCGATGTCGAGCGCGATTACCGGCGAGATCACGTACGTCGACTGCGGATTCTCCAACGTCGCCGCAGGTCTCGACGCCTGACCGCGCATGTCGCGCGGTGATGCGCGTGATGCTGCGAGCGCGCCGATGACGTCGAGCCGCTTCGACGTCGTCGTTGTCGGCGCCGGCCACAACGGCTTGACGTGCGCCGCATACCTCGCCGCCGCCGGGTTGTCGGTTTGCGTCGTCGAGCGTCGCGACGTCGTCGGTGGCGCGGCCGTCACCGAAACCTTTCACCCTGGATTTCGGAACTCGACGGCGAGCTACACGGTGAGCCTGCTCGCGCCGCAGGTCATCGACGACCTGCGGTTGCGCTCGCACGGACTGACGATCGTCAAGCGGCCGTTGGCGAACTTCCTGCCGCTTCCCGGCAATCGATACCTGAAGGTTGGCGGCGGACTGGCGGCCACACAGGCCGAGGTCGCGCGATTCTCGCCGAACGATGCCGAGAGGCTCCCCGACTACTACGCCATGCTGTCGCGGGTTGCCGATGTGCTGCGTGAGCTCTTGCACGTGACGCCGCCGAATGTCGGCGCGACTCGCGGCGGCCGGCTTGCGCTCGCGGTCGACGCCTGGAAAACCGCACGGCCATTTCGCGCGCTCCGGCCAGCGCGACGTGCTCGACCTCTTCACGAAAAGCGCCGGCGACATTCTCGATCGCTGGTTCGAATGCGAGCCGCTGAAGGCGGCGTTCGGCTTCGATGCAGTCGTCGGCAATTTTCAGAGCCCGTATGCGACGGGGTCCGCGTACGTGCTGCTGCATCACGTGTTCGGCGAGGTCAACGGCGAGCGCGGCCAATGGGGCCATGCGCTGGGCGGCATGGGCGCGATCACGCAGGCGATGGCAAAGGAATGCGCGGCGCGCGGCGTGACCATCCGGACGTCGTGCCCGGTTCGAAGCGTCGACGTGAAGAACGGACAGGCCGCCGGAGTGACGCTCGAAAATGGCCAGACGATCACTGCGTCACGCGTCGTCGCGAACGTGAATCCGAAGCTGCTGTTCGAGCGGCTCGTCGCACCCGAGCACGTCGACGCCGACTTCCGGGCGCGAATCGATGGTTATCGGTGCGGATCGGGAACGTTCCGGTTGAACGTCGCGCTATCCGAGCTGCCGGATTTCAGTTGCCTTCCCGGACGCGCCGCAGCGCCCCATCACGGCAGCGGCATCATCATCGCGCCGTCGCTCGGCTACATGGAGCGCGCTTACTTCGACGCGAAGGTGAGCGGCTGGTCGAGTGCACCAATCGTCGAGATGCTGATTCCGTCGACCGTCGACGATTCGCTGGCGCCGGCCGGCATGCACGTCGCGAGCCTCTTCTGCCAGCACGCGAACCCGCGCATCGAAGACGTGCGGCCCGGCACGACGTGGGACGATCACCGCGACGAAGTCGCTGACCTGATGATCGCGACCGTCGACGGTGTCGCGCCCAACTTCGCGCGCAGTGTCGTCGGCCGCCGCGTGCTGTCGCCGCTCGACCTCGAGCGCGAATTCGGTCTCGTCGGCGGCGATATCTTTCACGGCGCGCTCGCGCTCGACCAGTTGTTCTCGGCGCGGCCGGTGCTCGGCAACGCCGATTACCGGATGCCGATCGCCAATCTCTATTTGTGCGGCTCCGGCGCTCATCCTGGCGGCGGCGTCACCGGCATCCCCGGCCGCAATGCGGCGCGCGAAATAATTAAGGACGCCAAACGGAAGCGGCCGCGCAAGTGGCAGTAGGGGAACGCGTGACAAAAATCAGCTTGCAAGGAGAAAAGGCAGCGCGGGTCGCTTTCACTGCAACGGGCAGCAAACACCATCTCTCAAGAAAGCGAGCGCGCATGCATGCGCGCTTTACCGAGCGGCGAGCGCAGCGAGACGCGAACGACGCGCCAGCCGAATTTCTGCGCCGAAAGCGAAGGGCCGCCCCGAGCTTTCGGCGGTGGGTACTCGGGCCAAAGTATCGTGGGAGCGGCACAAGCCAGGGACGCTCGCAGGAGCACCGACGCGCGCATTGCGCAAGTGAAAACCGCGACCGAAACTTTGGCCCGTAGCGAAAGAAGCGAAGCCCCCCTATAAGCCGGGTTCTGTTACGGCGCGCGAGTTACGCGCGCTATGACCGTCATTCCTCTAGGCCCGCCGTTACCGACGGGCTCGAGCCGCCTACCCGCGGACTCGGCGAGCAGCGTCGTCGTCCGCCTATTTGGCGTTGCTCCGGATGGAGGTTGCCGCGTTTCACCCGCTCCCCGAAGGAAGCGACTCGTCTCTGTGGCCCTGTTCCTCGCCTTCGCGTCGGCCGCGAGGCCTCGGCTGGTGCGGCCGGGCGTTACCCGGCATCCCGCTCTGTGGAGCCCGGACTTTCCTCTCCCCCGGAACGAATTCCGGGGCAGCGACGATCTGGCGGGCTTCGCAGCGAGATTATAGATGCTGCGCTAAGCGACTCTCCAGCGCAGCGTCGCGCCCGCGCGTAGCGGGGTCACCGTCGTTGAACCGAACTGGAACGACTGCGGAACGCCCGATGCTTCGCGTTGCAACGTGATCGAGTCATCGTTTCGCGCGAGGCCATAAAAAGCCGCGCCGTGAATGCTCGCGAAGCCCTCGAGCCGCTCGAGCGCTCCGGCGTCCTCGAACGCTTCCGCGTAGAGCGGCATCGCGATCGGCGCCGAATAGCAGCCGGCGCACCCGCATGAGGTTTCCTTTGCACCGGTCGCATGCGGCGCCGAATCGGTGCCGAGGAAGAACTTCGGGTTGCCGGACGTTGCGGCGGCAATCAGTGCCTGCCGGTGCACCTCGCGCTTCAGCACCGGCAGGCAATAGAAATGCGGCCGCAGCCCGCCGGCGAAGAGCGCATTGCGTGAATAGAGCAGGTGCTGGGGTGTAATCGTCGCCGCGATGACCGACGGCGAATCCGCGACGAATTGCGCCGCCTCGCGCGTCGTGATGTGCTCGACGACGATCCGGAGCGCCGGGAAATCGCGGACGATCGCCGTCAGCTGCCGGTCGATGAACACGCGCTCGCGGTCGAACACGTCGACGTCGGCATCGGTCACCTCGCCGTGGACCGACAGCACCACGCCGAGCCGCTCCATCGCGGCCAGCGCGTCGGACACGCGAGCGAGCGAGGTGACGCCCGATTCGGAGTTCGTCGTAGCGCCCGCCGGGTAGTACTTGACCGCGTGCACGAAGCCGCTGGCTTTCGCGCGCCCAAGCTCGTCCGCCGATGTGTTGTCGGTCAGGTAGAGCGTCATCAGAGGCTCGAAGCGGTGCTTGGCCGGCAGCGCGTCGATGATTCGCTGCCGGTAAGCGGCGGCCGCAGCCGTCGTCGTGATCGGTGGGGTGAGGTTCGGCATGACGATTGCTCTACCGAATACCTGTGCCGTTGCGCCCACGACAGCGCGCATCTGCGCCGCGTCTCGCAAGTGGACGTGGAAATCGTCGGGACGCCGCAGCGTCAGCGTGGTAAGCGTCATTGGAACGTATTGATTATTTGCGATTATATCGGTTGACTCCGCCAGCGCTCCCCGCCCCGAAAGGCGCGGAACGGGATCGCTTGCGAAGGCGGCGCGGGCTATAATGCGCAGTTTATTGCCGGCGGGCTGAACCAGGGCTTGCAATGCCTGACCTCTCGTCGGTACGAAGTTCACGGATGGAACAAAACATGGCCGCCAAAACCGCAGTTGCCGTCAAGAAGCAGCCCCGCGAGCTCACCGAGGAGGAAATCCTCAAGGCTCCGGAGAAGGACTACATGAACGATGCCCAGCTCGCGTTTTTCAAGAAGCGGCTGGAGGAAATCCGCGACCAGATTCTGCGCAACGCCGACGATACCGGCGAGCATCTGCGGGAAAACGAGATCACGACCGACCCTTCCGATCGCGCGACGCTCGAGGAGGAATACACGCTCGAGCTGCGCACGCGTGACCGGGAACGCAAGCTCTTGAAGAAGGTCGAAAAGTCGCTGCGGATGATCGAGGACGGCTCGTACGGATATTGCGAGGAAACCGGCGAGCCGATCGGCGTGCCGCGCCTGATCGCACGTCCGATGACCACGCTGTCGATCGAAGCCCAGGAACGCCGCGAGCGCGTGCAAAAGCTGTACGGCGACTGATCGCGTTCACGGGTTCGCCGCCGGGCGCCGCGGCCGTCCACAGGCTGGCGGCGCACAATTCGCTCTGCCTATCCCATCACCGTTCGAAGGAGCACGACGTCATGTTCACGCTGCCGCCTCTTCCGTTTGCCGAAAACGCGCTCGAACCCGTCATCTCGGCGAATACGCTGTCGTTTCACTACGGCAAGCATCACAAGGCTTACGTCGACAACCTGAACAACCTCGCGAAGGGCACCGAGTACGAATCGGCACCGCTCGAGAAGGTGATCCGCGATACGGCGGGCAAGCCAGACAAGGTCGGCCTCTTCAACAACTCGGCGCAGGTTTGGAATCACACTTTCTACTGGAACTGCCTCAAAGGTGGCGGCGGCGGCAAGCCGACGGGCCGCATTGCGCAGATGATCGAGTCCGATCTCGGCGGGTACGACGCATTCAAGAAGGATTTCGCCAATGCGTGCGTGACGCAGTTCGGATCGGGCTGGGGATGGCTCGTCGCCGAAGGCGGCAAGCTGAAGATCATGAAAACGCCGAATGCCGAGCCCGCATTCATCAAAGGCGCGACGCCGTTGCTGACAATCGACGTCTGGGAGCACGCGTACTACCTCGACTACCAGAATCGCCGTCCTGATCACGTCAACGCGGTCATCGACAAATTGCTGAACTGGGATTTCGCCGCGGAGAATCTGGCGCGATAATCATCGTCATGCGCCACGCATATCGCGTTCTCGATGGCGATCTTCGGTAAGCCGCCGGCGAAAAAAGTGCAGTCGGGAAAGCCGACTGACCGCGGCCTCAAGCGGAGCGCGCATGTCGTTTCGGCGCGCGAGCTCGCCTCGCAGGTTGCCAATCGCAAGGCGGACAAGCTGCGCGGCCTCGAGCCACTGGGCGAGACGAGCCTGCGCGGCGCGAGCATCATCGACTGGTCGACGGCGCCAAAGGCAATAGAGGTTGCCCAGGCGAACCCCGGCTTGTGTGCAGTGCTCGAGAACGCCGCATTGCTGTTTGCCAACGGCCAGGATGCAGCGGCGCGTGAGCTGCTCGACCAGGGCGTGCAGACGGATGCCGACACCAAGGTGTCACCGCTCGCGTGGCTGGCGCTTTTCGACCTCATGCAGCGCGCGAACGACCGCAGCGCATTCGACCAGCTGTCGATGCAGTACGTGCTGCAGTTCGAGCGCTCGGCGCCCGCGTGGGACGAGCGCGTGAAGCCGTCGACCGACGACAAGCACGGCGGCGGCGGTTACATCGCGGTGACGGGCAAGTTGTCGAGCGGCACCTCCGCGCAGCTCGAAGGACTGAAGCGCGCGCTCGAGAAATGCGTGCCCCGTGCGCGCGTTGACCTGTCGTCGGTCACGGGCTTCGACGATGCCGGCGCGAAGGTGCTGGCTGCCGATCTCGCGCGGGCGCGCAGCCAGCGGATGGATCTCGCGCTGCAGCGGCCGCAGAAGCTCGTCGCGGCGCTCGAGACCGCCGTTGCACGTGGCAAGGAGGGCGGGGAGGGTGCGTGGCTCCTTTCGCTCGAGCTTCTGCAGTGGCAGCACGACCAGGCGAAGTTCGATGAGCGCGCCGTCGAGTTCGCGGTCGCATTCGAATTGTCGCCGCCGTCGTGGGAGCCGCCACCGCGCACGGGTGACAAGGATGCGTCGCCGGCGCCCGGCAAGCTCTCCGTCGATACGCGCCCACCCGCGGAGCGCGACAACATCGTCTGGGAAGGCGTGCTCGCCGGCGCAATGCCGCAGCAGTTGGCACGACTAGCCGATGTCGCACAAAGCGCGTCGGTCGCGCAAATCGACATGGCAGCCGTGGATCGCGTCGATTTCATTTTTGCCGGCGCGCTGCTGAACGCGATCACGCGCATCGAGACGCTCGGCAAAGCCGTGCAGATCATCGGCGCAACGCCGATCGTTCGCGCGCTGTTGCTGCTCATCGGCATATCACCGCGACACTTCGTCAAGAAGGCCGACTGACGACCGCAGGGCGCGCGTGACCGAAACCTATCACGGTACGACGATCCTGTCGGTTCGTCGCAACGGTGCCGTCGCGCTCGGCGGCGACGGCCAGGTGACGCTCGGACAAGTCGTCATCAAGGCGACCGCACGCAAGGTGCGGCGGCTTTATCACGACAAGGTGCTTGCCGGATTCGCCGGCGCCACGGCCGACGCGTTCACATTGTTCGAGCGCTTCGAGGCGAAGCTCGAGAAGCACCAGGGACACCTGACGCGCGCGGCCGTTGAGCTTGCGAAGGATTGGCGGTCGGATCGCGTGCTGCGCCGTCTCGAAGCGATGCTCGCGATCGCCGATCGGTCGGCGTCGCTCGTCGTCACGGGTACGGGCGATGTGCTCGAGCCCGAGCACGGCATCGTCGCGATCGGTTCGGGCGGCCCCTACGCGCAGGCGGCGGCGATTGCGCTGCTCTCCAACACGGAGCTCGGCGCGCGCGAGATCGTCGAGCGGTCGCTCGGCATTGCCGGCGAGATCTGCATCTATACGAACCAGCAGATCGTCATCGAGAGCATGGACGCATGAGCGCGGCGCGCGAAGCGAAGGCCCGCAGGGGGCGACGCCGCGCGATTGCTCGCGGCCGACGCTCCGACGCATCCATGGCTTTATGGCGCATTGAGGCCGACGCATGAGCGCGGCGCGCTACGACGTCGTCATCGCCGGGGCCGGCCTCGTCGGCATGGCGCTCGCCGCAGCGCTTGCGCGCGATGGCATGACCGTCGCATTGCTCGATCGGCAGCAACCGCCGCCCTCTGCGGACCCCGAAACGTGGGACGCGCGCGTCTACGCGATCAGCCCCGGCAGTGCGACGTTCCTGCAACGCGTCGGCGCATGGCAGGCAGTGCCCTGCGAGCGTATCGCAGCGATCGAGTCGATGCGCATCACCGGCGATACCGGCGCAACGCTCGACTTCTCCGCGTACGAGCTCGGCGAGCGGGCGCTTGCGTGGATCGTCGAGGAGCGCGCGCTGCGCGCCGCACTGCTGCCCGCGATTCACGTCGCGGGAATCGACTTCATCTCCGGCGTCACGTTTGCAAACCTCGCATGGTCCGCCACCGAAGCGACACTGACGCTGATCGACGATCGCGCATTCAGTGGCCGGCTGGTCGTGGGCGCCGATGGCTTGAATTCCTGGGTTCGGCGTGCGGCGGGAATCATTGCCGAGCCGAAGTCTTATGGACAGCAGGGCATCGTCGCCAATTTTCAGTGCGAGCTTGCACATCACGGCGTCGCGCGGCAATGGTTCCGCGACGACAGTGGCGTGCTCGCATGGCTGCCGCTGCCAGGTCGGCGGATCTCGATCGTCTGGTCGTCGCCCGATGCGCAGGCTGCCGAGCTGCTGGCGCTGCCGGCCGAAGCGTTCACCTCACGCGTGATGGATGCGGGCGGGCGCGTGCTTGGCGAGCTCACGATGATCACGCCGCCCGCGGCGTTTCCGCTGCAGTCGCTGCGGCTGCCTACGTCCATCGCCCATCGGATGGCGCTCGTCGGTGATGCGGCCCACGGCGTGCACCCGCTCGCCGGCCAGGGTGTTAATCTCGGCTTTGGCGATGCGCACACGCTCTCGAACGTGCTGTCCGATCGCGGTCCCCTCGCCGATGCCGGCGCTCCGATCCTGCTCGAGCGCTTTGCGCGCCGGCGCGCGGAGCCGGTGCTTGCAATGCATACGGTAACCGACGGCCTCGTGCGGATGTTCGGTCCGCGGACGCCGTGGCTCAAGACACTACGCAATGCCGGTCTCTTCGCCGTCGACCGGCTGCCGATGATCAAGCGTGCGCTCGCTCAATCCGCGCTGCGCTAGGCGACGAGCTTTCATGGAGAACGACATGCATTCGATCCAACCCTGCGCTCTTAGACGCGCTGCTGCAGGCGCGCTGGCCGCGGCACTTTTGACCGTCATCCCGGCGGCGTTCGCGCAGACAGCGGCCAAAGCCGCCGCAACACCGTCGCCCGTCGCGGCAACCCCCGTGATGTCAGCGCCTGCGTCGCCCGAGATCGCGGCGATCCGCAAGTCGCTCGAAGCGAAGTTCCCGGGTGCGGATATCAAGCACGTCGCAAAGACCGACTATCTCGGCCTCTACGAAGTAATGCTCGACGACACGCTCGTCTACACCGATGCGAAGGTCGGCTACATCTTCGTCGGCGCGATGTACGACACCGCGACCAAGCAGAACCTGACCGACGCGAGGACGCGGCGCCTGAATCGCGTCGCGATCGACAAGCTGCCCTACGAGCTCGCGTTCAAGCGCGTCAAGGGCGACGGCTCGCGCAAGCTGGTGCTGTTCTCCGATGCCGATTGCCCGTTCTGCCACCGGCTGGAGAATGAGATCAAGGGGCTCGACAACGTGACGATCTACACGTTCCTGTTCCCGATCGACCAGCTGCATCCCGACGCTGCGCGCAAATCGAAGCAGATCTGGTGCTCGCCCGACAAGGTGAAGGCGTGGGACGAGTTCTTCGCGTCAGGCAAGGTCCCCGACAACAAGGGCGACTGCGGTGATCCGGTTGCGAAGACCCAGGCGCTCGGCAACTCGCTGAAGATCAACGCGACGCCAACGCTCGTGTTCGCCGATGGCACGATGATCCCGGGCGCGTTGCCGCTTCCGCAGATCGAGAAGGAGATCAACGCGGCGGAAATCGAGGCGAAGAAGGTCGCGGCGGCACCGAAGTAATGCCGCAGTAGTTGTCGGGCGCGCGGGGCGACGCGCGCGCCGATCCATTTCGTGACGCAGAGGGAGCGATGACGATGGCGATTCTCGATTTCATCAAGAAACAGTTCATCGACATCATCGAGTGGACGGACGACTCGCGCGACACGTTGTCGTACCGGTTCCCGGATGACGATCGCGAGATCAAGAATGGCGCGCAGCTGATCGTCCGCGAGTCGCAGGTTGCGCAGTTCGTCTACCTCGGCCAGTTCGGCGATCAATTCGGTCCCGGTCGGCATACGCTGACGACGGACAACATCCCGATCCTCACCGACCTCAAGGGTTGGAAGTACGGGCTCGAGAGCCCGTTCAAAGCCGACGTCTATTACGTCGTCACGCGGCTTTTCACAGGCAACAAGTGGGGAACGGCGAATCCGGTGATGATGCGCGACCAGGATTTCGGCATCGTCCGCTTGCGCGCATACGGCACGTACGATTTCCGGATCGCCGACGTGCAGAAGTTCCTGAAGGAAGTCGCGGGCACGGACGATCACTTTCGGCTTGAGGAATTCAACGACACGATGCGCTCGCGGATCGTCAGCGTGTTCTCCGATGCGCTTGCGCAGGCGAAGGTGCCCGCACTCGACGTCGCTGCGCGCTATTCGGAGCTCGGCGAAGCGCTGCTTCCGGCAATCAATCCGATCCTCGGTGAGAAGTATGGCCTGGCGATGACGTCGTTCATTCTCGAGAACGTGTCGGTCCCGCCCGAGGTGGAGCAGGCGATCGACAAGCGCTCGAGCATGGCCGCGGTCGGCAACCTGAACGACTACGTCAAGTATCAAATGGGGCAGGGGATGGAGAGAGGCGGCGGCGCCGGCGCTGGCGGCGTCGCGGCCGAAATGGCCGTCGGCATGGCGATGGCGCAGCAGATGATGAATCAGCCGGGCGGCCTGATGGCGCAAACGACGAAGGGCATCGAGGCGCCGCCCCCACCGAATTCCGCGCCAGGCGCCGTCGAGCTGATGAACCCGGCTCAGGTTGCGCAGATGCTTGGCGTTGCTGAATCCGACATCATCGCGAGCCTCGAGGCCGGGGACCTCAAGGGCAAGAAAATCGGCACGCAATGGCGAGTGCCGAAGAGCGCCGTCGAAACGTTCCTTCACTCGTGAGCGACGGGGCGCGCGACGCGCCCAAGACGCGGACCGCCATGGCAGAGGGTGGCGACGCGCAATCGGCGCAGCCGAAGTTCGCGTGCCCGGCGTGCGGCGGCGAGGCCGTCTGGAATCCGACGCTCCGCAAGCTCGTCTGTCCGTTCTGCGGCACGGAGTCGCCGGCGCCGCTTGCCGTCGACGGCATCATTGACGAGCACGATCTCCTTGCCGCAATGCGTGCGATACCCGAGGGCGCGCGCGGCTTTGCCGGGGACGCGCGTCAGGTCCGTTGCCAGAGTTGCAACGCGATCTCAGTTCTCGATTCGACGCGGCAGGCGCAGACGTGTGCGTTCTGCGGCTCGGCGCAACTCGTCGCTTACACCGAAGAGAAGGCCGCGTTTCGACCCGAGAGCGTGTTGCCATTTCAGCGCTCCGAAACCGAAGCTCGCGACGGCATCCGCGCGTGGTATGGCCGGTTGTGGCTCGCGCCATCCGCGTTGAAGAAGGGCGCGCTGACCGATACCGTCCGCGGTGTGTACCTGCCCTACTGGACATTCGACGCGGAAGTCGAGGCCGACTGGACCGCCGATGCCGGCCACTACTATTACGAGACGGAGACGTACGTCGAGAACGGCCAGGCGAGAACGCGACAGGTGCAGCGCGTCCGCTGGACGCCCGCTGCCGGCCACGTCGCGCACTTTTTCGATGACGATCTCGTCTGTGCGTCGGTCGGGGTTGCACCGTCCCTCCTGCGCGGCGTCGAGCCATTCCCGACGAAGGAGCTCAAACCTTACGACGCCGGTTATGTCGCCGGTTGGGTCGTCGAGCGCTACCAGATCGATCTCGCCGGTGCAGCACAGCGCGCGCGCGCCGCGATGGATGCGAAGCTGCAGGCGCTATGCGCGCGCGAGATTCCAGGCGACACGTTCCGCAATCTCGTCGTTCATGCCGACTACTCCAAGCAGACGTTCAAGCACATACTGGCGCCTGTGTGGCTGCTCACGTACAACTATGGTGCGCGGCGGTTCCAGGCCGTGATGAACGGTGTCACCGGCGCCGTTCGCGGCGAGTATCCGAAGAGCCCGTGGAAGATTGCGTTGCTCGTCGTCGCCGCCGTCATCGTCGTGATGATCCTGATGTCGGTCGCCGGCAAGAACTAGCCCCAAAATGAGCTGCGCGGCCCGATAGCTTCCATTTCAAACGGAGGTGCTGATGCGTGTCGCCATCGTCACCGGTGCATCGCGCGGCCTGGGCGATGCACTCGTCGCCGAGCTGCTCGCGGATGACTGGCACGTCGTCGGTATTGCTCGATCACCGTCTTTGCGGATGGCTGACGATCGCTATCGCTTCGTTCGCTGCGATCTTGCGCGCGTTACCGAGCTCGCTGGTGCGCTGCGGCCAGCGTTCGACGCGATAGCCGCGACGCGGCCCTCTGCGATATGCCTGATCAACAACGCAGCGACGATCGATGGCGTCGGCGTGCTCGGCGCACTCGAGCCCGCGGACATCGCGGCGTCGATCGCCGTCAATCTCGTTGCACCGACGATGCTCGTGAACCTGTTCTGCACGGTGTTCACCGATGACAAGATCGAGCGGCGCGTCGTCAACGTGTCGTCCGGCGCCGCCGACTCGACGTTGGCCGGCGAGTCCCTCTATTGCATTGCCAAGGCGGGGCTCGAGATGCTGACGCGCTCGCTCGCGGCCGAGCATGGATCAAAGCGCTTTCGCGCGATCACCGTGCGACCCGGGATCATCGATACCGCGATGCAGACGTTTGCGCGCTCGCAATCGAAGGAGAAGCTGCCGAGCGTCGATCTGTTCAAGAATTTCTACACGAGCGGCAGCCTCGTGCCGGCCGACGTCGTTGCGCGCAAGATCGTCGCGCGGCTCGTCGTCGCACCCGTCGACCAGGGCCGTACGTACCGCTACGACGAGCTGTAGCGCAGCACCGTCGCTTACTGCGCGGCGGGACGGAGCAGCATTCGGTAACCGATTATCGCGCCCGCGGCGCCGGCCTCCCATGTCAGGCAGTAGGCTTGCGGCATCCGAGCGTCGAACGTGCCTGCGTCGATCATCGAGTGCTCGCGAACGATCGGCGACATGTCGGCATTGCCTTCGCGGTAATGAATGTTGAACGCGACGGGCTCACTGCTCTCATAGCGCCAGTCGAGCCGGTCGCCGGTTTCGAGCCGCACGCACTGGTCGTGCAGCTGATAGGGCGCTATGACGACGCGCTCGACGATCCGGGGCTCGCCCGGCGCCAGTGGCGGCGTCGTGCATCCGGCAACGCCTGCACCAAGCGCGGCGGCGAATAGTCGGAACTGCACGCGTCAGATCTTGCGTGCGGCAGCGAGTTCGCGCCGGATGTCAGCGCGCCGCTTCGCCCAATCCTCGGCGAGCATCGCGAATCGGACGTGATCGCGCCAGCGGCCGCCAATCTTCACGTAGCGGCGCGAGTAACCCTCGCGCTCGAACCCGAGGCGCTCGACCAGCGCAAGCGAGCGGCGATTGGCCGGCTGCACGTTGGCTTCGACGCGATGCAACTTCAACCGGCGAAATGCGTATTCGAGCGCGAGCGCGAAGCCTTCCGCCATGTAGCCGTCGCCGGCGAGCGGCGCGAATGCGTAATAGCCGACGTACGCGCTGTGAAACACGCCGCGGACGATTTCCGAGAAATTGACCACGCCGGCGAACGCGCTGTCTTCGTTGCGCACGATGAGAAAGCCTGCGTGCCGCGGCTCGGCTGCGGTCGTGCTGTAACGCGCGACATACGCGGCGAAGGCATCGGGTGTCTCCGGCGGCTGCACCCAACCCGAATGCAATGAGCGGCTCGCGCGTGCCTGCGCGATGAACGGCTGCGCGTCCCTTCGCCGTGGCGGCCGCAGATGAACTCGTTTGCCCGTCAGCATCGACGAGTGCGTGCGCGTTGGCATAATGGGTATTTTATCAACCGGCACATCGATGAGCGCGTGGATCGAAGGCCGCGTCGCGGGTCAGCGGCAGTGGACCGACAGCCTGTTCTCGTTACAGGTGGACGCGCCACAGTTGACGTTCGTTGCCGGACAGTTCGCGCGCATTGCATTGCCAGCGCCCCCCGAATCCAAGGAGCCGATGATCGGGCGCCCATATTCATTCGTGAATCCGCCGTCCGCGCAGCCGCACGAGTTCTACTTCATCGTGCTGCCCGACGGACCGCTGTCGCCGCGGCTTGCCACGCTCACGACCGGAGAAAGCATCTGGCTGGCGCCGCGCGCGAATGGATTCTTCAGCATTTCCGAAACCGCCGACGCCGAATCGCTGTGGTGCCTGTCGACGGGGACGGGCATTGGACCTTTCCTGTCGATGCTGCGCACGGCCGACCCATGGTCGAAGTTCGGCCGTGTCGTGCTGGTCCATTCGGTGCGGCACGCCGAGGAGCTCACCTATCGCGCCGAGATCGCCGGCATCCAGCGCGAGCACGCGGGCGCTTTCGACTATGTGCCGATGGTGAGCCGCGACTCGCACGCCCATGCCCTTGCCGGCCGCATTCCGAGCGCGATCGACGATGGGCGCCTGGAAACGCGCGTCGGCTTGCCGCTGACGCCGGAGAACGCGCACGCGATGCTCTGCGGGAATCCCGCGATGGTCGACGACGTGCAGAAAGTGCTCGCCACGCGCGGCATGCGACGTCATCGACGCAGGGAGCCTGGCCACATCACGCTCGAAACGTACTGGTAGCGTCGCGAGCAGCCGGCGAGGGCCCCCGCGCGGCGGGGTCGGCCAACGCTACAGCGCGAGCAGCCGCGTTACGACTTCGGTGACGTCGGGCGACAGGGCACGCCCGCGCGCGATGTGCTCGAGGCTTTCCAGCATTTGCGTGCGGCGCGGCTCTTCGAATCGACGCCACAAGTTGAATGCGCCGGCGACCGCGGCCGCCAGTTGCGGATTGATCGCATCGAGCGCGCGAACCTGCTCGGCGGCAAAAGCATAGCCTTTGCCGTCGCGGGCGTGGAAGCGCGCGAAGTTGCGCAGCGTGAAGGCGCCGACGAGCGAGCGGACGCGGTTCGGATTGCGCAGGTTGAAGCGCGGGTGCGCGAGCAGCGCGCGGACGACGTCGAGGGTGTCGTCGCGCATGCTCTGTGCCTGCAGCTCGAACCATTTGTCGAGCACGAGCGCATCGTCGCTCCACCGCGCTTCGAAGCGCGTGTAGAGCGCATCGCGCACCGAAGAACGCGCGTCGCGCAGCGCCGCCAGCGCGCCGATCGAATCGGTCATGTTGTCGGACGAGTCGAACTGCTCGGTGACGAGCGTGTCCGTGGCCGCGTCGTCGAGCGCGCCCAGATAGCGCAGGCAGCGATTCGACATGCTGCGCAATCCCGTTTGCGTCGGATCCCACACGTACGCGCCGCGAGGCCTGAAGTGCCGATACGCCGCGACGAATTCGTCGCGCAGTGACGTCGCCAGCGTTCGCTCGACGTAGACGATCGCGGCGACGATCGCGTCGGGATCGATCCGCTGCTCCAGCGCGGCGATGTACGCGGCGTCGGGCAACGCGAGCGCGAGTGCGAGCAGTGACGGGTCGCCCGTGCGGTCGCAAAGCAGGTGTACGACGGCGCGGGTCAGCACCGGCGGCAACCCGAGCGGCGTCCCGGCGCGATGGGCGCGCGCGAGTCCGAGAATCCCGCTGACGTAGAGACGCTGCATCGCATCCCAGCGATTGACGGGATCGCTGTCGTGCGACGCGAGCAGCGCGAGCGACTCGTCGTCATAATCGAACACGACGCGAACCGGTGCCGAAAATCCACGGAGCAGCGACGGCACTGGCGCCTTGGCGACGTCGACGAACTCGAATCGCTGTGCATTCGCCGTGATCTCGAGGACCCGCGTCGTCGCTGCCGATGGCTCCTCCCCAGCGAGCCGCAGCGGCACGTCGGCACCGTCCGGACCGACGAGCCCGAGCGCGAGCGGCAGGTGGAGGGGCGGACGGCGGCGGCTGCCCGCTCGCGACGGCAGCGCTTGTTCGACGTCGAGCGTATAGGTCTGCGCCGGGGCGTCATAACTGCCGCGCACCGTCACGACCGGCGTTCCCGCTTGCGCATACCAATGGCGAAACTGCGCGAGGTCGACGCCGGATGCATCCTGCATCGACCGGACGAAGTCCTCGCACGTGACAGCCTGACCATCGTGCCGCTCGAAGTACAGATCCATGCCCTTGCGAAAGCGATCGCTGCCGAGGAGCGCATGCTGCATCCGGATCAGCTCGGCACCTTTTTCGTATACGGTTGCCGTGTAGAAGTTGTTGATCTCCTCGTACTCGTCGGGGCGCACCGGATGCGCCATCGGCCCCGCGTCCTCGGCAAACTGCTCGCGGCGCAGGTATTCGACAGCCGCGATCCGCTCGACGGCGCGCGATCCGTGATCGCTCGAGAATTCCTGGTCGCGAAAGACCGTGAGACCTTCCTTGAGCGAAAGCTGGAACCAGTCGCGGCACGTGACGCGGTTGCCCGTCCAGTTGTGAAAGTATTCGTGCGCGATCACCGCCTCGACGGCGGAGAAATCATCGTCGGTCGCCGTCGCTGGATCGGCCAGCAGCAGCCGGCTGTTGAAGATGTTGAGACCCTTGTTCTCCATCGCGCCAAGGTTGAAATCATCGGCGCAGAAAATCATGAACGTGTCGAGGTCGTATTCGCGACCATAGGAGACCTCGTCCCAGCGCATCGCACGCCGGAGCGATTCCATCGCATGCCGGCAGCGCCCGATATTGGCGTGCGTCGCGAAAATCCGCAGCGCAACGTGGCGGCCCGATGCCGTCAGGAACGTGTCGTCGAGGACGGCGAGATCGCCCGCAACGAGCGCGAACAGGTACGTCGGCTTTGGAAACGGGTCGCGCCACCGGGCGTAATGCCGTCCATCGTCGAGCGGGCCCGACTCGATGAGATTGCCGTTGCTCAAGAGCTGCGGATAGCGCGCGCGGTCGGCGCGCAGCGTCACGTCGTAACGCGCGAGGACGTCGGGCCGGTCGGGGAAGCACGTGATGCGTCGGAATCCCTCGGGCTCGCACTGCGTGCAGAAGACGCCCGACGATACGTAGAGCCCTTCGAGCGCAACGTTGCGAGAGGGCGCGATCACTGAGCGAACCGAAAGCGTTCCCGCGTCGGGTGTGTCGCGCAGCGTCACCTGCGATGACGTGATGAGCAGCCGATCGTCGGCAACCGGCGCGCCGTCGAGCATGATCCGCACGTGATGCTGGTGCTCGCCGTCGAGGACGAGCCGGGCATGCGCATCGATCCGCGCGGCCGCTGAATTTCGGCGAAAACCATAAGTCGCCGTGACGGTCGTGGCGTCTGGATCGAGGTCGAACTCGAGTGCGAGCTCGTCGACGACGAACGCCGGCGGCCGATAATCGGCGCGGCGTTTCGTACCGGCGCGTGCGCCGCGCGGCAGCACGCCTAGGCTTCCTGGTGCATCGGCTGTGCGTCTACTTCACGTCGAGCAGTTCGACGTCGAAGATCAGCGTCGCGTTCGGCGGAATCACGCCGCCTGCGCCACGCGCACCGTAGCCCAGCTGCGGCGGGATC
>JADMIO011430569.1_pt1 | contig 24538 bp, 21 predicted proteins | sample 8958161 | NCBI WGS metagenome assembly JADMIO01 (sample SAMN16585339, study PRJNA669376) | soil metagenome | isolation source: Crop rotation soil | place: USA: Cullars Rotation, Alabama | collected 2011
GGCCGCGACTTCAAGTCACGTGAATTCCAAGCTTCGGATCCCACTGTGCTGGAAAGAGCTCGCGCCCAGATTCTCGAGAAAGAAGGGCGGCTTCCCGATACCCTGATCGCGTGCGTGGGTGGTGGTAGCAATTCGATCGGCCTGTTCCACGACTTCATCGGCGACAAGGACGTCCGGATGATCGGCGTCGAAGCGGGAGGACGCGGGCCCGAGCTGGGCGATCATGCGGCGCGGTTTTCGGGCGGACGTCCCGGCGTATTGCACGGAACGTTTTCATACGTCCTTCAGGATCGGGACGGACAGGTCGTTCCGACGCACTCGGTTTCCGCGGGACTCGATTATCCCGCCGTGGGCCCCGAACACGCGCAGCTTCACGATGCGGGCCGGATCGAATATACGAGCATCGGCGACGCCGAGGCGCTCGATGCGTTTCACGAACTGAGCTGTATGGAGGGAATCATTCCGGCGCTTGAAAGCTCTCATGCCATCGCGCAGGCCAAGAAGTTGAAGTCGCCAGCCGGAAAAATCGTCGTTGTGAACCTCTCCGGACGCGGCGATAAAGACGTCACCGAAGTGATGAGACTGATGCACCAAAAACAATGACACGGATTGAAAAAAAGTTTGCGCAACTGAAGTCGGAAAAACGGAAGGCGTTCATTCCTTACATTACGGCTGGGGATCCGAGCCTGGACGCCACACTGAACCTCATTCTTTCGATGGAAAAGGCCGGCGCCGACATCATTGAACTGGGAGTCCCGTTCTCCGATCCGATCGCGGACGGACCTGTCATTCAGCGGGCGACGGAACGCGCGCTGAAGCACGGAGTCAATTTACATAAAATCCTGGAGCTAGGGCAGAATATCCGCAAGAAGTCGCAAATCCCGCTAATGTTGTTCAGTTACTTCAATCCGCTGCTGAACTATGGCCTGGACCGGTTGGCGGCGGATGCGGTCGCCGCGGGATTCGACGGCGTGCTGGCAAGCGATCTCGCGGTCGAAGAGTCGGAGCAGTTTGTCGGCGTGATGAACCGGGCGGGGTTGAACACGATCTTTCTCGTGGCGCCGACCAGTTCGCCACAGCGGTTGAAAAAGATTGCGGAAACCTCGACCGGTTTCCTTTATGCGGTTTCGCGCACGGGAGTGACGGGCGAACAGCCGGAACTGGCCGCAGACCTGAAACGATTCCTTCAGATTTTGCGGTCGTACACCGCGCTTCCCGTCGCCGTGGGATTCGGCATTTCGCAACCTGAACACGTCAGGGCAGTGTGGCAGGAGGCAGATGCGGCCGTCGTCGGCAGCGCCATCGTGAAGGAAGTCGAGCAGCATATCGGCAAGCCGGACCTCGCGGAGCGCGTCGGCGCATTCGCGGGTTGGTTGAAGGGATCTGAGTCGAAATGAGTATCGAAGACTGGCGACGCAAAATCGATGAGATCGACACGAAGTTAGTGGAACTGCTTAACGAACGTTCGAAATGTGCGATCCAGATCGGGAGGATCAAGCACGATCTCGACATGAGAGTTTATGATCCCGATCGCGAGCGCGAGATTCTCCGCCGGGTCAAAGAAGTAAACCCGGGACCGCTGGATGACGAGGGGTTACAGCGGTTGTTCGAACGTGTGATTGACGAATGCCGCCGGGTAGAGCGGCTTGAACGGGAAAAGAAAGACTGAAGGACACGCAGCATGATTGTTGTAATGCAAGAAGGAGCGGCCGAAGAGCAGGTGCAGAACGTGATCGATCGACTCATTCAGATGGGTCTCGACGTCCATCGCTCGACCGGAACCGCGCACACCGTACTCGGAGCAGTCGGTGGAGCGCCGGTCGATCAACGGGACATCGAACTGCTCGATGGAGTACGCGAAGTCGTTAAGATATCCGCCTCATATAAACTGGCGAGCCGCGCCTTCAAGCCCGGCGGCACGATCGTCAAAGTCGGTCCCGCAGGCCGGCAGATCGAGATCGGCGGCAACAACGTGGTTATGATGGCCGGTCCTTGTACCGTCGAAAGTTCCGAACAGGTCGATACGATTGCTCGCATTATGGGCGACTCCGGCATTCGCGTTCTTCGAGGCGGCGCTTTCAAGCCGCGAACGTCGCCGTACAGTTTTCAAGGAATGGGTGAAGACGGTCTGAGAGTACTGCGCAAGGCCGCGGACCGGCACGGGCTCATCGTGATTTCCGAGATCATGAACCAGACTCAGATTCCCATGTTTCTGGAATACGTCGACATCCTCCAGGTCGGCGCGCGCAACATGCAGAACTTCGATCTACTGAAGGAACTTGCAAAGGTCCGGAAGCCGGTCCTCCTGAAGCGCGGCCCTTCGGCGACGATCGAGGAATGGCTGCTGTCGGCGGAATACATCATGAGCGGCGGCAATCATGATGTGATGTTGTGCGAGCGCGGCATTCGGACGTTCGAAAATTACACGCGCAACACGCTCGATATTTCCGCGATTCCCGTCATCAAAAAATTGTCGCACCTGCCTATCCTTGTGGACCCGTCTCACGGCACTGGACGGCGCGACAAAGTAGCGCCGATGGCTCGAGCGGCAGTCGCAGCCGGCGCCGACGGTCTGTTGATCGAGGTGCATCATGCGCCGGAAACAGCGTTATGCGATGGAGCCCAATCGCTGTATCCCGCGCAGTTTCGTGAGCTGATGTCACAGCTCCACATCATTGCTCCCGCCGTCCAGCGCTCCATGATGTGAGATGGAAAAAGAGACTCCAAAAGCGCAGGAGGCATACCGTCCGGCGAAAGTAGCCATCGTCGGAACGGGCCTCATTGGCGGATCGCTGGCGTTGGCTTTGAAGCGCGCTTTCCCGCATGTGCAGATTTCGGGCGTCGATAAGCCGGAGGTCCTCGAACGGGCGCGGCGTCTGAGTATCATCGATACAGTCGAACCTATCGAAGCCGATCTGATCATCCTTGCGGCTCCCGTTGGAGACATCCTTAAACTTCTCGACCAATATGCCTCGAGCGAAACGCTCGTTACGGATGTCGGCAGCACGAAGTCGGTGATTTGCAGGAAGGCCGAACGGATCAAGGTTCCGTTTATCGGAGGTCATCCGATGGCCGGACTCGAGAGCTCCGGTCCGGAAGCCGCGACTGCCGACCTGTTCCACAATGCCCCATATTTTCTGTGCCCGGTGCAATCCACGCCTCAAGGTGCGGTCGGGCGCATGCATCAAATCGCCGATTCGATCGGAGCGTCGCCCCACACGATTTCCCCGGACGAGCACGACCGGCTTGTCGCTCAAATCAGTCATCTGCCGCAGCTCATATCGACTCTTCTGGCCAACCAGACGGACGAGCATCGCGAATTCGCAGGGCCGGGGCTGAGGTCGATGACAAGGCTGGCCTCAAGTCCGTTTCACGTGTGGCGTGATATCTTTAAGACTTCCGGTTTCTTGCCGCATGAACTTCAGTCGTTTATCGAACGTCTTCAGCGTGTTCAGGATTCAATCGAGGCCGGCAAATTTGATGAAATCGAAGGATTGTTCAAGCGCGGAGGCTGCGAATGAATAAGGTCGTGCGCGATGCTCGCGAAGCGGTTGCCGATGTGCCCGACGGCGCTACGATCATGCTCGGAGGATTCGGCCTGTGTGGAATCCCTGAAAACCTGATTCAAGCGCTGCGGGACAAGGGTTCCAAAAATCTCACCATCATCAGCAACAATGCAGGCGTCGACGGCCGCGGAGCAGGCCTGCTGCTCGAAGCGCGGCAGATTCGAAAAGTCATCGCGACCTATGTCGGCGAGAACAAGCTGTTCGAGGAACTGGCGCTCTCGAAGCAGGTCGAGGTCGAACTGGTTCCGCAAGGCACGTTCTCGGAACGCATGCGCGCAGGCGGCGCCGGGATCGCCGGATTCTACACTCCGACGGGATACGGCACGCTCGTGGCCGAGGGTAAAGAGACGCGCGACTTCGGCGGCCGGATGTATGTGCTCGAGCGGGGCCTCACCGCCGATTTCGCATTTGTGAAGGCATGGAAGGGCGATAAGTGGGGAAACCTCATGTATCGGAAAACCGCCCGTAATTTCAACCCGGTCATGGCAACGGCCGCCAGAGTCACGATCGCCGAGGTCGAACAACTCGTCGGCGTGGGCGATCTGGCGCCGGACTCCGTTCATACTCCCGCCATTTACGTGCAGCGGATCCTTCAGGGGCCGAGTTATGAAAAGCGGATCGAGAAACTGACCGTCAGAAAGAAGGCGGCGCAATGAGTGAACTACCGAAACGCGAAATCATTGCGCGCCGGATCGCCCGCGAGTTGAAGGACGGCTTCGCCGTAAATCTGGGGATCGGAATACCGACGCTGTGCGCCAACTACATTCCGGACGGCGTCGAAGTGCTGCTGCATTCCGAAAACGGATTGCTGGGTATCGGCCCTTACCCTTACGAGGGCGAGGAAGATCCGGATCTGATCAATGCCGGCAAAGAAACCGTCACGGCCCTGCCCGGCGCGTCCTTCTTCTCCAGCTCCGATTCCTTTGCGATGATTCGCGGCGGACACATCGACCTGGCCGTTCTGGGGGCGATGGAAGTCGATGAGCGCGGAAGCCTCGCAAACTGGATGATTCCCGGCAAAATCGTCAAAGGCATGGGAGGCGCGATGGACCTCGTCGCCGGCGCAAAACGAGTCATCGTCGCCATGGAACATGCGACGAAAGAAGGCAAGCCGAAAATCCTGAAAAAGTGTTCGCTTCCTCTGACGGGAGTTGAAGTCGTTAACACCATCGTGACAGAGCTTTGTCTGATCGACGTCACAAAACGCGGGCTGGTATTGCGTGAGTTAAGGCCTGGTGTAAAGATCGAACACGTGCAACAGTTGACTGAGCCCAGGCTGATCGTTGAGGGCGATCCGAAGGCGATGGACGGTTAATCGTGAAGTTGAATTCCATCGTGATCGTCAATCTTCAAGGTCCCCACGAACGTTTCTTCGGACGCTTGCTCGACATGGCAACGCATGGCATCACCGTAAGAGGAATCGATTTGAACGCTTTTGGCGATTGGATGGACCACATCGCACATCGAGAGGAGAGCGGTGTGCAACCGACGACCGTGTTTTACCCAATTCATCGGATTGAAAAAATCATTTTGGACGAAGGCATCGGAGCAATTCCATCGTTTTCCGACACGTTCTTGACGAAAATCGGCTCAGCGGTCTCGGAGTATTTGGAGTCGGAATGAATATTGGTGTTATAGGAACAGGGTACGTAGGACTCGTTGCAGGCAGTTGCTTTGCCGAGAGCGGAAATGACGTCTGGTGTGTGGATAACGACGCGGCCAAAGTCGAAAAACTTAAAGCCGGCGTGATCCCGATCTATGAGCCGGGGCTTCCCGAGATCGTCGATCGAAATCTGCGGGAAGAACGCCTCACCTTCACAACGGACCTCGATGCGGCCGTGAAAAAATCCTTCGTCATCTTCATTGCCGTGGGTACGCCGCCAACGCCGAGCGGCGCAGCAGACCTCACAGCCATTTTCGAAGTTGCCGCCGCCATTGGGCGCTCGATGGACCGCTACAAGATCATCGTTATCAAATCCACGGTGCCTGTGGGAACGAGCGAGAAGGTTCGGGAGATCCTTAAGAAACACACAACTCATCCGTTCGACCTGCTGTCGAATCCCGAATTTCTCAAGCAGGGCGCGGCGGTCGAGGACTTCATGAAACCCGATCGCGTGGTCGTGGGCGCGGACGACGTCCGCGCCGGCGAATTACTTCGCGATCTCTATGCGCCGTTTGTCAGAACCGGCAGCCCGGTTCTGCTGGTGGACGTGCGCACCGCCGAGCTTCTCAAATACGCCGCCAACGCGTTTCTCGCGGCGCGTATTTCCTTCATGAACGAGATTGCGAATCTTTGCGAAACGGTCGGCGCCAATGTCGACATGATCCGCAAAGGCCTGGCGGAAGATTCACGCATCGGACCGGCCTTCCTGTTTCCCGGCGTCGGTTATGGCGGAAGCTGCTTTCCGAAGGACATCAAAGCCCTGATCGATACCGGCCGCCAGCATAACTACGAGATGAAAATTCTCGAATCCGTAGACGCGGTCAATCAGAACCAGGCCGTGCGGTTTGTCGAAAAGATCCGGCGTCACTTCGGAGGCGATCTGCGCGACAAGCGGCTGGCCGTCTGGGGACTGGCGTTCAAGCCCCGGACGAACGATATGCGGGACGCGCCGGCGATCAAAATCATCGAATCGCTTCTTGCGGCCGGCTCTACGGTTGCCGCCTATGATCCGGAAGGAATGGATGAAGCAAAGAGAATTTTCGGCGATCGGATACAGCTGACGTCGAACAACTATGGTTGCGTCGAGGGCGCCGACGCGCTGCTTATAGTCACGGAATGGCAGGCGTTCCGGAATCCTAACTTCGAACGCATGAAATCGGTCATGCGACATCCCGTTGTCTTTGACGGCCGGAATATTTACGATCCCGTGCAGTTGCGGCAATCGGGCTTCACCTACTACAGCGTTGGAAGAACATGAAAGCAGTTGTCACGGGCGGTGCCGGGTTTCTCGGCAGCCATCTTTGCGAAAGACTGATTGAGACCGGCTACGATGTGATCTGTATCGATAACTTGTTGACCGGAAATACGGACAACATCGCGCACCTTTTCGGGAACCCTCATTTCAGGTTCATCAAACATAACGTCGTCGATTATCTGTTCGTCGAAGGCCCGGTCGACGCCGTGTTGCATTTCGCTTCACCGGCTTCGCCGATCGATTATCTGGAAATGCCAATCCAGACGCTCAAGGTCGGCTCGCTGGGAACACATAAAGCTCTGGGGCTTGCCAAGGAAAAGAAGTCACGGTTCCTGCTAGCGAGCACGTCCGAGGTCTATGGCGATCCTCTCGAGAATCCACAAAAGGAAACATACTGGGGAAACGTGAATCCGATCGGACCGCGCGGCGTCTACGACGAGGCGAAGCGCTTCGCCGAAGCGATGACGATGGCTTATCGCACGTATCACGGCGTCGATGCCCGGATCGTGCGGATCTTCAATACGTACGGTCCCCGGATGCGTCCGAATGATGGCCGCGTCGTCTCGAACTTTATCGTCCAGGCACTCAAGGGCGAGCCTCTCACGGTTTACGGGAAAGGCGAACAGACCCGCAGCTTCTGCTATGTTTCGGACCTGATCAGCGGAATTCTGAAGCTCCTCACGGCTACACCGTCGACCGAAATGGAACGTCCCTTCAATATCGGCAATCCCGATGAGCGGACCGTGCACGATCTCGCAACGAAGGTAATCGCATTGACGGGCAGCGGAAGCCGGATCGTGTACCGCGACCTGCCAGTCGACGATCCGACCCGTCGCTGCCCGGACATCACGCGAGCTAAGAACATTCTTGGCTGGAAGCCGGAAGTTCCCACCGAACAGGGTCTGCAGCTCACCATCGAATATTTCCGAAAGCGTCTGCTGTGATTCTAGTCACCGGCGGAGCCGGGTATATCGGAAGCCATACCGTCAAGGCGTTGAAGGCCGCCGGATTCGAACCGCTGATCTTCGACAATTTCTCAACGGGGCATCGATCGTTCGTCAAGAACACTCCGCTGGTCGAAGGTGACATCTCCAACGCCGGAGATCTTGCACGGGCGTTTCGCGAATATCGGATCGACGGCGTTTTGCACTTCGCGGGAAAAGCCCTCGTCGGCGAGTCCGTTCAACATCCCGAACGCTATTACGAAACGAACGTGTTCGGCGGCGTGAACCTACTGAATGCCATGAGAAACGCCGGCGTCAAGCGCTTCATCTTCTCATCCACCTGCGCCACCTACGGCGTGCCCCAGCGAGTTCCGATCGATGAAGAGCATCCGCAAAGCCCGATCAATCCTTACGGCGAAACCAAGCTCGCTTTTGAACGCGCGCTGGAATGGTTCCGTCAAGCCCATGGCCTGCAGTACCTGTCGCTGCGATATTTCAACGCTGCCGGCGCCGACGCCCAGGGTGAATTCGGTGAAGACCATCAGCCGGAAACGCATCTGATCCCGCTGGTGCTGGACGCCGCAGCCGGGCGACGGCCACAGGTCGAAGTCTACGGCACGGACTATCCCACGCCGGACGGAACGTGCCTTCGCGATTACATTCACGTGAACGATCTTGCCAGGGCACATGTCGCCGGCATGCAGGTTTTGATTTCGGGCAACGTTCCTTCGCAGGCGGTCAACCTTGGGACGGGACGAGGCTATTCCGTACGCGAGGTGATCGAGGCGGTGCGCCGCATCACCCGAAAAGACTTCCGCGCGCATGAGACGGCGAGACGTCCCGGGGATCCGCCGGAGCTCGTCGCGGCCGTTGGCCGGGCAAAGAAGGTTCTGGGATGGACCGCTGTCGAAAGCGATCTGGAACACATCGTCGAGACCGCGTGGACGTGGCACTGTAGGGGCGGTCTAGAAAGAAACTCAGTCTAGATCGCCGCCACAATCTGAACGTTAACCCCCAGCGCCGTAAGACGTTTAACTAAACGAGCCGCGACTTTTTCACGGTGGCTAGAGTCGAAGTGCCCCGCGCCCAGGTCACGGTAATCGACATCGTCACGCAGAATGTAATATGCCGCCGTGAGGATCGAGGCAGCGACGGCGACAATCGCTTTGCGGGGGCCGCGGCGGCTTTGGATACGACGGAATTGGGCAGGTAAATACCCCGCACTTTTGCTGCGCGCTGCAGCCCAACTGGCTTGCACTAATGTCGTTTTCAGCCAGTGTCCGCCAGCCCGCAGGCGATTGGACCGCCGCCGGCCCGCGCTTTCATCATGGCGCGGGCACAGACCAGCCCAAGAAATCAAATGAGCCGCTGTAGGAAAGCGGGACATGTCGGTGCCGATTTCGGAAATGATGACTTGAGCCACCACATCGCTGACACCGGGAATGGTGGTCAGGCGTTTGGATTTGGCGCGAAAGGGTTCGAGCAATGCCCCCACCTCCCGATCCACATCTGCAATCGATTTTTCGATGTTTTCGATTTGGTCCAAATGCAGTTTCAACAAAATACGGTGCGGCTGCCGGATGCGGCCGCGTAAGGCCTCTCGTAACGTCGCGGCACTGGCTTTCAAGCGACCTGTGGTTTCCGCCACCAACTGGTCCGGATCTGTCTGCCCCTTAACGATGGCCCGCAAAATCGCCTGCCCGCTGGCTCCGGTAATATCGCTGACGACGGAAGCGATCTTAATGTTGGCGTCTTCCAATGTTTTTTGGATTCGTTGCACGTGCTGACCGCGCTCCCGCACAAGCTGCTTGCGGGTGCGCATCAACAGGCGCATATCTTGAATTGTCGTCGGCGGCACGAAGCTGGAACGAATCAATCCGTGTGCTAACAAGTCCGCAATCCAGTGAGCATCCTTAACGTCGGTCTTGCGCCCCGGAACATTCTTGATATGCATCGCATTCGCCAGCACCAATTCGAATTCTCCGTCCAGAATGTGCCACACCGGTTTCCAATAGACTCCAGTGGCCTCCATCGCCACATGCGTCACCGCATACTCGATGAGCCATTCGCTTAACTTCAGTAACGCTTGTGTGGTCGTCCCGAATGTCTCGGTCCGATAGCTCGCCTGGGGTCCTTCTTGAATCCGAATACACGCCACCACACTATCTTTGTGCACATCCAAACCGGCGCATTTGCTGTACAACACTTCCATCCCGCCTCCTGACTGCGTCGTCGGCGTGGAGTTCACATCATCGAAGTCTAGAAGACGCGCTCGAAGGTGGATTCCCCACCTCTGGCAGCATTGAGGGGTGCTCGCGAACTCCGGGCCCAACTATGACACGGGCTTTTCGCACCATTGACAACCGACCTCTGTGCCGACTCGCTGCTGCTAGCCTACACCGTTTCATTCTGGTGGGGTCGCCCCAGGCGGTGAGCAACTATGACCGCCCTGGGCGCTCATAGCTACTCGCGGGATCCAAACGTCTCGAGCATTCTCATAAGTCCAGAGGCGAACGCGCCGATGGAAGACGCCGGCTTGGATACCGTATCGCGCATCTTCGTGGCATTATTCGTGATCTGTTCGCCGAGCTGATTCAACTTCGCATCGGTGGCTGCAAGCGACTTCGCAAAACCCTCCTGCGCGCGAACGAGAACGGGCTCGAATCCCGCGATCCGCTCTTTCGTTGACTGTGTCACCACGACAGCTTGCTCGGCCGCAACCTGAAGCGAGTCGATCCACTGCTTGATCTCGTTATTTTTTTCCAGGTCCGAAACCGTCTTGGTCACTTTCGACGAGATGCCGGTCAGCGCTTTATAGGCGAACCAGATCATCATCGTATTGGTGACTACGGTGACGCTGGCGAATGCGAGAAACACGACCAATCGAATTTCCATTGGCCCTATCTAAACATAAAGACGATTTCGTATCAATGAGCGCCGCTCACCGGCTGGCCTCCGGCTTTCGGCCGGCGCATGAGAAATACCAGGGGAACTACAGCAGCGAACACTACAGCGAGCACGCGGAATAGCTGCACAAAGGCAACCATCACAGCCTGCTGATTCACCATACCCGACAAGGCGGCGTAAGCGGCCTGCGTCGCGGTGTACAAATCCATACCGCGCGCCACAAACCCCGCGCGGATCTGCTCGAGAAACCCGCGCGTTCCCATGTCGAAGGCGCTGACATGAGTTCCCAGAACGTTGTACTGTGCCTGCGTGCTCCGGCTCAACATTGTCGCGATCATCGCGATTCCGACGCTGCCGCCCATATTGCGCATCAGGTTGAAGATGCTCGTCGCGTTACCCATTTCTTCACGGGCGATTAAGCTCATCGTTACCGTGGTCAATGGAACAAAAATCAAGCCCATCGACATGCCCTGGAAAAACTGCGGCCAGAAGATGTCCCAATAACCGATCTGCAGATTCAGCGAACCCAGCATGTAGAGAGTGATCGCGCCGCCGAGCAGGCCGGCGACAAGCAGCTTGCGAGAATCGATCTTGGCGGTCAGAAATCCCACGATCGGCATCGCGATAAAGGAGCCAAGCCCTCGGGGAGCCATTGCGATTCCCGCTTCGATTGCCGGGTATCCGAGCACGGTCTGGAGAAAAAGAGGAATCAGGACCAGGCTCCCATACAAAACGAAACCCAGAGTCGTCATGAGAAACACACCGGTTGCGTATGTCCGCTCTTTGAACACGCGCAAGTGCAGAACGGGATCGGGTGTTCTCAGTTCATGAATGATGAACATGAGAAGGGCGGCAGCAGCGAGAACGGCGAACGAGGTTATCCATCTGGATGAAAACCAATCTTCCTGCTGGCCTTTATCAAGAACAATCTGTAACGCGCCGATTCCCAGAGCCAGCATCCCGATCCCCCACGCATCGACCTTCGCCGCGGACCTGCGGATATAGGGCGGATCAAAGATGAACATCCGCGTCATGATGATCGACAATATCCCGACGGGGATATTGATGTAGAAGACCCAACGCCACGAGTAGTTGTCTGTCAACCAGCCGCCCAGAACCGGCCCCAGCATCGGCGCAACGACAATGCCCAGGCCCCAGAAAGCCATCGCCTTGCCGCGTTGCGCGGGCGGAAATGCTTCGAGCATGACCGCTTGAGAAACAGGCTGGAGCACACCGCCGGTCAATCCTTGAACGATGCGAAAAACGACGAGCCATACGAGATTCGGCGCAAAGCCGCACATGAACGACGACGCGGTGAATCCGATGACCGACGCCATCAGCAGGCGCTTCCTGCCGAAGTAATTCGCGAGCCAGCCGGTGATCGGAAGAACGATGGCGTTCGCGACGAGATATGACGTGAGCGCCCAGGTGGCTTCCTCCGGAGTGACGGAAAGACTTCCTGCGATGTGCGGCAGCGAGACGTTCACGACCGTCGTGTCCAGAACTTCCATGAATGTTCCGAACATGACCGCCACCGCGATCATCCATGGATTGACTAGAGGAACTGACGGATTCTGCTCGTCCACTATTTCACCCTGACTTTGACAACCACCGACATCCCGGGCCTCAACTGGCTGGCGCTTTCGCCGTCGTTGAAGACGATCTTCACGGGTATTCTCTGCACGACCTTTACATAATTCCCCGTCGCGTTCTCGGGCGGAAGCAGGCTGAATCTCGCGCCTGTCGCCGACGCGATGCTATCGACATGCGCATTGAAGTCCCGCCCGCCGAACGCGTCCACAGACACGGATACGGATTGGCCCGGATGCATATCCGCCAGCTGTGTCTCTTTGAAATTGGCGGTTACCCAGATGTCGTCCTGGGGAATGATCGCCATGAGCGGCTGGCCGGATTGAACGACCTGACCGGATTCGACGCTCTTCTTACTGACAATCCCCGAGACGGGTGCCTTGATCGTCGTGTACTGGAGATTGAGACGAGCCTGATCGAGCGCGGTCTTCGCCAGCTGGGCTCTCGCTTCGGCCGACTGCGCTTGCGCTCGCGTGATGACGATCTGCTGCGGAGCGGTTTTGGCGCCCTGCGCCTGGGCCTGGGCCTGTTGCAGTTCGGCCTGAGACTGCGAGATGCGGGATTGCGCCGCCGCGGCTTCCTGCTGCGACTGGGCGACGCCCGCCTGGGCCGATTCGACGGTCGCGCGGGCTGCGTCGGCGGCGCTCTGCGCGGCGTCGTATTGCTGCTGCGAGATCTCGTCTTTTGCTATCAACTGCTTCATCCGGTCGAGATCCCTGAGCGCTCGGGTCGCGTTCGCCTGAGCTTCGTGGACGCGCGCCTCAGCCGCGCTCAGCTTGGCTCTCGCCACCTCCAGTTCTTTGCCGGCGACATCGACGCCGCTTTTAGCGCGCTCAGCAATCGCCTCTGAAGAAGTGATCTGGGTCCCGGCAGTGCTTGTGGCGACTGGAATGTCGGCGCGCGCTCCTGCCGCCTGAGCCTGAGCCTGAGCGAGTTCCGCCTCCGCGCGAGCAACAGCGATTTCATAATCGCGGGAATCGATCTGGACGAGGACAGTCCCAGCATCCACATGCTGGTTGTCCTTCACATTGACCGACGTGACGGTGCCGCCGACCCTGGCATTAACCGGATGGATGTGGCCATCGACCTGGGCATCGTCGGTGGATTCCCATTTCGATACGTATTCCCAACCGGCATACGCGCCCACGATCAGCACAAGAAGAACTGGAATAAGCAACCACTTGGCGCGCAAAAGCGTCGGCATTTATTTTCCTCCGAAGAAAGACTTAACGGTTTTTTCCGCCGTTCCCATGGCGCGGGCGAGAGCGGCCTCGGCGACATTCAGCGAGTAGAGACTCGATATGTAGTTCTCATCCGCCGTGGCGATGGCTTCCTGAGCCTGCGTCACTTCGAGTCCATTCGTGACGCCGGCGGAAAACCGGTCCTGAGCCTGGACAAGCTGCTGCTGCGCCAGGTCGCGCGCGCTCTGGGCGACGCGTACCTGCTCCGCAGCCGAACGGATGTCGAGGTCCGCGGTCCTGACGTCATATTCGATGCGATCACGCAAATTGGATTCTTCCGCTTTGCGCTGTTCGAGCAGCGCATCGGCTTCAAGGATTTCGGCCTTTGCTCGTTCTCCCGTATAGATCGGTATCAACAGCGTCCCACCCACCGTGACGGTCCCGTGAGACCTTCCGGGAGCGACTCCGATAGCGCCATAGTCGGCATTCACGAACAGGGATGGAAGCCGGCGGCCTGCGGCCGCCTTACGCGATTCCTCCGCCGCCCGAACAAGAGCGGTGGCCCGTCGATAGTCCGCGCGCGCTTCCAGCGCGGCTGCCAATGCGTCTTCCAGGCGTGGAATGTTCGCGAGGGCAGTGACGAATGTGTCCGTCTGATTGAACGCCTGGCCCTGCGGTAAGCCGATCGCCCGGGCAAGATTCAATTTGTGTTTCGCGAGATCGTTCTCTTCGGCGATGACCCGCTGCTGCTGCCCCTGCAGCTGCACCTGCGAGCGGAGCACATCGATACCCGGAACCACTCCCGTGTCCTTCAGAACTACAGCTCTGTCGTATACGGCTTGCGCGGTCTTGAGCTGCGCACGGGCAGCGTCCACGCGGCTCGCTCCGGCAACAGCGTTGAGATAGAGATTGGTCGTAACCAGAACGACGAGTTCCCTGGTGTCCTGCTGCCCAAGCGTACTCGCGGTTACGCGCTCGGATGCGGCTTTCAGTTCATGGAAAAACCGGAAGTCCCAGGCAGTCTGCGCATAGTGGGCGCGCGCATCGAAAATACTGAACGGGCCAATGACAGAAGGAACCCCGGGAAAGCTCGTAAACCCGAAAGCCGCCAGATTCAGTTGCTCGACCGTCTCGTTCACGGTCCCGTTAGCTTTTGGTAACAGTTCCGAAAGGGAGCGGATGCGGGCCGCGGATGCAATTCGAACGTCCTGGCCGGCGAGAATCGAACCGAGATTGTATTTGAGCGCCCGATCGATCGCGTCGGCAATTGAGAGCGAAATCGGGCCCGATGCCGGCTGCCCTTGCGACACACTGCCAAGAAAATTCGAAGGAACCGTTGCCACGCGCCCTTCCGGCGCCTGCGCCGCCGCCGAAGACCAGATGGCAAACAGCAGAACAACAGAACCGGCGGCAAATTTCATGGAGTTGAGATTCCTTTCCATATCAGATCGAAAATGAAATCGACGTCCTGGTTGATTTTCGATTTGGACCAACCCAAAACACGCTGAGTCACGACGCCGCGGATGATGTCGGATATCGCGAGGGCGGCCTGCTCAAAGCGGAGGTTTCGCAGAACCTTCTTCCGCGCCCCTTCTTTGAGGATCGACTCGACGACTTTGGCCTGCGAGAGGTATAGCGCTTTGAACTCGCTGTCGATTGCGCCCGGATGAATGCAAAGGTTGCCCAGCTCGGAATAGTAGATTTTGAAAAAATCGCGATTGGCGTCGAAATACTCGAGCTTTACGGAAATCAAGGCCCGAAGCTTCGCTTCCGGAGTCGAAGCGCGATTCAGTTCTTCGTCCAGAGCCGCGTACATCTGCTCGATCCCGAACTTCAAGGCCGCGAAGTATATCTCCCGCTTCGAACGATAGTAGAGATACACGGTGCCCTTGGCAACGCCCGCCGCATTGGCGACATCGTCGACTGTGGCGTCGTTGAATCCTTTGCCGGCAAAAACTTTGCGCGCGGCTTCGAGAATCCCGGCGGTGCGGAATTCGGTCACGACATCTTTCTTCGTTTTGACGATCGTGCTCATAATCCTCCGCTGACTGACTACTCAGTCAGTGTACTATCCTGGCCGTCCAGAGTCAGCAGGATTCCGGAGGAAGAGGAACACGAAAAACGGGGACGAGGAATTCGAGGGACGTTGACCGAATTATTGCACTTCATAATTCGGTCAACGAATTCCTCGTCCCCGTTTTAAGGAGCTATGGAATCAGCCTGCATTCGAACATTTTGTTGGCGATGGGTGCCGCCACCTTATTCAAAAACTCAGCACGAATTTGCGGGTTTTTCTGCAGCATTTCTACCGCTTCTTGTTCCTGCGGCGTTTTAGGTTCGGTTTTCTGCTTCATCAACTGCTCGCAAGAAGTCTGCTGGTACTTGTGGATCACTTTGTCGGCGATCTTATCCACCACAGGGTGTTGTTGGGCGCGAGCACCCGCCCAATAGATCAGAATCAGAACAGCAGCCAGTAAGCAAGCACGCTTGACCATTTCCGTTCCTCCGTTTTACTTTTGCTCAAAGCGTGCATCGACGGGGCCAAATTACCTGTCCACGCACTTTTACACTCGGGAATGCGTATTAAGGACAGACTACTCGCGCAACGCATCGGCGGGCGCAATCCGCAAGGCGCGGCGGAGCGGGACATAGCATGCGGCGAGTCCCATTGCCGCGAACAGAGTACCGGAGGCCGCAAAGGTGAGCAGATCGAACGCTCGGATTCCGAAGAGAACGGCAGCAAGAGCCCGTGCTACTCCTGCGGCCAGGATCAAGCCGAGGGAGGCTCCGACGGCGACCATCGACATACCTTGTCCCAGTATCGAGCGAACGACGTCGCGACGGCGCGCGCCAAGCGCAACGCGGATTCCGATCTCGCGCGTCCGCCGCGTCACCATGAACGCGGTGATGCCATACACTCCGATTGCGGCAAGCAGGACACCCACCGCTCCCAGGCTGCCGGACAGCGCCGCGACGGCGCGCTGGGGCACAAGACCGATCGCAGCATATTGTTCCGCTGTTTGCGGCGATACGACGGGCAGTGCCGGAATTACTTCGCTGACGACAGATTGAATCGTGGCGCCAGCGCGGGCGCCATTCTTGCTCCGGGCGACCAACAGCAGTGGAGCGCCCGGCAACGTCTGTTGCTGCAGCGGCAGATATGCGTAAATTCCCGAGGTCTGGTCGACCAGACTTCCGATCTTTGGATCCTGTGCGACGCCAATCACCAGAAGCGTTGTCCTCACCAACCGGCCGCCTGGAGCGAACGCGTCCTGATCGAGATACTTTCCGACAGCGCTTTGTGCGGGCCAGAATCTTCGTGCAGCGCCCTCACCCACGACGACCACCCGTTGCGAACCGGCTTGATCATCCGCAGTGAAATCTCTGCCTTCAACGAGCCGCATCCGCAGGGTGGCGAAATAACCGGGCTCCACGATGTTCCACACCGGGCCGGATTCCGCTGCCCCGCCAGTCACGGACAGCCTGCCCATCCCGATACCTTCGAATCCACCGGGAAGCACGGCGGAGATTGTGGCACTTTCAATATCCGACTGTGAGCGCAGCCGGTCGAGCAATCGGTGTGCGACCACAGGGGCCAAGGGAGCGCGATCGCCGGCGAGGGACAAATTGATTGAGGCCAATTCGACTCCCCTCGGCTCGTATCCTGGATCGCCGCTAGTCATCTGATACAGCCCCCGAACGAACAACCCTGCGACGATCACCAGAAAGCAGCTCAGGGCAACCTGCGCGATAACGAATACGCGGCGCATCCACAAGCGGCCGAGTCCAGTTTCAATGTGCTTCAACGCAGACGACACGTCCGCTCGCGACGCCTGGATCGCCGCAGTCATTCCGGACAGCACCGCGGCAAATAACGAAAGCGCGATCGTATACATAACGACGCGACCGCTCATCGCCAGCGAGAGTTCAATCGGAAACGGAAGCGCTGGAGCTTGCGACACAACAGCGGCCGTCAAAACCGGAGTAAGCGCGAGGCCCGCCGCAATGCCAGGCGCAAAGAGCAAGACAGCCTCGATAAGAAGTTGAATCAAAATACGTCCACGTCCGGCGCCGATAGCCTGCCGTATTGCGATCTCGCGGCGGCGTGCGGCGACGCGCGCCAGAAGCACGCCGGAGATGTTGGCGCACGCGATCGCGAGAACGATGACTACAAGCCCTGCCAAAAAAGCGATGAAGATCGCCACAGGTGCCGTCTCGCCGGGAGTCGGCGACAAGGGCGATGCCGTGAGTCCTGTGTGTCCATTTTCGATCGGGTAGTCCTGATCGAGCGTTTGGCCGATGCTCTCTATTTCAGCGCGCGCCTGGGCCACCGGTATTCCAGTCTTCAGGCGTCCGCCGATCAGCAGCCACGCGGCGGCGCGGCTTTCATTCGGTCGAAGCGGAATCCACAACTCGGGATTGCGGATGCCTTCGCCATGAAATCCTTCAGCCGCAACCCCCGCAATCCGGAAAGTCCCGCCGTTCAGCCGTAGCGTTTGTCCGACTACGTTTGGATCTTTCCCGAATCGCCGGACCCAATACTGTTGGCTCAGCACGGCGGAAGACGCGTCATCAAGATCCAGCCGACCGGTTGCCGACACGGCGCCCAGCAGGCGGAAGTAATTCGGCGACGCTTGCATGACGGAGGCCAGTTCCGGCGATCCTCCGGCGGCAGCCTGCAGCGTCATCGACGAGGGAAAGCGAGGATGCGCGTAGACGCCTTCCAGTGTCGTGACGCGGCGTGAGATGTCGATATAGTTCGGATAGGAAGTGGCGGAAAAGCCCCCGCCGGAGCGCGTCGCTCCGATGTCGATGAGCCTGTACGGTTGGTAGACGCCCGCGGGATCCCGGAACAACAACGCATCACCAAGACTGAAGATAGTGGTGATGGTGCCGATCGCGATTGCAAGCGTGGCTACAGCCGTTAGCGTAAACAACGGGTGGCGCCGAAGCTGCCGAACGCCCGAGCGGAGGTCGTGGAGCAGGATATCGAAAACCATGCGAGTTATTACGCAATCGGGGATGGAAAGGTTCTCAGACCTGACGTTAATTCGAGCCCGAGGCGCGGAGGATAGCGGAACCGACGTTGCGTGCTTTGACCGCAAACAATGAAAGGCCGGCCTCTGTTGCGTCTCGCGCAAGTTTGTCGGCTTCGGTATTGTTGCCCTGACGACTTTGAATTTCTGCCATGGCCAGACGGGCCTCGAAGCGGAGCATCAGCCCGAATTTCTGAGCATCGCTTTGGGCGCGCGCCAGTTTCGACAATGCAAGACGTGGTGAAGCGGCATTTTCGATACGAGCCTCCGCAATGGCCACGCCGATGGAATCCTCTGGTCCAAATGTGCCTGACTGTAGTGTTTTTCGCGCCATCTCAAGGGTTTGGATTGCCTGCCCTGCATTCCCGAGCGTTACTTGCAGGATGGCCAGGGTTGCGAGTTCCCCCGGGAAGAGTTTCGCAGCTTTGACTTCCGAGACAAGACTCTCGACGGTGCTGCGAGCCTCTTCAGTCCTGCCTTGCGCCAGGTCGATCTCTACCTGGCGGATGTGACAAAGTGCAAGGTCGGGAATGTCCTTGATGGACTGCAAAATCTGGCATCCCTCCGCGTTGAACTTTTGGGCGGCTTCGAGATCACCTTCCTGAAGCCGCACTCGCGCAAGGTTGTACAAATGAACGCCCACATAAATCGGTCTGCCCAGCTTCCTGTCGATGGGCAGTATTTCCTCAAGCCTGGCCTGCGCATCACTCAACCGCCCTTGCACCAGATCCAGTGCCGCAAGATTGTTCACGGCGACCGTGTAATCGTTTTCATTTGCCGCACTGCGGGCAGCCTGGGCGCCCTCCGTGTACATTTCGCGGGCTTTGGCGTATTGTCCCTGGCTCCTGGCAATAAGACCGATGTTATTGAACGCACGAGATTCCGCTTCCAGGTTTGCGGCTTCCTGAGCAGAGTGTAAACTTGCCTCTGCGGCGGCGGTGGCCTCGGAGAATTTTCCCAGTCGCCTCCAAACGATGGACTGCAGCAATTGGATTTCGGTAGTAAGACGGATATACGCCATGCGAGTCGTCAGTGCCAGAGCCGAATCCAATTCGGCTTTCGCCTTCTCGAAATCCCCTTGATAAGAAGCCACCTCCGCGTCCCACCGAATTGCGTCCGCAACGCCCCCAGTTTCACCCGCGACCTGGAACAGCTGCCGGGCCTCAGCAAAAAAACGTTGGGCCTGCTCGTAGCTGCCACCTCGATCGGCATAGATACCCTGCTTAATACGCACTCGCGCCAGAAGCAGGCTGCTCCCAGATGCGGACGCTTTGTTTGCCGTTTCTTCCGCTACGCGGATGGCCCGGGGTTGATCTCCGACCATATCCGCTACCGTGCATTCAATCAGACCGATTCGAGGATCCGGATTGGAAGCCGACGCCTTCAATTGCTCGATCGTGCGCAGTGCATCGTTGCTTTTGTTGCCGCGCCACTGCATCTCGGCAACCTTCAGGCCGTATTCGATGTTGTCCGGGAAGAAATTCCAGAGCGCCTGATACTTCTCGGTCGCCGTCTGCCACTTGGAGCTTGCTTCGTAATACTCGGCTTCGATCAAAAGCTGATCCTCGCGGCGCAATTTTCCTGAACGTTCGAAAGCGCGTTTTGCCTCTTCGGCGCCACGAACGTCATAACCAAGGATACGCAAGGTATTCGAGAGGGCGGAATGAGCGAGCGCAAAATCCGGATCCGCTTCGATGGCCTTAGACAGCATTTCCTGAGCTTGCGGTCCGTCGCGCAGGCGTAATGCAGCAAGGCCTTCAAAATAGTAGCGATTCGCATCGGTATTCACGGACATCGCGGCCTGAGTCGCAGCGGCTTCGCTCGGCGGCACAGGCGCGACCCCGATACCCGCACGCAAATCGGTGCCGGCGCGAGACACCAGATCGAGCAGTTTGTCCGCCGTGTCCGTCACACTGGAGTTAACGCTTTCGCCGGTCGCGAGGTTGGTCAACTGAACATCCAAACGCATCTTGCCGCCGGCCGATAAGTAACTCCCGGTCAACACGAAGTCACAACCGAGACGCTGCGCGATGGCATTCATCTGACTTCGTTCAAGCGTTTTGTCCGAGTCGATGGACAGGTCCCGCTGCATTTCCGCAACGCTCTCCACCGGAATCGCCCGCAGATTACCGCCGGAGCTGAGCTCAGAACCCAGGGTTTCCTGCAGAGCCAGAGCGATCCAGGCGTCCGGCTCGCTCGACAGGTTTTTGATTTTCAAGACCGCAACTGCGGGTCGGTGTTGCCGTGTAGTATCCGGCTTTCCGCGGGCCATCAGTCCAATCGCCAGAACAACGGCGAGGCCCGCCAGGCCCAGCGCAACCCAGATCGCACGGCCGCGAGCAGGCCGTGGCGGAACAATAACTGTTATTTCCGACGCATCCTGCAACCGTTCATCAACCGGATGCGGCGCGACTGGAGGATCTGCGACCGTAAAAGGAACTTCGTCATCATGCCGCGCGACCGCCGCGGTGAATCGATACCCCCGGCGTGCGACCGTCAGGATCGGGCTCTCACCCTCGAAATGAGGATTCAGGATCTTGCGAAGCGTAAAGATGTTGTTGCTGATGCTGCCTTCTTCAACAAAGGCGTCTGGCCAGACTCTCTGAAGAACTTCTTCCTTGGTGACGACCTGTCCGGCCTGCTCCACAAGAACGAGCAGGGTTTCGAGCACTTTAGGCGTAACGGGGACGAATTCGCCGGATCGATAGAGGACACGTTTCGAGACATCGAGCTTAAAGGGACCGAATTGGTAGAATCCTCCAGGCCGTTCGGCCGGCATCTCCGCCTCCTGCGTGGAGCCGGGAGTATACCACCGGAGAGAATGGACATTGAAAACTGATCAGTTTTCAATGTCCATTTTAATGCTCCTGACCCTTAGGAGCATCTTTGTCGTTCTTCTGCGTCTTCATCACCTGAAAGTAGGCAATGAGATCCTTGAGATCGGATTCCGTCATGTTGGGATGTGCGGGCATCACCGTATACCGGAACTCGAGTGGATTCTTGACAAAGGCCTTAACAACCGAGGGATCCCGATATTCCAGGATGTTACGCGGCACGTTTAACTCCGGACCGACTCGGCCACCGGAGCGATTGATCGCGTGACACGGCAGGCACTGCACGCGAAAAGTTTCGAAACCGCGTATCGCGCTCTGCGGAATCGTCGAACCAACGGGTCGAACGTGCGGAAACTGACTGTCAAATTCAACGATCTCAATCGAGGCCAGTTGCCAGGGCCGCGCATGAGTTTCGAGGTCCAATTGATCCGGCTTCGCCCACACGAGATAAAAGGGCCCGGGATTGTCCTTCCGAGGCCCGATCGGTTCCCAACCGGATTGATCGAGATCCGCTATTGCGACATAAGCCCCGCCTTCAAGTAAACGTCTTCCGGGAAAATACGCGGCGAATCCATCCTCGGCTCGAAGAACAAATTCGTCGTCGACCAGAGTCGACGGCTCGCGTTTGAATCCTGCCTGCATCAACTGTTCGATCGAAACAACGCGCCATCGCTTGTTGTGCTGATAGTAAGGATCAAAGGCCGCGAGTTCCTCAACTTTCAGGCTCTGAGAAAACTCACTCAGGGATACTGAGCGAACCTGCTTGCCTCCGTTCATAAATGACAACGACGCAGAAGCAGGAGCTGAAGCTGAAGCCGCAGACGCCGAGTTGCGGTGACGCATCGCCGGCGTGAAAGACAGGACCATCGCGGCTATCGCCAGCGCCGAAACGGGAGCCATGACCCTTTGCCGGAACGCCGGAGACTGCGGCGCACGCCACCATGCATAAGGAACAAAAAGAGCATAATAGAAAACATTCGCCAGCAACCGGAGGCTCAGCGCCCATGACAGTCCCAGATACAGGAGCACATCCGCGACGATCCACAGCCCGTACTGAAGAAGTTCAAAATAAGTTAACGACTTCAGAAATGATGCATCGTTCGGATCCGTGTCTCGTCGCCGCGGCAAAACGAACATCAACATCGCGAGCGCGATCAGGAGAAAAGCGATTTCGTAGACCAGATAACTGATCCGCGTGTCGAGCGAACGATGAGTCGTCATTGCGATCAGTTCGACCACCGGAGCGATGAACGCCAATGCGATGGAACGCGCCCAACCTGACGCCGTAAAACGCTTGCCGCTGTAGCACTCAACGAGCAGGAAGTAACGCCAATCACCCACGATGACGAAGAACAATTCGAAAGGCGCGCGCGATGCCGCCGGAATCGGACTCCATGCGCCGTTGCACCACGCATCCATGGCGATGAGCCAGCCGAAGAACATACAGAATCCGACCATGAATGGCATTTTTCGGCCCATGATCAGGAACAGCAATGTGACTGAAAGCAGCGTTATTGCGGGCAGATGAGCGGCGCTGTCATAGATCTGTTGAAGCATTTAAATCTCTGATCGTCTCGCTTTCAGCGGCACGCGCTTGACGTCGCGCGCGAATCCGCAAACCTCGAAAAGCCGGATCGCCATGCCGCCGATATCGATCTGCCATGGATTGGTACTATAAATCGCTGCCGAGGGTGACGCGTGGTGATTGTTGTGCCAGCACTCTCCAAAGGAAATCAGCGCGATGGGCCAAAGATTTCTGCTGCTATCGGGACTGTCGTAGGGCCGCTCGCCGAGGACATGGCAAACGGTGTTCACGAGCAAAATATTGTGCATGCCGATGCAGATCCGAACCAATCCACCCCACAACAAGCCGCCGATAAATCCTTGTAAAGTGCGTGTCACGGCAAAAGTGACAAGTCCTGGCGCAAGCACGGATATCAGGGCGATGGCAAGAAACCGGTCATTGATGGCCATAAGGGCCGAATCCTTGAGCAGGTCCGGCGTCCAGCGCTCGAGTGGAGAATAATCGGGCGTATACAGCCAACCCACATACCCATGGAAGAATCCGCGACAGCGCCGAAAAAGTGTCCTCGGCAGATCTGCATGAGGGTGATATGGCGAGTGCGGATCCCCATCGCGATCCGCGAAAGCATGATGACGCCGATGCGTTGCTACCCAGATCGCCAGCGGACCAATCAAAGACATCGAGCCCAGAACAGCAAGGGTTAATTCGAGCCAGCGCGCGGGTACGAAACTGCGATGAGTAAACAATCGGTGATATCCGACACTGACTCCAATTAAGGTCAGAATGTACATCACGCCGAAGGCGACAAAGTCACTCCACATCGGACCTATCCGCCATAGACGTATCAGCGCCACTACAACGCCGGCCAAAGGTACCAACAGCCCCGTGGAAACGAAGATCCGCCAACGGAAGAGCTCTTTCCGCAGCGCATAAGGCCTTGGGCCGGTCGCGGTATGGTGATTCGTCTTCAGATCGGAACCCTGATTTGTGTCACAGGCTGGTTGAAGCATCGTTTCTCCTGGCAGGCAGCAGTTCGAGTACGCTGATTTCGCCGCGGCTGCCAAGCCGCATTGGCGGCCCCCAATAGCCCGCGCCCGGACTGACATAAAGCTGGGTTTGCCCGCATCGGTAAGGACCGGCAAGATAGCCTTGCTGCAAACGTTCCAGCAAACCGAATGGGGGAATCTGGCCGCCGTGCGTGTGCCCTGCAAGCGCAAGGTCGACACCCGCGGCGCAAGCTGCAGCAAACGAGCCCGGCGAATGGCTCACGGTGATGGTCGGACGTCTGCGGGAAAGATCGGGCGACCGGTGACGCGCTTGTCCGCTCGAGCTGGCCGCATAAATATCTGCTTCGGGATCGGAAAACTCATCAAAGCCGATCACATCCAGTCGCGGCAGCTGCAACCGTTCATCGCGGAGGGCGCGCCAGCCGTAGGATTGCGCCTGATGAACCCAGGCGTTGGCGTCGGAAAGATATTCATGATTCCCCAGAACGAAGACCACGCCATCCGTAGCGCGCAGGTCTTTGAGCGGCGCCACTTCAGATGCCAGCTCCGCCACCGATCCATCGACCATGTCGCCGCTGATGACAACAAGATCCGGCAGCATCGAGTTGGTTCGTTGAACAACATCCTGCGCGAAACTGCGGCCGAGTGTAGGCCCGATGTGAAGATCCGACAGTTGCACGATGCGGTAGTGCTCCAGGCCCTCGATTTCGAAGGACGTCGAGTGCAGAACGGGCTTCTGCGAAGCCTGCCATAGCGCAAAAATGCCGAGTGCTGCGGCGACCATTGCAGATGCGCGGGCCAGTTTGCGCTCGATATCGGCGCGTCGTCGAAAGAACATCCGCACCAATTCAAAAACAACGAGGGCCTGCAGAAGAAAGAGGACAAATCCGAGCCAGGTGAACGCGGCCCACATGGTCGGGCTCGCGACGATGCGCGGAACATGGCGCATCAGGAGAAGCTGCAGCATGCCGAGCGGAAACAGGCAGGCCAGGCCCCGGAGAATCCGGCGTGCCGTTCTCGTTTGAAAATC
>JADMIO011475810.1_pt1 | contig 24526 bp, 21 predicted proteins | sample 8958161 | NCBI WGS metagenome assembly JADMIO01 (sample SAMN16585339, study PRJNA669376) | soil metagenome | isolation source: Crop rotation soil | place: USA: Cullars Rotation, Alabama | collected 2011
GTCGTCGGAGTACGCGCAGTGGGACAAGCGGCCGGCCGCCGATCCGCTGCCGAAAGAGCTCGATCGGATCAAGAGCGACAACGAGCTGCCGCACGCCCAGCAGGCGGTGACCAAGATCGGCACCACCGAGCAGCGCGATCAGCAGGAGCTCGCGCGCTTCTATCTCGAGAGCGGGCAGCGGCTCTTCGAGCGCGAGAACGATCGCGAGGCCGCAGCAGAGTTGAATCGCGCGCTGTATCTCTCGCCGTATCTCGCCGAGGCGCACTTGCTGCTCGGGCGGATCCATCTGCGCAACGGGCGGGTGCGCGAAGCGATCGACGCGCTGAAGATTTCGTTGTGGAGCGCGGAAACGGCAACCGCGCACGCGGTGCTCGGGGAAGCGTACCGGCAGGATCACGACGTCGACGGCGCGCGCGCCGAGGCGCAGCGCGCGCTCGCGATGGATCCCGGCTCGACGGAGGCCCGGTCGCTCCTGGCGCGTCTGGACGGCCGCTAACGTGCTAGAATCACGCGAGTTGTGGCGCAGGCTCAAGACGAAGGCTTTCACGAAATCCAGCTGAACGGGAAGCAGCTCGTCTTCCTGTTCATGGCGACGACCGTCGTCTCGGTCGTCATCTTCCTGCTCGGCGTGTTGGTCGGCCGCGGCGTGCGCGCCGAGCGAACGGCCGCCGATGCCGCGGCAGCCGCGACGGTCGCCGAAACGCCGCAGGCCGCGCCGCCGTCCACGCCGCTCACGCCAGCCGCCGATCCGACCGCCGCCGAAGCGCCGGCACCGGTGTCCGAGAAGCCCGCGGCCGAGAAGGCGGGCACCGACAAGGGCGCCGACAAGCTCACCTACTTCGACAGCCTGCAGAAGAAGAACGGATCGGGGGAGCCGCTCAAGTCGACGTCCGGTACATCCGTCGCGCCTCGGCCGGCTGAGAAGGTCGAGAAGAAGGTCGAGAAGGCGGAGCCGATGCCGCCGCCTGCAGCCGCCGCGGCGCCCGCCGCGCCCGCGCCGCAGGAGACGCGCGCTGAACCGGGCGGCAACGGTTACGCCGTCCAGATCGCCGCACTCAACGTGCGCAGCGAGGCCGACGCCATCGCCAAGCGCCTCACGTCGAAGGGTTACCAGGCGTACGTGCTCGCGCCGCCGAGCGGATCGCCGCCGGTCTTCCGCGTCCGCGTCGGCAAGTTCCCGACGCGCCGCGAGGCCGAGTCGATCGCCGCGAAGCTGCAGAAGGAAGAGCAGTTCAAGCCCTGGGTTACGCGCTAGCCCTCGCGTCGGGCGCGCTCCTCGCGCTCAGCTTCCCGAAATACGGACATCCGGCTCTGGGCTGGATTGCGCTCGCGCCGCTCCTGCTCGCGCTGCGCCACGAACCGCGCTACCGGCGATCGGTGTTCCTCGGCCTTCTCACCGGCCTCGTCTACTTCACCGGCACGCTCTACTGGATCACCGGCGTCATGGCGAACTACGGCGACATGCCACGCTGGGTCGCCGTCCTGATCAACGTCCTGCTGATCGCGTACCTGTCGCTCTTTCCAGCCGGCTTCGCCGCGGCGATGCAGCGACTGATTCGCGCCTACGGCGCGACCGCGCTGCTGGCGGCGCCGCTCGTCTGGACGGCGACCGAGCTCGGCCGGACCTACTTCTTCACCGGGTTCCCATGGGTGTTACTCGGCTACAGCCAGACGACCGTGCTCCCGATCGCGCAGCTCGCCAGCCTCACCGGCGTCTACGGCGTATCGATCCTGGTCGCCGCGGTGAGCGCGGGCGTCGTGCTCGCCTTCGAGCGGCGCACGCGGCCGCTCGTCGTCACGCTGGCGACGGTGATCGCGATCGCGGTGTGGGGCAGCCGGCGGATCGCCGCGGGCGAGCTGACGCGGATCGGCGAACCGATTCGCGTCGGCTTGATCCAGGGGAACGTCGACCAGGCGATCAAGTGGAATCCGACCAACGCCGCGGCGATTTTCGACGACTACCTGCGCTATACGCGCCAGGCGATTTTCCAGGGCGCGTCGCTCGTGCTCTGGCCCGAGTCGTCGACGCCGTTCATGTTCGAAGAGGACCCGGCCGGCGCCGAACGGCTGCGCACGCTGGCGCGGCAGGCGGGCGTGACGCTGGTGTTCGGCAGCGATCAACTCCAAAAGGGCGCGCCGCCCAGATACTTCAACTCGGCGTTCGCCATCCGGCGCGACGGCACGACCGGCGGCGTCTACCGAAAAATTCATCTCGTGCCGTTCGGCGAGTACGTGCCCATGCAGCGGCTGCTGTTCTTCGCCGCGCCGCTCACCGAGCAGGTTGGCACGTTCTCACCCGGCCTGCGGCCCGATCTGCTGCCGGTCGACGGCCACCGCATCAGCGTCGCCATCTGCTACGAGGTCGTCTACCCGGCGCTGGTCCGCGATTTCGTCGCCGCCGGCAGCGAGCTGCTCACCACCATCACCAACGATGCCTGGTTCGGTCCGACCTCCGCCCCGTATCAGCATTTCGAGCAGGCGTCGATGCGGGCGATCGAAGACGGCCGCTATCTGGTGCGCGCCGCGAACACCGGCATCAGCGGCATCGTCGATCCGTACGGGCGGGTGCTGGAGCGGACCGACACCTACCAGCCCGCGGTGGTGGTGGGCGAGGCGCGGTTTCTGACCGCGCCGACGATCTACGCGCGGCTCGGCGACCTGGCCGCGTACGCGTCGGTCGCGGCGACGCTGGCGCTGCTGATCCTGCGGCGGCGTGTACAATGAGCGCATGCCCACCGTCGACGATCTGATGCGCCGCTACGACGATCTCACCAAGCGCGCCGCCGGATTGCGGAGCTATCTTTGAGGCCGCTCGCCCCGACGACGAACTGAATCGCCTCGAGGCGCGCGCCGCCGCGCCCGATTTCTGGAAAGATCAAGCCGACGCGCAGAAGACCCTGCAGCGGCGCCGCCGCCTGGAGCAGGACCGCGATCTGATGCGCTCGCTCAAGCAGAAGAGCGACGACCTCGCCGTGCTGGTCGAGTGGTCCCAGGCCGGCGAGTCGGTCGACCAGGAGTTCCTGCAGGCGCTCGACCTGCTCGATCAGGAAGTGCAGGCCGGCGAGATCAAGAAGATGCTCGGCGGCGAGCACGATCGCAAGAACGCCATCATCACCATCCACCCCGGCGCCGGCGGTACCGAGTCGCAAGACTGGGCGGAGATGCTGCTGCGCATGTACCTGCGCTGGATGGAGCGCCGCGGCTTCAAGCGCGAGCTAATCGACTACCAGCCGGGTGAAGAAGCGGGGCTCAAGAGCGCGACGCTCACCGTCACCGGCGAGTACGCCTACGGACTGCTCTCGGCCGAAGTCGGCGTCCACCGCCTGGTGCGCATCTCGCCGTTCGATCAGGCGGCGCGCCGCCACACGTCGTTCGCCTCGGTGCACGCCTATCCGGAGCTGCCCGAGGACGTCGACGTGGAGATCGAAGACAAGGACATCCGCATCGACACGTTTCGGTCGAGCGGCGCCGGCGGCCAGCACGTCAACGTCACCGATTCGGCGATCCGCATCACCCACTTGCCGACCGGCATCGTCGTCTCCTGCCAGAACGAGCGATCGCAGCACCGCAACCGCGACTCGGCGATGCGCGTGCTGAAGGCGCGCCTCTACGATCTGAAGCAGAAAGAGCAGCTGGAGAACCTCGAGAAGATCGGCGGTATCAAGAAGGACATCGCCTTCGGCAGCCAGATCCGCAGCTACGTGCTGCACCCCTACCAGATGGTCAAGGACCACCGCACGAAGGAGCAGGTCGGCGACGTCGAACGCGTGCTCGACGGCGACATCGACAATTTCATCAAGGCCTACCTGATGAAGAAGTCGACCGGCACGCTCTCGCAGACCGTCGAAGACGACGTTGAGTAAGGATGCGCGCGGCGGCGCCGCCCTCGTCGCGGCGGGCATCCTCCTCAGCCGGGTCTTCGGCCTGATCCGCCAGCGGGTCTTCTCGCATTATTTCGGGCTGACGGCGCCGGCCGACGCCTTTTCGGCGGCGGTCCGCATTCCGAACTTCCTCGCCAACGTGTTCGGCGAAGGCGGCCTCTCGGCGTCGTTCATTCCGGTGTACGCGGCGCTGCTCGCGCGCGGCGAGCGCGACGAGGCCGAGCGGGTGTCGGGCGCGGTCGCGACCCTGCTCGCGCTCCTGGTCAGCATCGTCGTGGCGCTGGGCGTTGTCGCCACGCCGCTGTTCATCGATCTCATCGCCCCCGGGTTCACCGGGTCGACCAAAGCGCTGACCATTCGCCTGGTGCGCATCCTGTTCCCGGCGACAGGCCTGACGGTGATGTCGGCGTGGTGCCTCGGGGTCCTCAACAGCCACCGGAAGTTCTTCGTGTCGTACGCCGCGGGCGTGGTGTGGAACTCCGCGATGATCGCGACGCTGCTGATCTTCGGCGGCGCCGATCTGCCGCGGCTCGCCGTGATTCTGGCCTGGGGTTCGGTCGTCGGCAGCGCGCTGATGTTCGTCGTCCAGCTGCCGATCGTCTGGAAGCTCGCGCCAGGTCTGCGCGTTCGACTCGACACCACCTCGCCGCACGTGCGGACCGTCGTCAAGAACTTCGGGCCGGTGTTCATCAGCCGTGGGGTCGTGCAGCTGAGCGGCTATATCGACACGCTGCTCGCGACGCTGGTCTCGACGGGAGCGACGACGGCGCTCGCGAACGCGCAGACGTTGTACCTGCTGCCGGTGAGCCTCTTCGGGATGTCGGTATCGGCGGCGGAGCTGCCGGCCATGTCCGGGCTGAGCGGCGCGGACGACGTGTCCTTCGAGCCGCTGCGCCGGCGCATCACGGCGGGCCTCCGGCAGATCGCCTTTTTCGTCGTGCCTTCGGCGGTCGCGTTCCTCGCGCTCGGCGACGTGATCGCGGCGGCGCTCTTTCAGACGGGCCGCTTCACGCACGGGAACGCGGTGTATGTCTGGGGCATTTTGGCGGGTTCGGCGGTCGGTCTGCTCGCATCGACGCTCGGCCGGTTGTATTCGTCGAGCTACTACGCGCTGCGCGATACGCGTACGCCGCTCAACTACGCGATCGTGCGCGTGACGCTCACGACGGTGCTGGGGTATCTGTTCGCGCTGCCGCTCCCGCACTGGCTCGGCATCGACCGCTCGTGGGGCGCGGCCGGCTTGACCGCGTCGGCCGGCATCGCCGGCTGGGTGGAGATGCTGCTCCTGCGGTCGACGTTGAACGCGCGCATCGGCCCGACCGGGTTGCCGCTCCGCTACGTGGCCACGCTGTGGACCGCGGCGCTGGCCGGCGCCGCGGTCGGCTGGGCGGTCAAGCTCACGTTCTTCCCGCCGAACCCGATCCTCGACGCCGTCCTCGTGCTCGGTCCATACGGCATCGTGTACTTCGGGATGACGACGGTACTGAAGGTTCCTGAAAGTGCGTCGGCGTTGAGAAGAGTGCTTCGGCTTCGCTGAGGGTGCGCGCGACGTTTTAAGGTCGCGACGGCTGCGGGGCCCGACTCCGAAGCACCTTCGTGTAAATGAAATCGCCGAGCGGGGAGTCGTCGTTGTTCGAGGCGTTCGCAGCGACGTTGAACTGGACGAGGCCGCCGGAGGGGGAGGGCGCGGTCCACTCGAGGGCCCACGCGTTGGCGCCGCGGGTCGGCGTACGCGATCCGGCGAGGTTGTGCTGCACGAATGTGAGCGCTTTGTCGACGGCGCCGGGGATCAGCTGCGCGCGGCCGTCGGTAACGCGCCAGCTGCCGGCCTGCTTGCCGCGGCCGCGGCCGGCCGCGAAGCGGGCCGCGATTTCGAAGCCGGCGCGCCGCAGATCCTCACGGCTGACGCGGATGGTGATGGGGTAGACCTTCCCGGGTTCGTACACGTCAGGCACGCCAGCGACCTCGACCGAGCCGCCGGGCGCGTTGAGCGGATTGTCGATATGGCAGCGGCGGCACGTCTGCTCGCCGAACCCGCCGGTCACGTTCGGGTACGGCCCTTCCTTGAAGGCGAGCATGCTCAGCGGTGACACCAGACAGACGAACGCAAGGACGGCGAGCGGCGCTACAATCCGCACCGAAGGAGTATACCGATGCGCCTTGCTCTTCTTCGCGTCCTCGGCGTCTGCGCGGCCACTGCGGCGCTCGGCGTCGCGCTGCCGGCCGCGCCGATCAGCGACGCGGTCGACGTCACGTTCACGCAGTGGATGACGCCCAGCAATCCGCCGTATCCGCACGATCCCGCGGTCGCGCCCGACGGCTCGGTCTGGTACACCGGCCAGCGCGCAAACGTCATCGGCCGCTTCGATCCGGCGACCGAGCAGTTCAAGGAGTTCAAGCTGCCGACGCCGAACTCCGGCCCGCACGGTCTGCAGCCGGACAAGGACGGCAACATCTGGTACACCGGCAACGCCGCCGGCCTGATCGGCAAGGTCGATGCGAAGACCGGCAAGGTGACCGAGTACAAGATGCCGAACCCGAAGGCCCGCGACCCGCACACGATCGCGTTCCTGCGCGACGGCCGCATCTTCTTCACCGTGCAGGCCGGCAACTTCATCGGCACGCTCGATCCGAAGGCGCCCGACGGCGCGATCAAGTTGATCGAGGCGCCGACGGCCAACTCCCGCCCCTATGGCGTGCGGCTCGACTCGAAAGGGGTGCCGTACTTCGATCTGTTCAACACCAACAAGATCGGCACGATCGATCCGAAGACGCTGGTGGTGCGCGAGTTCCCGCTGCCCGATCCGAAGGCGCGGCCGCGCCGGATCGCGATCGGCAAGGACGACACCGTCTGGTACGGCGACTACGCCCGCGGCTACCTCGGACACCTCGATCCGAAGACCGGCAAGGTCGAGGAGTTCAAGTCGCCCGGCGGGCCCGAGTCGGCGCCCTACGCGATCGACGTCACCGCCGACGGCGCGGTGTGGTACGTCGAGACCGGCGACGAGAACAAGAACATGCTGGTGCGGTTCAATCCCGAGACGAAGAAGTTCCTGACGTGGGCCGTCCCCGGCGGCGGCGGCACGGTCCGCAACATGGACATCGACAAGAACGGCGATCTCTGGCTGGCGGAGAGCGGCGTCGGCAAAATCTCGCGAGTGAAGATTACGGCGGGGAAGGGGACGCAATAGGGCGGGCCGGGCGGGCCGGGCGGGCCAGGCGGGCCGGGCGGGCAAGGAAGACCTGTTCCGACCTGCTCCGTCCCCACCTGCCGCGCCCGCCGTGCCCGCCTCGCCTGCCCTATCTTCCCGCTCCCGGCTGCGTGCCGGCGATGAACGCTTCGGACACCGCACCGGCGGTCTCGGCCGGCAGCACGGTGCCGGTCGAGTGCTCTACGGGCAGGAAGATGATGTTGCCCGGCGCCTCGAACTGTTTGGTGCCGTCGTCTGTCTCCTTGCGGCCGTCGATGTAGCTGCGCATGAACTCCATCCACATCGGCAGCGCCGCGAACGAGCCCTGCTCCGCGGTGCCGAGCGACTTGCGCTTGTCGTCGTAGCCGATCCACACGCCGACGGTGATATCGGGATCGAAGCCGACGAACCAGGCGTCGGTGTTGTCGTCGACGGTCCCGGTCTTGCCGGCGAGCGGCCACTCCGACGCCATGCTCTGGGCGCGCACGCCGGTGCCGTGCGGGCCGAGCACGCCGCGCAGCAGGTTGGTCAGCACGTAGGCGGTGTCGGCGCGGATCACGTCGGTCGGCTCGCCGCGGTTCTCCTCGAGCAGGTTCCCCTCGCGATCGGTGACGGCCAGCACCGAGAACGGCTTCATGCGCACGCCCTGGTTCGGGAACGTCGAGTAGGCGCTCGTGATCTCGAGCAGCGTCGCGTCGCCGGCGCCGAGCGCGATCGGCAGGTAGGGCGGGAAGTCCTCCTCGAACCCGAAGCGCTTGGCGTAATCCAGCACGTTCTTCGGCCCCAGCGAATCCATCATCTTGATTGCCGGGATGTTGCGCGACTCCTCGAGCGCGAAGCGCAGCGTGATCGGGCCGAGGAACTTGTGGTCGTAGTTGTGCGGGCTGTAGATCTGGCCGTTGCCCGCCGCGTAGCTCACCGGCGCGTCGACGATGATCGAGGTCGCGGTGTAGCCGCGATCGATGGCCGCGGTGTAGACGATCGGCTTGAAGGTCGAGCCGAGCTGCCGGTAGGCCTGGACGGCGCGATTGAACTTGCTGCGGCCGAAGCTCCAGCCGCCGACCATCGCCTTGATCTGGCCGGTGTGGTTGTCGATCGCCATCAGCGCCGCCTCGGCGAGCGGCGTCTGTTCGAGCGTGCCGGTGATCGCGCTCGTCGGCTCGTCGATCTTCGTCACCGCGAGATCGATCAGGTCGCCCGGCTTGAAGGCGTCGGCGGCGGACGTCTTGCGCGTCCACGCGAACGATTCCTTCGGCGTCAGATCCGCGTGGTACGGTCCGATGCGCACGCGCGCGGCGCCGGTCTTCGGCGCGGTCACGACGACCGCCGGCACGACGTCGCCGACGGCGATCGGCCGGCTCCAGCGCTCGTCCTTGAAGCCCTCCACCGTGTGGCCTTCGTCGATCACGTTGCGCTTGGCGCGCCGCCAGCCGTGGCGCTTGTCGTAGGCGCGCAGCCCGTGCTCGATGGTGCGGTTGGCCAGCTCCTGCAGCCGCGCATCCAGCGTGGTCTTCACCGCGAGGCCGCTCTCGTAGAGGGTCTTCGCGCCGTAGCGCTTCTCGAGGTGTTTGCGGACCTCTTCGACGAAGAACGGCGCGATGCCCGGCGGCTGGTTCGGCTGGCCGCGCGTGACGATCGGCAACTGCTTCGCGGCGTCGGCCTGCGCCTGCGTGAGGTAGCGCTCGTCGGCCATGCGCTGCAGGACGACGTTGCGCCGCGCCACGGCGCGCTTCATGTCGACGAACGGGCTCTGCCGCTCCGGGGTCTGGAAGATGCCGGCGATCAGCGCGGCTTCTTCGAGCGTCAGGTCCTTGTTGGATTTGTTGAAGTAGAGCCGCGACGCGGCCTCGACGCCGTAGGCGCCATGACCCAGGTACATCTGGTTGCAGTAGATCGTGAAGATTTCCTTCTTCGTGTAGCGCTTCTCGATCTGAACCGCGAGGATCGCCTCGCGGATCTTTCGCTCGAACGACTTCTCGCTCGTGAGGCCGAACTGTTCCTTGAGGTTGCGCGCGAGCTGCTGGGTCAGCGTGCTGGCGCCCTGCGCGCGCCGCCGCTCGAGGATGTCGGTCAGCGCCGCCACCGCGATGCGCCAGATGTTCACGCCGAAGTGGCGGTCGAAGTCGGCGTCCTCGGTGGCGATGATCGCCTGGCGGAGCAGCGGATTGATCTGGTCGTAGCCGACGACGACGCGGCGCTGGGTGGCGAACTCGCCGATGGTGCGGCCGTCGCTCGCGTAAATGCGCGTGATGGTGCTCGGCGTGTAATCGTCGAGGGCGGAGACCTGCGGCAGGTCGCCGGCGTAGGCGAACAGCACGCCGCTCAGGATGCCGAGCATCGCGACGATGACGAACATCGCCACGATGCCCGCGTTGCGCGCGATCCGGACGACGACATGCGGCATGCAGGGATTTTACCGCCGGTGGCCGCCGCCTGACCGTGCGTGACCCTGCGGCGCCGCGCCGCCGCTTCGAGGCGAGGCGTGTTGCGGCGCGGAGTGCGCTGGCGCCGACGGCGCGGGGGACGAGCGAGGCTCGGCGCGGTACGCCGGCGCCGAGGGCTGCGAGCGGGACGACGGTTGCGCGCGATAGGGCTGTTGGCCGCGATAGGGCTCCTGCGCGCGATACGACGGTTGGGCCTGATACGACGGTTGGGCTCGATAGGGCTGTTGCGCGCGATAGGGCTGTTGCGCGCGATAGGGCTGTTCGACGCGATAGGGCTGCGACCGCGGCGTCGCTTGGTACGCGGGCGCGCGGTAGGCAGGCCGCGCGTAAGACGGCGCCGCGTTTCCGTTGTCGCGTCCGCCTTGAGCCGGACTCGGGCGATAGCCGCGATCGTTGGTCCGGCCAAAGCCGGACGCCACACCGGTGCGGCCGAAGCCGGACGCCACATTAGTACGTCCGTAGCCATTGGTACGTCCGTAGACGCGAGCGAGCGGCGCCTCGCGGTGGAACACGAACGGCGTCGTCGTCGCGAGCCGCCACGGATCGACGGCGTAGCGGCGCGCCGCGAAGCCGCGACCCAGGAAGCGATCGCGCGGCACCACCGTCCACGCGTCCCAGCCGCGTCGGTAGCCGATCGACAGGCCCACGATTGGCCGGTTGTCGAAGCCGAGCGGGCACCAGCCGACGTAGTCCGCGGCCGTGCCCCACGACACCCACGCCGCCGACCACGAGCGCCCTGGGATCCAGAACCAGCGGCTGCGCGCGAAGCCCCAGCGGCCGTAGTGGTGCGTCGGCCACGACCAGCGGTTGTAGCCGATCCACGTCACGCCGTAGGCCGGCACGTCCGACCAGTAGCCGTCGTAGTAGGGACGCCAATCGGCGGCGACCGTCGGATACCAGACGTTCCCGTACGGCGCTTCGTACTGCCACGAGCCGCTCTGATCGAGCTCCGGCCCGTACGACTGCAGATCGGGCGGCAGGTTCTGCGCGGAGGGCGATCCGGTGCGGCTGTACTGCGCCGGCCGATGCTCGATCGCGCCGGCGAGCACGCGCACGCGCATGCCCGAGAGGACCTCGACCTCAGAATCCGGATCGATCGCGATCGCCGAGCCGTCGGGGAACATGATCTCGGCGCGCCCGTTCGTGGTGCGGATCCGATCGCGCTCGAGCACCGGCATGTTGATCGCGGCCGGCTGCGCCTCGCCGTCGCGATCGAGGATCACCGTGCCCTCGACGAACGACAGATGCGCCGGCGGCGCGGTGACGTCCTGAGCAACCGCGCACACGCCGAGCGTCAGCGTCGCGACGCAGGAAAGTACAAAGGAACGCATGGGAAACCCCGGTGACGCGGTCGGCAGGACTGGCTGGCGAAGGTAGTGTAACTCGTTTGGGGGCTGGGAGCTGGGGGCTGGGCACTGGACAGTCACCAGACCCCGCCAGCCCCCAGCGCCCAGCCCCTAGCCCCTTCGCATTGACGCTCCTACACTCAACTTTCATAATACGAGCATGAGCAAAATCATCGGCATCGACCTCGGCACGACGAACTCGGTGGTCGCCGTCATGGAAGGCGGCGAGCCGGTCGTCATTACGAATCCGGAAGGCGGACGGCTCACGCCTTCCGTCGTGGCGTTTGCGAAGACGGGCGAGCGCCTGGTCGGGCAGGTCGCCAAGCGGCAGGCGGTCACCAACCCCGAGAACACGGTCTTCTCGATCAAGCGCTTCATGGGCCGCAAGTACGAAGAAGTGTCCGAGGAGATGAAGATGGTGCCGTACCAGGTGGTGCGCGGCGCCAACGGCGACGCCCGCGTCAGCGCCAACGGCAAGGAGTACTCGCCGCCGGAAATCTCCGCGATGATCCTGCAGAAGCTGAAGCAGGCCGCCGAGGAGTACCTGGGGCAGCCGGTCACCAAGGCGGTCATCACCGTGCCCGCCTACTTCAACGACGCGCAGCGTCAGGCGACCAAGGACGCCGGCCAGATCGCCGGCCTCGAAGTGTCGCGCATCGTCAACGAGCCGACCGCCGCCGCGCTCGCCTACGGTCTCGACAAGAAGAAGGACGAGACGATCGCCGTCTACGACTTCGGCGGCGGCACCTTCGACATCTCCATCCTCGAAGTCGGCGAGGGCGTCGTCGAGGTCAAGGCGACCAACGGCGACACGCACCTGGGCGGCGACAACCTCGATCAGCGCGTGATGGATTGGATCACCGCGGAGTTCAAGAAGTCCGACGGCATCGACCTCTCGAAGGACCGGATGGCGCTGCAGCGCCTGAAGGAAGCGGCGGAGAAGGCGAAGATGGAGCTCTCCACGGTGATGGAGACCGACATCAACCTGCCGTTCATCACCGCCGACCAGTCCGGGCCGAAGCACCTGCAGATGAAGCTGACGCGGGCGAAGTTCGAGCAGCTGGTCGACGACCTGCTGCAGAAGACGGTCGGCCCGACCAAGCAGGCGCTCGGCGACGCCGGCGTCGATCCGTCAAAGATCGACGAAGTGGTGCTGGTCGGCGGCTCGACGCGCATCCCGAAGGTGCAGCAGATCGTGCGCGAGCTGTTCGGCAAGGAGCCGCACAAGGGCGTCAACCCGGACGAAGTGGTCGCGGTCGGCGCGGCGGTGCAGGCCGGCGTGCTCGCCGGCGACGTGAAGGACCTGCTGCTGCTCGACGTGACGCCGCTGTCGCTCGGCATCGAGACGATGGGCGGCGTGATGACGACGCTGATCCCGCGCAATACGACGATCCCGACCCGCAAGAGCGAGATCTTCTCGACCGCGTCGGACAGCCAGACGAGCGTCGAGGTGCACGTGCTGCAGGGCGAGCGCTCGATGGCGCGCGACAACCGCACGCTCGGCAAGTTCCACCTGGTGGGCATCCCGCCGGCGCCGCGCGGCGTGCCGCAGATCGAGGTCACCTTCGACATCGACGCCAACGGCATCGTCAACGTCCAGGCGAAGGACCTCGGCACGGGCAAGGAGCAGAAGATCACGATCACCGCGTCGAGCGGCCTGGCGAAGGACGAAGTCGAGCGGATGATGCGCGAGGCGGAGTCGCATGCCGACGAGGACAAGAAGCGGCGCGACGAGATCGAGCTGCGCAACCGCGCGGACCAGACGGTCTACGGGGCGGAGCGGATGCTGAAGGACACCGGCGACAAGCTGCCCGCCGCCGACAAGCAGGCGATCGAGGCGGCGATCGACGCGGCGAAGAAAGCGTCGGAGAGCGGCGACGCGGCGGCGATCCAGACGGCGCTCGATGGATTGACGGCGGCGCAGCACAAGGCGGCCGAGTCGCTCTACCGCCAGCAGTCGGCCGGCGGCGGCGCGCCGGGCGGCGGACAAGGTGGACAAGGTGGACAGGGCGACGGCGGCGCGGGGCCGAGCGGCGCCGGCGAGAGTCAGCCAAAGAGCGGCGACGTGATCGACGCCGAGGTGGTCGACGAAGGGAAGCAGAGCTGACAGCCGACGGCTGAACGCTGATGGCTGACTTCTACATCCTCCTCGGCGTGGAGCGCGGCGCGTCGCTGAACGACATCAAGCGCGCCTACCGGCGTCTGGCGCGCAAGCTCCATCCCGACATCAACCCGGGCGATCGCCGGGCGGAGGCGGCGTTCCGGCAGATCGCGGAAGCGTACGAGACGCTGAGCGATCCGGATCGGCGCCGCCGCTACGACGCGCACGGCTACGCGCCGCACGCGGCGGGCGCGCCGGCGTTCGGGTTCGACGGCTTCGACTTTTCGGTCAGCGTGCAGGGCGCCGAGGCGCCGACGTTCGGCGATCTGTTCGCCGACGTGTTTCACGCGCGGCAAGCGTCGGCGGCGGCGCGCGAGGAGCGCGGGCCAGACCTGCATGCCGCGATCGATCTGGAGTTCGAGGAGGCGCTGCGCGGCGGTCAGCGATCGGTCATCGTCACGCGCCAGGAGCACTGCCGCGCCTGCCACGGCAGCGGCCGCCTGCACGTCGCGGAGACGCGCTGCCTGCACTGCCACGGCACCGGCTCGGTGAAGTCGGCGCGCGGGCACATGGTGTTCTCGAAGCCGTGCGCGCACTGCGGCGGCGTCGGCCGGCTGGGCCAGACCCGCTGCGCGGCGTGCGACGGACAGCAGGTGGAGATGCGCGCCGAAACGGTGACGGTGGACCTGCCGGCCGGCCTCGGCGACGGCGCGCGCATCCGCGTGCCGTCGAAAGGGCACGCCGGACGCAACGGCGGCCCGCCCGGCGATCTCTATATAGACGTCCGCGTGCGGCCGCATCCGATTTACAAGCGCGAGGGCGACGACATCCACGTGACCGTTCCGCTCGCGGTCCACGAAGCGGCGCTCGGCGCGAAGATTGAAGTGATCGCGCCCGATGGCCCGGCGCGGCTGCGCGTGCCGCCCGGCACGCAATCGGGCCAGCGCTTCCGCGTCCGCGAGCGCGGCGTCGCCTCGCCGCGCGACGGCCGCCGCGGCGACCTCGTCGTCGAAGTGCGGCTCGTGCTGCCGCGCGTGCTCGACGAGCGATCGAAGGAGCTGTTGCGGGAGTTCGGGAGGATTAACAGCGAGAGCGTTCGTGATGCATAGACGCAACCGCGGAGGACACGGTGGGACGTGGGCGGGCACGGATCAAGTTGGGTTCAGGCTCCGCCATGAGCCCTCCGTGACCTCCGTGGTCAGGTTCATGTGATGTCGAAGAGATCCGCAGGCAAGGCGTACTACATGATCAGCGTGGTGGCGCAGCGCTACAACATCCACCCGCAGACGCTGCGCCTCTACGAGCGCGAAGGACTGCTCAAGCCGTCGCGCACCGAAGGCAACACGCGGCTCTACTCCGAAGAAGACCTCGAGCAGCTCGAAACGATTCTGTCACTCACCCGAGATCTCGGCGTGAACCTCGCCGGCGTCGAGATCATCCTCAACATGCGCCGCAAGATCGAGCAGATGCAGGGCGAAGTCAACGAGTTCATGGCGTACGTGAAGCGCGAGATGACGCGCGGCGTCGACGATTGGGAGCAGCGGCTCTCGACCGCGCTCGTGAAATCGTCGCCGACCGATCTCGTGAAGAGCGAAAAAAGAAAAGCGGAGCGGCAAACGTAGTATCCTGTCCGCGTGTCGCGAGGAGACGAGGACGCCAGCACGCTGACGGCGTACCTCAGAGAAATCGCGAAGCTGCCGCGGCTGACCGTCGACGAAGAACGCGCGCTCGGCCACCGCATCCAGCGCGATCGCGACGAGCGCGCGGTCACGCAGCTGGTCGAATCCAATCTCCGCTTCGTCGTCTCCTACGCGAAGCGCTATCGCGGCCACGGCGTCTCCATCCTCGATCTCATCCACGAAGGCAACCTCGGATTGATCGAAGCGGCGCGCCGCTTCGATCCGGCGCGCAACGTCAAGTTCATCACCTACGCGGTGTGGTGGGTGCGCGAGTCGATGATGCACGTGCTCGCCGACCAGACGCGCGCCGTGTCGTTCCCGCCGAAGCTGTTCGCCACGCTCTACGGCGGACACGACGTGTCGCTGAACGAGCCGATCGCGGCGAGCGCGGCCGAGGGACGCCCCCGCGAGCTCGCGGAGCTGCTGCCGCAGGACGCCGCGCCGATCGACGACGAGATGATCCAGCAGGCCGGCGTGGACGAGCTGCTCGACGCGCTCCGCGACCTCGACGGCAAGGAGCGCGAAGTCGTCCGCCTGCGGTTCGGGCTCGACGACGACGAGGAGCATACGCTGCAGGAGATCGGCGATCGCCTGCACCTGTCGCGCGAGCGTGTGCGGCAGATCGAAAACCGGGCCAAGGACAAGCTGCGCCGCTCCGCGAAGCTGCGCAGCCGGTTGAACTGACGTGGCCTGCGCGTATTGTGATGACACCGGCTGGAAGCCGGTCGAGGCCGATGGCGTCCGCAGGGTGGTCCGCTGCGACTGCTGGCGCGAGCGCGTCGGCCGCACCCGGCTCGCCGACGCCAACATCCCGAAGCGCTATCAGCACTGCACGCTCGACAACTTCCTCGCCTACAACGAGTCGCTCCAGCGCGCCGTGACCCAGGGGCGCCAACTGGCGGAGGCGTTTCCGCGCGCCGGCGTCGGGCTGTTCCTGGAAGGGCAGCCGGGCGTCGGCAAGACCCACATCGCGGTCGCCGTGCTCAAGCAGATTGTCGAGGCGACCGGCGCGCGCGGGCTGTTCTACGACACGCGCGAGCTGCTGAGGCTGATTCGCAGCACCTACGACCCGTCGATTCGCACCACCGAGATCGAAGTGCTCCGGCCGGTGCTGAGCGCCGACCTGCTGGTGCTCGACGATCTCGGAGCGGAGAAGACCTCCGAGTGGGTCGACGAGACGATGAACCTGATCGTCAACACGCGCTACAGCGAGCGGCGGTTGACGCTGTTCACGTCGAACTACCCCGACATCCCCGACGACACCGATCCGAACGCGCTGATCTTCCGCATCGGCGCGCGGATGCGCTCGCGCCTCCACGAGATGTGCGAGTTCGTCGTCCTCGACGCCGCCGACTATCGCGAGCGGCCGACCAACGCCGGCAGCGAGGATCTGCTCGCGATGTGGAAGATGCGCGCGCGCGGGCCGCTGCCGTCGCCGCGCGCCGGCGGGCGCCAGGCGCGCGCCCAGCTCCGCGAGCCGGCGCGCGACGGCCGCGCCGACCTGAAGTGGCCGGGCGGGCGCGCGGGATCGTAAGCTGACGGGTGGTGCCCGAGCCCCTCGGTCTGTACGTCCACATTCCTTTCTGCACCGCCATCTGCAATTACTGCAACTTCAATCGAGGCCTGTTCGATGCCGAATTGAAGGGGCGCTACCTCTCTGCCCTCATCCGGGAAGTTCGGACCGGACGTCAACTTTTTTCCGCTGGCGGCGGAGCCCCGGCCCCGCCGCGAACCGACGCTGATGCCTCGCTCGGGCGTCACAGGCCCTCGGTCGGCATGGCCGCAGGCGCTTGCTCGATCTCGGCCGACACGATCTACTTTGGCGGCGGGACTCCGTCTCTCCTCGAGCCCGAGGAGATCGCGGCGATCATCGCCGCCTGCCGCGACGCGTTCGACGTCGCGGACGACGCCGAGATCACCATGGAGGCGAACCCCGAGTCGGTGACCGAGCCGCGGCTCGCCGCCTACCGCGCCGCGGGCGTCAATCGACTCAGCTTCGGCGTGCAGTCGTTCCGCGACGACGAGCTGCGGCGGCTGTCGCGTCTGCACACCGCCGATCGCGCGTGCCTGGCGATGAGCGAAGCGCGCCGCGCCGGCTTCGACAACGTCAGCCTCGATCTGATGATGTGGCTGCCCGAGCAGCGCGTCGATCACTGGCTCGCGTCGGTCGACCGGGCGATCGCGCTCGCGCCGGATCATCTTTCGCTCTACCTGCTCGAGGTGTACCCGAACGCGCCGCTCAAAGAGGACATGGCGCGCGCGCGCTGGTCGCAGGCCCCCGACGAAGACGCCGAGACGATGTATCTCGAGGCGATGGCGCGGCTCGAGGCGGCGGGGCTCGAGCAGTACGAGATCTCGAACGTCGCGCGCGCCGGTCGGCGCTCGCGCCACAACTTGAAGTACTGGACCGACGGGGCATGGCTCGGATTCGGCTGCGGCGCGCATGCCACGGCGGACGGGCTCCGGTGGAAGAACGTCGCGGAGACCGAGGACTACGTCGCGCGGCTGCAGCGCGGCGCCTCGCCGGCGATCGACGTGCGCCGCATCCCGCCGGGGGAACGCCTTGGGGACGCGCTGTTTACCGGGCTGCGCCTGGTCGAGGGCGTCGATCTGGCGGCGCTCCGCGAACGCTACGGCGTCGACGTCTGGGCGCGCTACGGATCCGAGCTCGAACGCTTCGTCGACGGCGGGTGGCTGGTCCGCGAGCCCACTCGTTTAAGGTTAACGCGTCGAGGAATGCTTCTTGCTCACGAGGTAATGTTGGTTTTCGTGTAGCCCCGAGTACGCTAGAGTAGCAACCTTTCGCGAAGGAGGCCGCGATGTTTCGAATCGCCGTGCCGGCTGTTGTTGGTCGGCCACGATGGATGGCTCTGGCTTTTGTCGTCGGTGCGTTCTCGGCGACCAGTGCGTACGCACAACAGCCCCCCGCTGCGCCGGCGCAGCAGGCGGCGCCGGTGTCGAACGCGCGGTTGTTCAACAACGACGCCGGCATGGTGCTCAACTTCATCAAGCCCGACAAGACCGCGGACTTCGAGGCGGTGATGGCCAAGCTCCGCGAGGCGCTGGAGAAAAGCGAGAAGCCGGAGCGGAAGCAGCAGGCTGCCGGTTGGAAGGTGTTCAAGTCCGCCGATCCGGCGGGGGCGAACGTGCTCTACGTGTTCGTCATCGATCCGGCGGTCAAGGGTGCGGACTACCAGGTCTCGAACATCATTCAGGAGGCGTTCCCGACCGAGGCGAACGAGCTCCTGAAGAAGTACGGTGAAGCGTACGCCCAGGGCATGAACATCCTGAACCTGAACCTGCTCAAGTAGTCAGAACTTCAGATTCAGACCTGCGTAGATGCGGTGCGCTGGCGAGTACAGCGCACCGCTTCCCAGCTTGAACACCCGGTAGTCCACGCGCAGCCGCAGCGGGCCGGCCAGCGAGATCTTCGCGCCGCCGCCCGTGTTGAGGCCGAAGCCGGTGTCTTCGTGCGCGCCGAGCGTCTCTCGATACATTCCCGCGCCGGTGGTGAAGTACGGCTGGAAGCCGAGCACCGGCAGCGGCGTCTGCAGCAGCACGTTCCCCATGCCGGTCTTGAGCGAGGGCGACGGCGTCGACGCGGTGAGGTCGTCGCTCACCGCCGCATACTCGAACTCGAAGCCGATGAACAGCAGCCCGGTGCCGACCGCGACGCCGCGCGCGAGGCGATTGCTGGGGGTCGTATTGGTGCCGATAAACCCGGTGATGTCGGCGCGCGCCGGCGCGGCGGCGAGCAAGAGGCACGCGGCGGCCGCGGCGAGCGTCGGCGTTCGGTGGGACATGGTCACGGGCACTCCTGGTTCCATCTTAGAGCGGAGAGGGAAGGAGTACAAGCGATGAAAACGTGGCTCCTCGCGGCGGTCACCTGTCTCGGTCTTGGCGTCGCGCTGCGCGCCGACACGCTGGTGCTGCGCGACGGCCGTCGCGTGCAGGGCGAGCTCGTTGCCGTGCGCGGCGACGAGGTCGAGTTCGACGGCCAGCGCGGCTTCTTCGGCGGCCGCGAGCGGATGCGCTTCGATCGCCGCGACATCGATCGGATCGAGTTCGACGATCGGCGCGAACGCGCCGATCGCGACGACGATCGCCGGCGCGATGACGACGATCGGCGGGGCGGCGGCGGGCGCCCCGGCGGGATGCGCGAGCGCGCCGTGAACGTCGACGCCGCGAACCCATGGAGCGACACTGGTATCGACGTGCGCGCCGGCCAGACCGTCTACTTCGCCGCGAGCGGCAAGGTGCGCTGGGGACCGGGCCGCCAGGACGGCCCCGCCGGCGAGCGCAACTCGCCGCGCAACGACGGCCGCCCGATCCCCGATCGTCCCGCGGCGGCGCTGATCGGCCGCGTCGGCGACTCGCGCGACGTCTTCTTCGTCGGCGAGGACACAGGCGCCTTCCGGATGCGCGGGTCCGGCCGGCTGTACCTCGGGATCAACGACGACTTCCTGCGCGACAACAGCGGGTCGTTTCGGGTGACGGTGTATTACTGAGGGGACTGGGGGCTCGGGGCTGGGGGCTGGCGGGGACTGGGGACTGTCCAGCGCCCAGCCCCCAGCGCCCAGCCCCCGCAGTACAATCGCTCCGTTGTCCCACTACTTCGATCAGCACGCGGCTGAGCTCCGGGCGGCGCTGGCGGACGCGATTCCGCGCGAGGCGCTGCGCGCGCTGCACGCGAAGAGCGCCGCGCGCCACCTGGCGATCACCGTGCGCCAGTTCGCGATCCTCGGGCTCGCCACCTGGGGGTTGATCGCGATCGATCAGCCGCTGGTCTGGATTCCGCTCGCGCTCGTGCAGGGCTTCACGGTATTCAACTTCACCGTGCTGCTCCACGAGGTCGTGCACCACACCGTGTTCGCGACGCGGCGGCCGGCGGCGGAACGCCTGCTGGCGTGGCTCTACGCCGTGCCGAGCGGCATCTCGTCGAGCCAGTTCACGCGCTGGCATCTCGATCACCACGCCGAGCTCGGCTCCGACGACGACGATCCCAAGCGCCATCACCTTTCGCCGAAGATCAACGCGCGCTGGCTGAAGCTGCTGTACTGCACGCCGGCGCTGTTCCCGATCTACTTCCGCGCGGCGCGGAAGGAGAGCAGTACCTATGATGCCGCGCTGCAGCGGCAGATCGCGCGCGAGCGGCGCGTGTCGATCGCCGCGCACCTCGCCGTGCTCGCGGCGATCTGGACGCTGGCCGGCGGCGCCGCGGCGCTGCGCGCTTATGTCATCCCGGTGTTCTTCGTCTTCCCGATCGCGTTCACGCTCAACCGGCTCGGCCAGCACTACGACATCGACCCGGCGGATCCCGCGAAGTGGGGCACGCTGATGCGCGGCAGCTGGTTCTGGGACTTCGCGTTCCTCAATTCCAACTACCACCTCGAGCACCACTACTTCGCCGGCGTGCCGTTCTACCGCCTGCCGGCGCTGCAGCGCGCGCTCGTGCCGTTCTACGCGCGCCGCGGCATGCGCTGGCGCACCTACCCCGGGCTGTTGCGCGACTGGTTCGTCCGCAACTGCGCGCCGCACACCAACTGGGAGGCACGGCATGATGCGCTCGCTGGTCACGGTCCTGTGCGCCCTGCAGGCGTCAACTCCCCATCTCTTCGCGGTTGACATCAGCAAGCTGGCGATTGGCGCGCCGGTCATCGTCGCCGACGTCGACCTCGGGAAGCTGAAAGGCGACCTGCGGCAGCTCGGATGGTCGCCGGACGCGACGCAGCTGTACGTGCAGACGGTCGACGGCCCGGCGCCGAACGCGAAGCCGCGGCACTACCTGTTCAGCATGGCGGGCGGCGCGATGCAGGCCGGCGATGCCGCGCCGGAGTGGGCGGCCGACTACTGGGCGTTCAAGTCCGATCGCTTCGCGCCCGGCATGGAGTCGGTGTCGATCGACGTCGAGCAGAAGGTGGAGAACCTGAAGTTCGGCACCGGATCGGCGGGCGCGCTCGATCGCAGCTCGAACCCGATCGGCGCCGACAACGTCAGCGCCGCGAGCAACGTCGAGAAGGCGGCCGAGAGCCAGCACGTGAACGTGGTGCGGCTGAAGGTCTACGACCGCGTGATCGGCGAGTTCCAGAACATGCAGGCGACCCCCGGCCTGACGTTCGGCTGGGGGCCCGACGCGAGCGGCGCGATCGCCTACACCGATCTCGACGGCCGCCTGTTCTTGCTCGATCGCTTCCAGCACCACCGCGGCGTCGAGGGAGTCCGCGACGCGATCCTGCCGGCGTGGAGCAGTGACGGCCGGCGCCTGGCGTGGCTGCGGAAGACGGGCCGGAAGAAGTACGCGTTGACGTACGTAGAACTGAAATAGCTGTCAGCTCTCAGCGTTCAGCTATCGCTTCTTGCTTGCCGCGTTCTTTGCGACCGCGGCCTTCACCAACCGCTTGAACGACGCTTCGGCGAGTTGCTCACCCTCGCGGATGTCGATCGCCCGCCGCGTGTTGCCGGCGAGGCTCGAGTTGAACAGCCGCTCGGGATCCGGCAGGGCAGCGCCGCGCGCGAAGGTCAGCTTGACCACTTCCTTGTAGGTCTCGCCGGTGCACACGATCCCGAAGTGCGACCAGATCGGCGTGCCCATCCATTTCCACTCTTCGACGATCTCGGGGTCGGCTTCGTGGATCAAGGCGCGCACGCGCGCCAGCGTCTCGCCGCGCCAGCCGCCGACTTCCGCAATCCGCTGGTCGATGCGGCGCGACGCCTCCGGTCCGATCGCCTGATCGTTGCGTGCGGCCTTTTTCGGGCTGGTCTTGCGCGTGGTGGCCTTCCGGACGGGTCGCTTCATCGACGGATCGTGCCACGAATCCCCGACGCCACGAATCCCAAATCCCGAATCCCAAATGACGACGGAAATCCCTACAATACCGGCCATGCGAAACATCGCCGTCCTCGTCCTCGTCGCCTGGGCCGGCCTCGCCGCCGCCGATCGTGCGCCGCAGCAGGTGGTCTACGCGCGGGTGTCGCCGAACCCCGGCGGGCTCAACCTGTTCATCGCCAACGCAGACGGGTCGGGAGAGCGGCCACTCCTGAGCGCGCCGGATCTCGACTACGACGCCGCGTTCGCGCCGGACGGCCAGAGCATCGTGTTCACGTCCGAGCGCGAAGGGTCCGCGGATTTGTTCCGCGTGCATCCGGACGGCAGCGGCCTCGAGCGCCTCACGAACGATCCGGCGTACGACGATCAAGCGGCGTTCTCGCCTGACGGAAAACAGCTGGTCTTCGTCAGCACGCGCCAGGGCGGCGCGCCGCGGCTGTGGATCCTCGATCTCGCATCGAAGCGCGCGCGCAGCCTGACGACGGGCGGCGATTTCCGGCCGGCGTGGTCGCCGGACGCCGCGTGGATCGCGTTCGCCTCGGGGCGGGGCAGCGATCTGCCGTTCGGCTACGGCCGCTGGGAGCGGCTCCAGTCCGCCGACCTCTACGTCGTCCATCCGGATGGCACCGGGTTGAAACGGGTTAGCGAACACCGCGACTTCTGCGGCAGCCCGAAGTGGCACCGCGACAGCAAGCGGGTGATTGCGTACTGCATGACCGCGGAGCAGACGCTCACGAACCGCCGCGCGCTGCCGGAGAAAGGGCCCGACGGCAGCGACACCCGGCTGATGTCGTTCGACGTCGCGACTGGAAAGTCCGAGGTCGTGAAGAGCGGCTCCGGCGTGCTGTTCAACCCGTCGTTCGTCGGCGGCGCCGGCAGCGTGGTCGGATACGTGCGCAAGTACGCCCCGGAGGCCGGCATCTACTACAGCGACGGCCGCACCGGACCGAAGGGCGACATCCGCGCCGCCTCCTGGTCGCCGGACGGATCGCGCGTCGTTTTTCACAAGCGGGTCGCGGCGCCGCCGCCGATCTGGCGGCCCACCTTCAGTCGCCTCGCCGGCTACCAGCTGACCATGACGGGCATCCTGCCGTCGTTCAGTCCGGCCGGCGATCGCTTCGTGATGACCGGGCGGCCGCCGAACCCCGCGCGGCCGTTCGCGTCGAGCATCGTCGTCGCGGCGAACGGCATGGATCAGGGCAACGTGATCTACAAACGAGAAGACGGGAACGTGCTCGGGCCGCAGTGGTCGCCGCGCGGCGATCGGATCATCTTCAGCGTCGGCACCTTCGACGCGTTCTTCAACGGCTTCAACACGCGATTCCTGAAGAAGAGCGAGCGCAGCAACGGCGGCGCGCAGGTCGCGGTCGTGAACGCGGACGGCAGTGGCTACCGCGAGCTCACCACCGGCCCCGACAACAGCGCGTTTCCGTCGATGGCGCCCGACGGCATCCGCTTCGTCTACCGATCGTTCGACGCGAACGGCGACGGCGGACTGAAGATCATGAACATCGACACGAAGGCGACGACGGTGCTGACGAAGGGCTACGACAATTTCCCGCTGTGGTCGCCGCGCGGCGATCTGATCATGTTCTCGCGGCTCACCGCCGGGAACTACGAGATCTGGACGATCAAGCCGGACGGCACTGGGGAGCGGAAGGTCACCTCGGGCCACGGCACCGACGCGCATCAGGGCTGGTCGCCGGACGGCGAGCACATCGTGTTCGCCAGCTCGCGCATGGGATTCAAGGACGAGGCGATCTACACGGACGCGCCGCAGCCCTACGGCGAGATTTTCGTGATGCGCTACGACGGGACGCACCTCGAGCAGCTTACCGACAACCAGTGGGAGGAAGGCACGCCGGCGTGGCGTCCGGCCGCCGCGGCGGCGGGTGCGACCGCGCCGCGTGTGGTACATTGATCGGTTATGGACTTCCGCCCCACGGAAGATCAGGCGCTGCTGCGCCGGACCGTCCGTGAGTTCGCCGAGACCGAGATGCGCCCGCACGTCCGCGACTGGGACGAGCGGCAGCACTTTCCCACCGAGATCATCCCGAAGCTGGCCGCGCTCGGCCTGATGGGGATCCAGTTCGCCGACGAGTACGGCGGCGCGGGCATGTCCGCCGTCGACTACTGCATCTGCATCGAGGAACTGGCGCGCGTCGATCCGGCGGTCGCGCTGTCGATCGCGGCGCACAACGGCCTCTGCGCGGCGCACATCAATTTCTTCGGCACGCCCGAACAGAAGCAGAAGTACCTGACGCCGCTGGCGCGCGGCGAGAAGGTCGGCGCGTGGGGCCTCACCGAGTCGACCTCGGGCAGCGACGCCGCCGGCATGCGCACGACGGCGACCAAAGCCGGCGCGTGCTGGGTGTTGAACGGCGCGAAGACCTTCATCACGCACGGCCGCGTCGGCCAGGTGATGGTCGTGATGGCGGTCACGGATCGGGCCGCCGGCACCAAAGGGATTTCGGCGTTCATCGTCGAGCATGGCACGCCGGGGATGTCGGCGGGCAAGAAGGAAGACAAGCTCGGGATGCGCGCCAGCGACACGAGCGAGGTGCGCTTCGAGAGCTGCCGCATTCCCGCGGATCAACTGCTCGGCGACGAGGGGCAGGGCTTCGTCCACACCATGCAGGTCCTCGACGCGGGCCGCATCGGCATCGCGGCGCTGTCGGTCGGCCTCGCACAGGGCGCCTACGAAGCGGCGCTGGCCTACGCCAAGGAGCGAAAGGCATTCGGCCGCACCATCAGCCAGTTCCAGGCGATCCAGTGGAAGCTCGCCGACTCGGCGACGCGGATCGAAGCGGCGCGCCTCCTGACCTATCGTGCGGCGCACCTCAAGGACCGCGGCGAGCGGACGACGCTCGAATCGGCGATGGCCAAGCTCTACGCGAGCGAGATCGCGGTGAAGATGACCGACGACTGCGTGCAGATCCACGGCGGCTACGGGTTCGTGAAGGACTATCCGGCCGAGAAATACTTCCGCGACGTCAAGCTGCTGACCATCGGCGAGGGGACGAGCGAGATCCAGCGGCTCGTCATCGCGCGCCGGCTG
>JADMIO012610773.1_pt1 | contig 24524 bp, 23 predicted proteins | sample 8958161 | NCBI WGS metagenome assembly JADMIO01 (sample SAMN16585339, study PRJNA669376) | soil metagenome | isolation source: Crop rotation soil | place: USA: Cullars Rotation, Alabama | collected 2011
TTGATTTTTATAATAATTTCTATACTATAAAATTATGCATTAGTATTTTTTTATAGAAAGGTTGTTTATATGTTTATTTCCCCAAAGTTTATTTTATCATTGATAGTGATTAGTTCTATGGTCATGATTAAAAGCATGGACATGCCAAATAATAAAATTATCAAGGGCAATGATGCGCCTATTATTGTTAATGGCTTAAAAAAACCAATCCCTATACCAACAAAGCCAATAAAACCAATACGCTTAATAGGAAAGAATGCTTTTTTTCCGTCTCAAGTCATAATAAATGAAGCTAACGAGCTTGGTCTTGAGTGTCCTGTTGGCACTCCTTGTGTTACAGTAAAATTTACAAATAAAGATGATTTTGTATGTTTTAATCACTTCCCTAGTTATAAGAGAAATCTACTACATATCCCTTTTACTGCCATCGTGAATAATTGTGGAGTAGTTGAAACGCAGAATAGTTTATTCATTTTTGATCAAAATACTCTAACAGAGACACATAAAGTTGTACAACAATTTTATAACTCTCCTACTCCCATTGCAAAAATAGATTTAAACGATTTTGCCTTACCAACCGTTCAACAATTACATGAAGATAATTTTATTAGAAGACAAGAAGAAGGTGGGGTAGCAAAAATTACTTTTGGCATAGATGAGAATTAATATCCCATTTTTTATTTATTAAGAAAGATACCTTATGTACAATTCATTAAGATTGATTTTTCCAGTATTGTTAATCAGTTCAATGATTAAAAGCATGGATAGGCCTGATGATTATAAAAGAATAATTCCAATAAAAAGCATATCATTGATAGCTTTTTTCCCTGACACAGAAAACATAAATAGCGCATCTAGTCTTGGTTTTCAAAGTACAAACCAGACACCTTTTGTTAAAATAAGAAGTATTTGTGGTCGTTGTTTGATTGGTAGTGCTAACGTATTAGCTCTACCCTATACAGCCTTGGTAGAAGTGAATGGGAGAACTAGATTACCTAACGGATTAGAATTAACCTTTCCTAAGGAAACAGAATTTTCAATTTTAAGCGCAGTAGACAATTTATCTATTAAAGAAAGCAAAAAGAATAAATTTCAACTATTGCTCCCAAATGACTATTAACACTGAATAATCGGGTGTGAACAAAAGTGTTAGCTATCTTTTGAATTAAATTATTTTATCTAAAAAAATAATAATCCCCCTTCCGTTCGCCCTGAGTGTCCGCCGTAGCCAAGGCGAAGGCGGATGTATCGAAGGGTAAATTTTGTGAACAATTTTTACGTATACATTTTGAAATGCAATGATGATTCTTATTACATAGGGCATACCGATAATATTGAAAAAAGAATTTCAGAACATGAATCAAATGCTTACAACTGTTACACATCAAGTCGATTGCCAATAAAGGTTATGTATGTGCAATCATTTGGATCTCGGGGCGAGGCTCTTGATTCAGAACGACAATTAAAAAAATGGTCTCGCAAAAAGAAAGAAGCTTTAATCGAAGAAAATTGGTCAAAAGTATCATTGTTAGCAAGAAAAGATTTTGATTAATTTTTTACCCTTCGATACATCCGCCTTCGCCTTGGCTACGGCGGACACTCAGGGCGAACGGAAGGGGGATTATATTTTACTGATCTCTTATCTTCCGTGCATCCTGAGTGTTCTACGAAGCTTTAGCGTAGTAGAATGTATCGAAGGATCAGGGCGAACGGAAGGGATTACAAATATCATGAAGAAACATGAATCTCAGCTAACACTTTTGTTCACACCCGAATAATCTCAGTATTTGACAACAAACTCCTTTATTTTTTAATCTGATGTACAAAAGGAATAAATAAAAAGGAGTTTGTATATGAAATGTCAAAAGTGTGATGGATTATTGGTTCTTCAAACATTTTTTGATCATCCACTTAATTTTGAGGGGTGGAAATGTTTAAATTGTGGTAAAATAATATTAAAGAAGGAAAAGCCTATCGAATATGATTCGTTTAGCTTATTTTATCAACAACAAAAAACAAAAAATCGCAATTAAACACTATGCATAAATATCTAGCGATACAAAGCACTTATGACACCTTCGAAATAGGATTTTTTATCGAGAATGAGTTAAGTGATTCTATTCAAGATGATAAATGGCATACAAGTTCCTTACTCATTCCTCATTTAGAACAACTCATTGAGCGTAATGCAGTTACGCTTAATGATATTTCTTTTATTGCTGTTAATTGTGGCCCTGCTCCCTTTTCTAGTTTGCGTTCACTCTTGGCGACCGTAAATGGACTTCATTGCGCCACAGAAATCCCTTTAATTTCTATTGATGGTCTTAAGGCCACATTTTCTGAGTTTTATGATCCAGCATATGAATACACTGTTGTCCTACTCAATGCGTTTAATAATGAATTATATTATTTAATTGCGCATAAAAAACAAATCATTAGAGAAGGATATAAAGATTTTTTGTCATTGTTTAATGAATTGCATGAACTAATTCCTTCCTTTGAATACATTAATTTTTTTGGTAATGGGGTTATTCTTTATAAAGACCACATAAAAAAAACATTTGGTTCGTATGCTTTCATTGATCATAAAATTCCCCCAATATGTTCACTAGCTTTTCTTGGACGTTTAGGATTGAGGGTATTTGAAAGTAATGAATATGAAGCTGAGTATCTAAAACCTCTTCACCTTAAAAAGCATCCCGTAGAACGATGAATATAAAAAACAGAGCGAAAGTTTTATCTTTTTCTCTGTTTTAATATGACTATTTTCCGAATTTATTGAATAAATCCATGCATGGGCCATGGAGAAGAAAAATCCAAATGGGCATCGCTCAATGTTGTATGTTGAACCAAAAATTGTATCTGATAAAGAGCAATATCATTTGAGATAATAGTTTTTAACAATCCTTCAATCAGCATCCATTTTTTAAAAATAGTATCTTCTTTATTAAATAAAGTGCGATCAAAAGAAAGATATGCGCATCGCCCTTTATCGACTAACGCTGTTTGCAAAGTAATTTTTTTTGATAGAATCTTTTCTTCTTCAAGAAAAGAAAGCCATGAGTTAATCAGATTTATAATATTTTTCTGTGTATCATGCGACCACAGTAAATCTTGTTTTTCTATTTTCCATGTATCGGTATCGAAATAACACAATGATACTTGTTTTTTTTGTATAGTTTCCAAAGCAGGAGTTTCTATTGAATAGAGAGAGGGGATAGTGAAGATAATTAATTGATGATACCATGCAAAAAAAACAGATGAAAATGCAAAAGTTATACAAGAAAGAACAGTATAAAAGCGGAACTTATTCATGAAGATAGTTACATTAAAATTGATTTGTATATCTTTGATATAGTCCTCACACGCTAGAAGTTCCGTGAAGAAATGGGATCTTTCGTCGCGCTCATCCTGACCCTTCGGCAAGCTCAGGAGTAAACGCCCGCCTGCCCTCCGAAGCCTCCGGCGAAGGACGGGTCGAAGGATTTAGCGCATATTCTTGATCCCCAACTTCGATATTCTTCGTTGGGGTCCCCATTGTAAGAATGAACAATGGGGTAAGCTAATGAGCGCTCGCGGAATTTTTAATATGTGAGGACTATAGTGTAACACAATTTGATAATAAACCATTACAGACTTTGTAACTTACTTAAAAATATGGAATAATTTTCCTATAAATTCACAATATAAAGTATCGGTAAGAATCTAATATTTCGCATTAATCGCTGCACGAAGACATGTAAATTCTTTTTCGTAATCAACAGGATTACAATATGTTGTTACGAGATTTTTTTGTATTTTGCGAACTTTTTCTTTTTCTTCATCAGATAATGTTTCAAAAAAAGATTGTGCCGTCTGATTATTTGTGGAATTTTCCTTAGACTCTTCCTGATTTTTTTGTTGATTCTCGATACCTATATTTTCGCAACCTGCTTTATTATATTCTACTGTCTTTTTTAGATATTCAGCATATATATGGCAATCATCCATGAAATTTTCATTACAGCCACAAGCAACCGCAGACTGGTAAGAATGCGAATTTAAATATTGCTTCAAGATTCTTTTATCTTCTATTTCAGAACGATACCAATAATCCTTTGCATAAGGAAATCCTTCTTTCATTACAAGTGTTCCTATAGCAATCAATAATCCCGATATTGCCTCTGCTTGAATCAGGCATCCCATATTAATACACACACAGAGGATTATCGTCATGAAAATCTTGATTTTGCGCATTGCAGCCTTTGAAAATTTAAGTCTTTAGATCTTAATTATGTTTACAATTTAATGTTTTTATTCTAGAAAGTAAAGTAGTTGAATATTAGCAATATTTTGCTTTATTTTTATAACAGGATCTTATCATTTTACTGCAACAAAAGTCATAAAATCTGAAATCAAATTAAAAATGCAGAGTATGTCACATGCAAAATTTTACTAATAAAATTCAAAATGAAATTTTTAACAATTTTATTATTAATCATTTCACAATAATTTTTTATTTATAAAAATCTATGATAGAATTAATTTAACTATGTTAAGTTATTAGACTTAACTCATAAAGCAATAATTTGCAAATATAAAAAATAATTTGTGAATAAGGATAATTATAAATGACACATAAAAAAAATGCAGCAATTGCAACATTTTTTTGCCTTGTAATCACTACGATTTTGTCTATGGACCAGCAGAATTCACTTCTCATGACTAAAAATGCATTGACAAACTTATTCATTAAAAAAAATTTAATGGGTGTAGAATTAGATCAAGAAGGCATTTCGATGAACGATCAACATGATAGATCAGTATTGAGTCCTAACGGAAAATGGATCGCATCGTATCGAGATAGCATTAGTATGAAATCTTATTCGGTAGATTTATATAATACACACAGCAATAATAAAAAACCACAGGAAATCAAATTTTCTGGCCGCGGAGCCATTTATTCCGTTGCATTTAATCCTCAAGGAACATTAATGGTCTTGAGTGGGAAATTAAAAGGTGATAATTTTTGTTATTTATATAAGCTTGATAATTTTTGTTTATACGAGCTCGATGCAACTAGTAAGCATACAAGCAATTTATACAATTGTTTTTTGGAAGAAGAAGATAAATTAATTAATATAATTAAAAGTATTCAGCTGAATTGCATCCGATTCAGTTCTTCCGGTACAGAATTGATAGCCTTCGGAAATGGCAACCATATCGGGAGAAATACACACAACCTTATACTTTATTGGAATATCGCATCAATTCTTAGTGAAACATCTACAATGAGAGATATATGCTGTATCCTCAATAAGGCTGGAGATTTACCAATCCATGATGCCAACTTTAATAAAACAGGAATTATTTATTCTATCCAAGATAAAATATATACAGTGATTATAAAAAATATTCAATCTCTAAAAAGTTTTCTCGAGAATGCCCACAAAAAAAATAAGATGGCTGAATTCCCTACACTATTTACAGAAGCGGTTGAGGAATATAACAGGGAGAATATTACCACTTCTTGCTATACAATACCTGATAAGGTTATGAAAACTAAAAATCCTCAAAATTATGATTGGCATACTATCTATATTGGAAACAAATATATTACTTTTACTGAGAGAGAGACTAAAAATATATTGGTATTGCATTTTGAGCGTCAAAATCAGAAAAATGGTAAAGTCAGTATAACGCCTATAGAAAAAATTATGGAATATGATGAAGCGATTCATGTAGATTGTAAACAAAGCGATAAGAAACTAATAATTCCTATTATGACTAACAAGACTCGTTTATCTGCTGATATGGGACTATATATATATAACATAAAAAATAATACAAAGACATTTTTTCCCATTCAATGTCACCTCATCGAAAACCGGCTTAAACAATTCCCGCTACCAGTACGATTAAGTCCTGATGAAACAATGTGTGCTTTTCCTATTAGTCACAATGTACCGCAAGCAGTAGATACTCTCAATCGGACTTTTGAACCTAATAAAATCAGCATAGCGAATATACCAAAAGAAGAACAAGAATCAACAACAAATTTAGTTGAATTTTCTTGCCCCCCAGGAAGAATCCAAGATATTCATTTCGGTAAACATTTTATAACTGTTTTAATATATCTGTTAGATCCTGGTCGTACGGGATTTAAATGGACAAAATGTCCTTATATGACAGATCAACAATACTCTATATTATCTGGTTTAGATAGCTTTAGTCCATTACAACTACAGGCATTGTATGCATTATGTTCTTCTGATTTGCATTCTAGTTCCACGATTAATACAGCATGGTTATCATCATTGGAAACTATTAAACAACGTTTACCAGAAGATCCAACGGACAAGAGTGATATGGAAGATCCAAAAAAGAAGAATGCGAATACAAATAATGCTTCAGCAATAAGGCAAGATTCAAGGCAAAAAACTCCAGTAATAATCCCAACAGATCCGGAGAAAATCACACCAAGTTACAAAAACGATTCATTATTCGATGATTCTTTTTTAGCGAAAGATCAAATGAAAGAGAACTGTATGAAAGATCCAGAACAGACCAAACTCGTACCAGCACCAATTGACGGTCCTCAAATTGACGAACTATTACAACTATTGAATCATCAAAATCCGCCAATCAGTGCATCTGGATTCAATTCAGAACAGGCCGAACTCGAACCAAAAACACCAATTGACGGCTCTCAAGCTAATGACTTCACTAAGAAAAAACCTAATTTATTCAGTGGCAATTCCGGTTATTTTTGGATGGGCGGCTTATTATTTGGTTTACCGCTTATTTATTATATCTATCAGCAGGTTTTAAGCAGATATAATGCATCTTATGCTCTTTAAATTATTTTGTAAGTTACCTAAAAATATGCGATACTTCTTGAATATAAGGGGCTATCGATAAGGGAAACAAGATATTATAAGGATGCTTATGAATTCACGAGAAATACGGAATAAATTTATACAATTTTTTATAAAAAATCATCATGAACATATTGCAAGTTCTTCCTTAATTCCCGCGCAGGATCCCACTTTACTATTTGCTAATGCTGGCATGAATCAATTTAAGGATCTTTTTTTAGGCTTAGAAAAAAGAAGTTATAAACGTGCTGTAAGTATCCAAAAGTGTGTCCGCGCCGGTGGTAAGCATAACGACTTAGATAATGTTGGATTCACCAAACGGCATCTTACTTTTTTTGAAATGATGGGTAATTTTTCTTTTGGTGATTATTTCAAAAAAGAAGCTATTCGTTTTGCATGGGACTTTTTAACCATAGAGCTTGGTCTTAATCCTGAAACAATGTATGTTTCAGTTTTTGAAACTGATGATGAAGCATATGCTATTTGGAATTCGGATATAAAAATACCAACCAATCGTATTTATCGACTTGGCGCTCAAGATAACTTTTGGCAAATGGGTGATATAGGTCCTTGCGGTCCCTGCACAGAAATTTATATTGATAGAGGACCTCAGTATGGACATGTCAATGTTTCCGATTGTGGACCAGGTTGCAATTGTGATCGATTCTTAGAAATTTGGAATTTAGTATTTATGCAATTTGATCGTTACATTGATGGCACCTTTAAGCCCCTCAAGCAAACTGGCGTTGATACCGGAATGGGACTTGAACGATTGTGCAGTGTCTTGCAAAATAAAGATTCTGTTTTTACTACGGATCTTTTCGCACCTATTCTTAAAAAAATTGAAGAATTAACGGGTGTATCATATGAAAAACAAGATAATCAAACCAAAGCAGCATTTCACGTTATTGCTGACCATATTCGTTCGTCCACCCTTATTATTGCTGATGGTTGCGCTCCAACCAATGAAGGTCGCGGCTATGTATTACGAAAAATTATTCGTCGCGCAGCATTATTTGTGCAAAAATTAACGGATAAAAATATATTTCCTGAGTTATCTCGGGTGGTCGTGGAAGAGTTTGGAAATATCTATCCTGAATTGATAACTAATAAAGAATTAATTTATACATTATTGAAAAGTGAAATAGAACGATTTTCTGCAAATCTTATACGCGGCAAAATTATTCTGGATCGTTATTGTGAAGATGCATCAGATAATAAAATAATTACCGGCCAACAAGCATTCAAATTATACGATACCTATGGTTTTCCTATTGAGCTTATTGCTGCAGCGGTTCGAGAAAAAGGATACACTCTTGAAATGGAAGCTTTTAATGCTGAAATGGAAAAACAACAACTACAATCTGGTAAAAAAACAACGGATGATTTAGGCCATCTTGAAGTCAATGTAGAAACAGAATTTACTGGTTATCATGAGTTAGAAACTCAATCAGAAATTGCTGCTTTAATAGTGGATAATCAACTAGTAACAAAAGCGGATATCGGTCAAACTGTTTCCATTGTTACAAAAAAATCTCCCTTTTTTATCGTGGGTGGAGGGCAAGTTCCTGATCAAGGCTGGATTATCATTAAGGGTATAGAAATGCCTATCACCAATGTACGTTTTATTGGTACTGCTATTGCAGCTCAAGTTTTGGCAAGCATTCCTTTTGCGCTTGGTGATACTGTTATTTCCTGTGTTGATAAAACATTGCGTATCAATGCTATGAAAAATCACACGGCAACTCATTTGCTTCAAGCAGCATTGATAGAACATTTTGGAAAACAAATTCAACAATCAGGTTCATTAGTTCATCCTGATTATTTACGGTTTGATTTTACCTATCATCAACAACTTTCTTCAGATGATATCAAAAAAATAGAAAATAGGGTTAATGAAAAAATTTGTGAAAATATTCCTGTAACCATCGAGTATTGTGATTTAAAAGAAGCACAAAAAAAAGGCGCGTTAGCATTTTTTGGTGAAAAGTATAAACCAGAAAATGTACGCGTTGTTCAAGTTGACGAATTTTCAATTGAATTATGTGGCGGAACGCATGTGCGTGCAACAGGAGATATCGGTACATTTAAAATAACGGAAAGTGTTGCATTATCTGCAGGTCATCGACGAATCTTTGCAGTGACGGGTCCAAAAGCAATAGGATTATTTCAAGATACATTCAATACTATAAAGATATTGAGTAATGAGTATAAAGTTAAGAAAGAAGATGTTCTTGAGGCAATTATCAAACAAAAAGATCAGTTAAAAACAGTTCAACAAGAGCTCAAGATATGCCGTCAGCAGTTTATTTCATCACAAGTTCCACTGATGCTGCAAGCTATTCAAAATATCAATGATATTCCATTTTTATGCGTATATGATGCAAATATATCAACTGAAGATATGCGCTTAATGGTAACCTTACTTGAGCAAAAACAACCTGGCTTTTATTTTGTTTATAACTTTGTTAATAATCGTGTCTTATTTTATAGCTCAGTTTCATCTGAATTGAGTGATAAAGTTAATATGAAACAATTTGGTGCGTGGTTAGAAACAAAGGGACTTTCTGGAGGTGGAGGCAAGAATAGCATTCAAGGAGGTGGCAACACATTTGATCCACAGTTAGGCATTGCGATTAAAGAATGGTTACAGCAACAATAGAAAGTTATTTCTCATGAAAAATATTTTCGTATTATGTGCACTTATAATTGGATTAAATTATACAAATAGTGCTCTACCGATGGATAATTATTGCATGGTAAATGGAATCGCGCAACAAGATTGTGGCGTGTTGGAAACTCAAATAATTACTTTGGGACTTGCTGCCACAGTTTTTGCAGGAACCACTTGGTTTTTTTGTAATAATTGTCATAATCGAAAATATTTTGGGTCATCTCAATATCTCGTTACATCTGAACAAATAAATCAATATATTACAAAAAACGAATTGAGATGTAAGATACGAAAACTTGATCGTAAAAGGCGTCGCAATTACAAGAAATAATTATTCAATGCACAAACAATTTAAATATAATAGGACATGAATGAAAAAAATAATTTCAACAATTATAATTCTTGGCAGTACAATTACTTATTCCATGAATAACAATCCTACTAATCAGCATATAGTGCTACCGCAGCAGGTTGTTCTTAACGTAATCGAGTTACAAGCAGGACAGAACATAGTCGAATTTACTGCAAATCAAAAACCTAAAAATTCCCCAGCGCCAGATAAGCCATCGCAATATTCTAAAATGCCTCGACAAAAAAAATATTCTTGTGGTCTCAAGCAACCACAAGGGAAAAGATAATCTCACCAAGAAAAAAAGCAAAAAGATAGTGGTAGGCTATGTAAACATAGCTAAGTACTACAAAAAATCGTTAATCAATGTAAAAAAACAATATGTATCAAGGAGAATTTTTTGTGAAAAAGGTAATTTCAACAGCTATAATTTTGTGGAGTAGTGCTTGCTATTCTAGTCAAAATGGTAACAATTCAGATTATAACTGCGTTCTTCTTCCTGGCGCAAGTCAGCCAACACTGGTTTGTGCTTCTTCTTCTCAGGTGTCATTATTCCAGTTAGTTGTTATTGCGCGAACCTTATCTAATAATACTGACAAATTTGACGTTGGTTCTGATTCTCAAAATTTTCAACACAATGTAATCAACAACCAAACTTCTACTCGACAAAAGTTTTCAAATTCTATTACAAAACCTGCCAATCAAGGAAAGCGTCAAGCAAAACGATAACATGAAAAAATTATTGCTGCTCATTTTTACTGTTATATCTTCTAGTGTTTTAATAAGCTCCAATAAGCAATCAAAACTAGAAAATCCCTTACAGAATCAAATAATTCAAGAAAAAAAGATAGGCTATCAACAAGGGAATAAACAATATTATCCTGTTGGTAAGCGCAAAAAAAACCATCATCAAGAAAGATATCGAAAAAAGAAATAAATAATCACCCCATATAGTAAAAGGTATGGGGTGATACAATTTAAGGATAGATGTAATGAATAAACATTTTGTTTTCATATTTTTATGTAGTATAAGTTTTACTGATGTAATCAAATCTATGGAGTATAATAATTATAATGGGTCCGAATTATTACCTCCTCATTCAATAGATACCAGAGACGTAATTGCAATAGTAAACGGCATGATTGCATCATATTTATATGTAAAGATTGGCACAGGCTGTGCTATGAATCACTGCCAAGCGTTTTTAGAAAAACCGAAAAAAACTAAACCTTTTCCAAAAAAAGCTTTAATAAAACACTTGAAACAACAAAACAGTACCCAATTTAATTCAAGAAAAAATTGTTTTCATAGATTTGGAAAAAGATAATAATTTATACAAGATTCTCAATCATTTCCACAGATTTATCGATCATCAGTGCAACATCACTATCATTCTCTTTAAAATTACTCAACACATAATCCGGAACATCTTCTTTGTTCTCAGGCCGAGCAATCCCAAAGCGTAACCGATGAAAGTCAGGACCACATTTTTCAATAATAGAGCGCAAACCATTATGGCCTTTATGACTTCCTCCAGTTTTGAATTCTATTTTCCCAAATGATTTTTCAAGTTCATCATGCACCACTAATATGTTTTCAGGTTTTATTCCTTGTTTGGTTAACATTGGAATAATATTGCCCGAATTATTCATAAACGTTTGGGGTTTAATCAAGAGTATTCTTTTACCATTAATGTCTATTTCAGCACTCTCATAATTATCTTTAGCTTTCCATGATGCATTATATTTTTCTGCTAATGCATCAAGAATTCTAAATCCAATATTGTGACGAGTAAATTGATATTTTTTTCCAGGGTTACCAAGACCAATTATCACTTTGATTTGAGACATAAAGTTATTTTTTATTTTACGTTCGTTTTCCTTCGACAGGCTCAGGACGAACGGGATGAGAAAATGAGTCTTATAAAAGACTGAGTAAAATTTATAGTATGATATAACTCCGTTCGTAGTGAGCTTGTCGAACTATACGAACTCAATTTTCTTACTTATGTTTTTTCTAATATTTGTCGAAATAACTGATATAATAATAAGCGGTTGAATCTCAACCGCTTATTATTATAATGTCTGTGTGAACTATGCGCTAGTTTTTACCGATCTTGCAGAAGAAGATTTGTTATCTGCTATCTTAGTGGATTCGGAATCAGATTGTTTATTGTGCGCTAACTTAATTTCGTAGTTTTTGTTTACTTCTTTAATAGCTTTTTCAGTGAAATTAAACTTATCTGAAACATAAATTGCTCGGCCAGTCATCTTATCAAATACAATATCAATATCTTCGTTTTGTGCAAGTTTTGCCACACCAGCTTCTAAGCTTTGCGCAAGCATTTCTGTTGCATATTGCATATCATGTTTGAGTTCTTCTTCTTTTTCGGTGACAAGATTTTTTAAATCACGTTCCATTCTTGCTAATTTTTTCTCTTCTTTCTCACGTGCTGCATCAGACATAGTTGTTGATTTGCTGATATAATCATTTTTCGCTTTTTCAAAAGCTCGCGATTCTTCTTGAATTTCTTGAGAAGCTAAATCTTTTTTATGTTCAATATCTCTGCGTGCTTTTTGACCTTCTTCGCATTCTCCCATCACCACATAAGCATCAATAATGACAGTCGTTGCATCCAATACAACAGATCTATCCGTTAATATATCAGTTATTGCTGTTACTGATTTGCCGGATAATGAATCAGTTAAGGCTAAAGAAGATTTTTGAGTTGTTTCTTTATTAGTTGCAGAAGTTTGGTTTTTAGTTTCAGCTAATGCCGTTGCATTATTGAATAAAATTACAGCACATAAAACTTTAAGTGTGGTAGTGTTATTATTCATTATTTTTTTTTCCTTTGAATAACATGATTAAAAGTATATCCCAAATCCCAAATTGCTTAAATTTCTTCATTGCGCTCATCCTGAACTTGTTGAAGGATCAAGCGCATTCTTCAACAAGTTCAGAACGAGCGCTTGAAAAGAATTTAGGAAAATTCCCATGCAAGCTACTTTACTCTTTTTACTATAATGAGTCAATCTTGTGCATACCATTTTTTTGCAATTAATTTTCGTATCTCTTCCAATATAATAATAGGCATTGTTACAAGCACAACAATAATCCAATCATTCAATGCAAGGGGGACCGTTTTGAAGATAGCGCGCATAAAAGGAATATAAACGATAGCAGATTGAAGCGCTAATACCAGTATCATAACAAGAATAAGCCATAGATTAGAAAAGAGACCTACCTCAAACAAAGAACGTGTTTCTGATCTGCAATTCCATGCATTAAACCATTGATACATTGCCATAGTGATTAAGGTCATAGTCCGTGCATATGCTAAATCGGATTGATAATAGGAAAGAAAGATTGCTAATGAACCGATACCCATTGGTAAAGACATATATAACATCTTCAACAATAATTTCCCATCAACCAAACGATGCTTTTCTTCAAGCCACCGATATTTAAGCAAATTGGGTTCTTTAGGTTCCATCGATAATCCCACATCCAAAAATCCATCCGTTACCAAATTAAGCCATAGAATTTGCACAGCGGTAATAGGTAACGGAAGATTAGTATGCGTAAAAAGACTGGTAAGTAAGGCAAACATTACAATTAAAATTTCACCCATATTGGTAGAAAAAAAATATAAAATAATGCGCTTAAGTGTATAAAATATATGCCTTCCTTGTTCAATTGCATTCACAATTGTTTCAAAGGAATCATTGAGTAATACTAAATCGGCTGATTGTTTTGCAACTTCCGTTCCAATGCTGCCCATTGCTATTCCAAGATCGGCAGTCACTAGCGAGGGCGCATCATTTATTCCATCTCCAGTCATTGCAACGATATTGCCCAATTTTTGAAGTATTTGAACAATGCGCATTTTATGGTGAGCAGAAACTCGTGAGAAAACCGTAACATTGTGTATGCGTTTTAACAATGTATCATCCGAAAGATCTTCTATTTCTGAACCATCAATATAATCATCTCCTTTATGAAATATACCAACTTTGCGTGCCACATGAAGCGCAGTCATTTGATGATCGCCAGTTGCCATAATAATTTTTAATCCTGCTGCTCGTGTCTCTTCAATAACACCAGCTATATCTGAACGAATCGAATCTTCTATTCCAGCAAGACCGAGCAACTCTATATCATTCATAAGCAATGATTCATATTCTTCAAGTTGGTTAAGATTACTACAAACTTCAACGGTTAATTTCTTCTTACCGATAGCAACAACTCGTAGTCCATTACTTAATAATTTCTTTAAGGCATCATTGGCATTTTTTGATGGAATTGATCGTTGAAAAATAGTTTCTGGCGAGCCGATAATAAATGCAAAACATGCATCATTATCTTTTTTATAAAAACCGGCATGATATCGCAGCTGAGAATTAAAAGGAACTTCATATACTTTAGAATAACGATTAACTTCTGTTGCAACTGTGGAATCAACTTTTTGAGAAAACACTGCTAGCGCTGCTTCAGTAGGATCGCCTTTTACTTGAAAAATATTAAGCTTTGGTATTTCGATAACTTCTGCATTATTTAATATATGAGTGGCAATAGCCATTTCTTGCAATAATTCATGAGGTTCTCCTATCTGCTCATCACGTTCAATTGTTCCTCCTGGATTATATCCTTGACCGGTTACATGCCATAATTCGTTGTCATTAGTCCAAACTTGGGAAACAATCATCTCGTTGCGCGTTAGTGTTCCCGTTTTATCGATCACAATAACATTCGTCCTTCCCAATGCTTCAACTGCTTGCATATTTCGGACCAACACAAAATGCTTTGCCATTTGAAGCGCTCCGCCTACCAATACTAAGGTGAGAACAACTGGAAGACCTTCCGGTACAACACAAATAAAAAGAGCTGTGAGCATAACAAGGAGTTCTTTAATCGGTTTGCCTGTATAAATACCTATAACAAATAAAAAGAGACACATAATTAAAATAAACAATAAAATCCAATGTGAAAGATGTTCTAATTCCTTTCGTAATGGTATATCGGTATCAATTTCTTCCGTGATTGTTTGTATCTTTCCAATTTCAGTTTGTGCTCCAATAGCAGTAACAATTGCTTTACCTGCTCCTGCAACAACATACGTTCCCTTAAAGACCATATTAAGTCGATCTCCTAGAGGAACACTATGCTTAATAGTATCTACTTTTTTTTCTACAGAATGAGCTTCTCCAGTTAATACACTTTCATCAATACGCATATTATTCGAATCCAAAATACGTGCATCTGCCGGAACTCGCTGACCTTCTTGAAGAAAAATAATATCGCCAATGGTAAGATTTTTATCATCAATCACCATTTTTTTTCCATCACGCAATACAACCGATTCAGTTTTGATAAAATGCTTAAGATTCTCAATAATGTTTTTAGTGCGTGCTTCTTGTATTGTTCCTAAAATTGCATTAAAAAAAAGAACTCCGCTAATAATAAAAGCATCCAGTTTATCTTCACCAAAAATAAAAATAATAAGAGCAGCAAAAAAAAGAATATAAACTAAAGGATTTTGAAATTGACTGATAAAAATAGAGACGATAGTGCGTTGTTTAACAATTTTTAATGTATTATATCCATATTTTTTCTGTCTTTTTTTTAGTTCTTGCTGAGATAGTCCTTGTTCTGGATCAACATTTAAATGGCCTAAAAGAGTATTATTATCGATTTTATATGCTTCCATGCCAAAAAACTCCTTTAAAAAAATACATAATTATCCTGTTATATTAAAAAAAATAAGGTCCTTCCACAAGGAGTTTCTTATGTATATTAATAAGCAATATTTCTAGTATAAATTTTTCAATAAAAATTATTTCATAATACTATTGCAATTAGAGTCATTTTTATGACAATCTAAGAATGATTACATTCTATAGTTAAAAAAGGAGAATTCTAATGAAGAATTTAAAGATTGTAGTAGTTATTTTTGCCACTTTTAATATCGGACTAACCAATACTATTCTTGGTGGAGGAAATTCCATCACGGGAACCGCAGCTAGTCAACAGGCTCAAAACCTTGTTGCACAGTTTACCAATCAATATCAAGGACAAATTATGGATCCGAATATCGATATGGCGCCAAATATTAATTACTTAAAAGACGTATTAAATGTATTATATGCAAATCAATTTACTGCAGATATAACTGATCCAACAGTAAAAAGTTCTCTTGCTACTACAATATGGAATGCTATGATTCCTACCGTGAACAATTACGCGCGCTATCAAAAACAAATGCCTGAGTCGCAATATAAGACACGAGTCTGGAATTTATTAAACTCCCTCTTATCAGAATTAATTAATACTACCTTTAAAGATATTAATCAAAAAATTCAAGCATCAAAAAAGACCCCTGCCGCTCGACCAGTACCAGCACAACAACAGCCACAGCGACAACCCGCTGCCCAACAAAATCAAACAATTGCAACATCCTTGAGCGATATTAGGAATGGATCATTTGGCAATGATTATGCAAAAAAAGTAAAAGAAATTGCTTCTTTTGATTATAGTAAAGCAACTAAAGTAGGGTTTGAGGATTTAAATACAATTCTAACAAAAAGCGTTGATCAAATAAATGCAAATAAGTCTCTTCAATCAGCAGCAAAAATGGAAAATATTAAAAAGACAATTGATAGTTTGCATGAGGATTTAAGTAAATATCATGATCTAAAGCCAACAACAGGTCCCGTTAAAACCACTCCTTCTATGGTATTCACGCTTGACCTTATTCTAAAAGGGGCATTAGGCGGTGCATATGCGAAAAAAGCACAAGAAATTAGTTCATTTGACTATACGCAATCAACGCAAGTAGGGTTTCCTTCTTTATCTGGCGTTTTACAACAAGATATTGCGAGAATAAATGCTGACAAATCTGCCCAATCAACCAAAGTAGCAAATCTTAAAAAATCAATAGATAGTTTGCATCAAGATTTAAATAAATATCGTACTATCAAACTGATAGAACCAACAACAGCTGCACCCGTAGGTACACCAGCAAAGCAACCTTTACCAAACTGGATTTCTGATGATAACGCGTTAAAAAATAAAGAATTTGAAACAGCATTACTTAATTATATTTTTAAAAACCAAGATGCATCAGAAAAAGATATACGAAAGTACTTTTCTCAACAAGTTCCTAAAAATTTGCCAGGACGGTCAAATCTTATCAATGCTATGAATAAATCAATCAAAAATAATTTTGGAGATGCTCAAAAACGAGCGTCCAGAAAATCTATTGCTCAGCCAACAAAAACAACTACCTCTACGACTACTCCAAAAACTACAACAACCATTCCAAAAACTACTACCGCCACAACAACAACAACAACGACTGCTAAGCCAAGAACATCGACTCAAGTTCCAAGCCAAAGATTATCATTGTCATCTCAGCTAGTCAGTGAGTTACCAGAATGGGTTAACAAAAATAGTTTTGAAATTGATCAAAAGAAATTTAATAGAGCTGTCGGTAAATACGTTATAAGCAATATAGATGCAGATGATGAAGATATAATTGAACACTTTTCAAATCAAATCCCTGCAGGTATGGCTAAAGGTGTTAAAGATATGTTTATTAACGGAATCCAATCTGCTCTCATACAATTTTATCGACAAAGCGGTTCATCACAATCTAAGACTACTCCAAAAACTACCACCACAACAAGAACATCAACTCCAACAACAACCACTAATAAACCAATGCCTAAAGGTACTTTTGGACTTCCATCAGCTGAAATTGTAAAGAGATTACCTGCCTGGATTAGTAGTAGTAGAAATACCTATGAACTTAATGTGGATGATTTTAAATTAGTGTTAGCACAATACATTGCTAAAAATAAAAATGCTCAAGATAAGGATATTATACAGTATTTTGCGGCACAAATTCCTGTTGAATTTCCTTTCCGAAATGATGTGATTGATTCTATGAAAAATGTATTAGCAACTCAGGGTGGTCGGTCATCCATTGCGCGTGAAAGTTGGACACCAAGAGGTCCAACTTTTGGAGTCCCAGTAGCTCAGATAGTTGAGAAATTACCTCAGTGGATTAGTAGAGAAAACAACTATGATCTTAATAGGGATGATTTTAAACTCGTACTAACCAAATATATTTCTCAAAATAAAAACGCTACAGATGAGAATATTATCCAGCACTTTGCGACACAAATTCCTAGTGAGACTGAATTTCCTTTCCGGGATGATGTTATTAAATCAATGAGAAGTGTATTAAAAGATTTTCGTACTCAGAGTGCTTCATCATCTACTGTTAGTTCAGCTTCAACACGTACAAGTACTGTAGCAACACCTTCACTAGCTGCGGCAAAAACAACAACTCAAGCAGCCACCAAAGATGCCCCTTTTCCAGTACAAATCAAGAATTTTGTTTCAAAAAACGAAAACTCAATATTAACCGCTTTACGTGCCAATAACGAATCTCAATTAATGGATCTATTTTTTGATTTTATGATCGCTATGAGAGCGAAGTTTAAAGGACAAAAAGATCTAGAAAATCGTTTAGTGGTGGGTATAAAAAATAGTATATCTTATTTACCTTCATTTAAGAATATGGCTCGTGAAAAAATGGATCTAATTGATAAAGCACTACTTGCTGCAAAACAAATGTTAGATTAAAAAAATTAATGAATGCAACTCCTTACAGGATTTTTGATGCGTAGTCTCTGGATTATTTTTTAAAACCATTGCAATTAGAAATATTTTTATGCCAAACTAATAATAGTAATGATTATGGTTAAAAAAGGAGTTCTAATGAAAAATTTAAAAATTTTGTTAGTTATTATTGCTATTTCAGGAATTGGATTAATCAATAATGTTCTTGGTGAAGACTATGCTGCATCTTCTGGTATTCAGTATGTTCAAAATATTATTACTCAATTTACCAATCAAACCAATATACGTATTATAGATTCAAACAGAGACCAGGTCGTCAATATTGATTATTTAAAAAATGTATTGAATGAATTATATTCAAAAGGATTTAATTGGGACTTATCTGATCCAAATATACGACAACAAATTGCAACTGCTATATGGAATGCAATGACTCCAACCGTGAATAATTATGCACAACAACCACAATATATAAACAATCAACAAGCATATAAAACATTAGTTTTCAATTCAGTCAATACTCTTTTACTGGAATTAAGTAATACTACCTTTAAGGATATTAATCAAAGAATTCAAACGTCAAAGACTTCTGTTGCTCGTCCTTTGCCAGCAACTCCTCCTGTTCGTCCATTACCAGCAGTACCACAAAAACAGCCTGCAACACAACAAAGTCAAATAACTTCAACCTCCTTAAGTGATATTAGGAATGGATCATTTGGCAATGATTACGCAAAAAAAGTAAAAGAAATTATTGCATTCGATTATAGTCAAGCAAAGCAAATAGGATTTGCAGACTTAAACGAAATACTAATAAAAAGTATTAATCAAATAAATGCAAATACGTCTCTTCAATCAGCAGCAAAAATAGAAAATATTAAAAAAACAATTGATAGTTTATATAAAGACTTAAGTAATTATCATAATCTGAAACCAACAACAAGCCCAGTGACAACTGCTTCTTCTATGGTATTCACCCTCGATCTTATTCTCAAAGGAGCACTTGGTGGTGAATACGCAACAAAAGCAAAAGAAATTAGTTCATTTGATTATAGTCAAGCAATTAAAGTTGGCTTTGCTGCTTTATCAAGCGTTTTACAACAAGATATTGCGAGAATAAATGCTGACAAATCTCCTCAAGCGACTAAGGTAGCAAATCTTAAAAAAGCAATAGATAGTTTGTATGCGGATTTAAATAAAATATATCGCACTATAAAAATTGAACCGGCAAAACAACCAGCCAATCCACAACAAGCACCTACGCAACAACCGCAGCAACAATCAAGATCAGGAACAAGTCAAAAAACGAATATAGTTCAGAAGCAGGTATTACCAAAATCAACACCTAAAGGTACTTTTGGAATGCCAGCAGCTGAAATTGTAAAGAGATTACCTGCCTGGGTTAGTGGAGATACTTATACTTATGATCTTAATGTGGATGTTTTTAAACCAGTATTAGCACAATACATGGCTCAAAATAAAAATGCTCAGGATAAGGATATAATACAATATTTCTCTGCGCAAATTCCCGTTGAATTTCCTTTCCGAAATGATGTGATTGGTTCTATCAAAACTGTATTAGCAACTCAGCGTGCTTCCTCGCCTACAGCCACGTCTTCACAATTGGTTAGTCAGTTGCCAGTATGGGTTAACAAGAGTAACTTTGCAATAAAGCAAGCCGAATTTAACAAAGCTGTTCGTGCTTATATTGAGAAAAGTAGTGATGATGTAAGTGATGCGGCTATCATTAAAGATTTTTCTGATCAGATACCTACGGGTATGGCTAAACATGTTAGAGATCTGTTTACTATTCAAATTAGATCTGCCCTTGAAGAATTTTATAGACAATTGTAGTAATAATTTAGTTTTTATTCCCCCAGCTTTATATAGCCATAAAGCTGGGGAACTTTTTTTAAATCAATTTTTTTATCAATCTGATTCTTTTTATTCTTATCAATCTATTATTAATTTCCAAAATGGTATATTAATAGTAAATCAGAATCTGTTAAAAGAATTATTTGGAATAATTACACAAATAACACAATTTGTGAATAACCAAGGAACTATGATAAGATCTCGTATGTAATAATAATACAGAACAAAGGAAAGACACTGAGTTTAAAAATCAGTGTCTTTCCTTTTTAATATCATCTTTTATTCATATTCATTACTGTTGAAGACATTCTTCATCAGTAGAAGAACTAGACGAAATTTTCAGTTTAGGTTTTGGTACTGTAAACCCTGATGTTTCCGAAGTGACATTTTGCGAATTTTCTTTCTTAATTGTAAGAATATTGGTGATAACATATACCTGACCTTTATAGGTACAAACTGGATGATTTGTTGTTTGATTAGTAGTAAACAAATGGGATGGAATCCCAATTGTGCGAACCTTTATTTGTGAATCAGAAATCGGATTCTCTTCTTGATTTAAATTGGGAAATATAGGAACGCGTGATAAGTTGCTCTGTTGCGGATCATTGTCACAAGTATTAATTATTCCGCTTATCAGCAACATAACTATAAATATCTTCATTCTTTATTCCTTTTTAGTAAACCTTGCGATAATCTTATCATCAATATGCACAGAGCTGAGAAATTCATCAAGTGTTCGATGGCAAATCTGACTTATTTCATTTTCATACAATGCTTCATAAACCACAAACCAGGTTAAGTCATCAGTGCTGCGCGATACAGTAATAATAATGCGAGTTCGATCTAAGAAAAAATTATATCAGATTTTTTATTTTTATAATTTTTTGAGTTCGTATGCTTCGACAAGCTCAGCACGAACGGTGAATAAATAAATTTTAAATCCGTTCGTGCTGAGCTTGTCGAAGCATACGAACTCAAATTAATAATATAATTCTCTTAGATCGAACTCGATTTATTAAGAACTTATATACGATTTCATGCAGATACCAATAATAATATATAAACAACTTATGCCTAAACAACTTATTCCTATAAAAAAAGACAAACGATACGATTGGTTTGAAGAAGATTCAATTTTGTTATCATCTCTATCACAAGTTTCAGATAGGGATTGATCAGATGGTGCTGACGAAAAATTACCTTCTGATTGTTTTAAAATTGTTGGAGTCGGTATTTCACATACCAGAGAACTAAAACCAGTAATATCGTTTGGAATTTTATTATGTTCGTAAGATATTTTAAAATCTCTCTCCATAAAGTTCTTATTCATGTTATCTTTTAAAACAAAGTATACCGCAACGTTACCGTATATTATCGGACCAGTGGCCATAATTGAAGGCAATGGAGGTTGCTGTTGAGCTTTTTCTTTCACTGTCTTGAGTAATATTTTTAATTGAGATTCATCAACACAGTCGCTTAAAAAAACTCTGTTTTGACTTCGCTCTAACCAAGTTGTCGGTTTAAATTCCAAACAATATCTTTTATATTCAGAGAATTGAAATTTAAAGTTTTTTTGATTTTCCATCGCGGAATAAACTATCATTGGATATATAAAAATAATTGAAATGATCTTTTTAAGCATAATAAATTATTATCTTTTCAATTTTTCGACCACTTCAATTTGTAAAACAGATTCTTCTGCTCCTGTGGCCATATTTTTTATTGTCACCGTCCGATTTTGTTGCTCGGTTTCACCAAGAATAAGAACATACGTAGCAGCCAATTTACTTGCTTTTCGCATCATGCTTTTCATTGATCCTTCAAATAAAATATCGGTTGATAAATTGTGTGCACGCAATTCATCTGCAAGCAATAATGCTAAAGGATGCTGTATCAATGTCATAGGAATAATAAGATGAAGTGGTGGTTTTTGTAATCTGATCAATGTTTCTTGCATAGGTTCTAATAAAAGCATTAATCTTTCAATTCCAATTGCTGCACCAACAGAAGGCTTATCTTCATGGCCACCAAGCTGCTTTACTAACTGATTGTAACGGCCTCCACCACAAAAAGTATCCTGAGCCCCTAGATTTTTGCTCACAAACTCAAATACTGTTTTATTATAATAATCAAGGCCGCGGACCAACGTGGGACTATAAATATAAGAAACAGAAAGAAGATGCAATTGCTGCTGCAATACTTTCCATTCTTGACTGCAACATTCTCCTAAATGATCGGCAATAAAAGGAGCTTTTTGATATAATTGTTTACAATTCTCATTTTTACAATCAAAGATACGAAGTATGTTATGCTCTTTACGTTGTTTGCATTGCTCACAAAGATGTGCAACGATTTCTTCTGTATCGAGAAATTTTTTAAGGATAGTAAGATATCGCTCTCGATCATCCAAACATCCTAAATAATTAATAACCAGAACATAGTTATTGAGTTTCAATAGTTCATGAAAAAAACGATCAATCATCATAATGCATTGAACATCTTCTGCAACTTCATTTGATCCAATAATTTCCATAGTAACTTGATGAAACTGTCGTAGCCGACCCTTTTGTGGTCTTTCATAGCGAAACATGGGGCCATAGGAAAATACTTTCCAAGGAGTTATTTGAATATGATTTTCGTTAAATGCTCGAACGATAGATGCCGTGCCTTCTGGTCTTAAACATATTCGCTCATCGTCTTTTGTATCTTGTTTTTTCGATTCAATAATGAACATTTCCTTAGAGACAACATCAGTATATTCTCCTAAGGATCGTTGAAAAAGATTAAGTGGTTCAATGATAGGAGTTTGAATTTCAGTAAAATTATAATTACTGAGATGTTTTTTTATTGTATCAATAACAAAATTGAATAACGTGCAATCAATATAATCTTCTGTGCCTTTTACGCGTTTCATCATTAGATCCTAAAAAAAGATGTTTTGTCCCCAATTTCTTATCCCCAATTTACGTTTCTCTTCAATTGGGGTCCCCGTGTGAAGAGAAAGCGGAACATGGGGCTGAATTGGGTTCCCCATGTAAAGATTAATCGAAGCATGGGGTTTTAACAAGCTCAAGGCGAACGCAAATAGAATAAATGCCTTAGGGTTATATGAAAGAAATCCTGTCCGTTCGTGCTGAGCTTGTCGAAGCTTCTCCGATGTTCTTTCAGCATATCATACCCATTAATAAAGTATAATTATTTAAAAATTGACTTATAATAGTCGTTCATGTTACACCTACACAAAGATAAAAAACAAAAGGGAGCATTATGAAATATAATAAAATACTGAATATGCTTATACTTTTTAATATTGTAAGCATAGCGCGTGGAGATTGTAATGATAGCTCTCGCTTAGAAGCAACTGGCAAAACCACACTCGCAATTCATCCTTTTTTTGTATCGCAACAACCAGAAATGGTCTCTAGTTTTCGTAACGAACGCACACGTCTACGAGATGATGCAGAAGACGGTTGGGGTGGAGCTTTCCAAGCAGTGCTGTTTGGTGGACAAACAACCAATAGCGATGATTTAGCTCGCTATTTTTTATTTAATGGACAAACATCATTAACAGTTGCTGAAGTCGGTCCAATTTCTGGCCAACCCGGTTTTGGCAATCAAGATCTTCTTGCGCAAAATTTTAATATTTTTACTATTGATGGCGATTTTGAAAGTGTTATTCGCATTAATCCTCAACAAAGCGTGATCGGCTTAGGTCTTCATACTCGCCAAAGCTTTTGGAGAAACCCCGATCGTGGAAGAGGTTTCTGGTTTAGTGTTTCTACTTCTATTCAACATGTGAAAAATATGATGAATCTTGAAGAACAAGTTATTCAATCGGGAAATGGAGTACGTGAATCTGCTAATGATATTGTTGTTGCTAATATGACTGAAGCCTTTCAACAAGAAGATTGGTTATTTGGTAAAATTGCAGCTTGTTCTTCTATGAAAAAAACGGGTCTTGCTGATATTGAATTAAAAGTCGGTTATGAATGGTTAGAAGCAAAAGAAGAAAAAGCTCATATGGAATCTTATTTTGGTCTTGTTATTCCTACCGGTAATCGCAATGAAGGAGAATGGGTATTTGAACCTATTGTGGGACGAGGAAAATAGATCGGAAGAGCA
>JADMIO011298064.1_pt1 | contig 24522 bp, 28 predicted proteins | sample 8958161 | NCBI WGS metagenome assembly JADMIO01 (sample SAMN16585339, study PRJNA669376) | soil metagenome | isolation source: Crop rotation soil | place: USA: Cullars Rotation, Alabama | collected 2011
CCGAGACCAGCTCGCAGAGATCGCGGTTGAACACGTCGAATTTTTCGGCCGAGCCCGGCTGGCTGAAATCGTCCGACATCTGGAAATGGAGATTGCCGGCCAGTGCGTGGCCGAAGATGATCGCGTCCTCATAGCCATGATCGTCGAGGAGCTTGCGCATATCGATGACGAAGTCGGCGAGCTTGTCGATCGGGGCCGCCACGTCCTCCGTCATCATCGCGGTGCCCTTTGGCCGCGCGGCGCCGCCCGAGGCGAAGAAGCCCTTGCGCACGTCCCAGAGTGCAATCGATCGCGCTTCGTCATCGTCGAAATTGAGGTCGGTCGCGCCCTCCTCGTTGAGGATCGCTTCCGCCTTGGCGCGCTCGACCGCAAGCGTCGCCGCATCGGGTGCGGTGACGTCGATGAGAATCACCGGCGAGTTCGGTCCGAGCAGATGTACGAAGGGTTGGATCGCGGGCAGATGTTCGACAGTCTGAAGCGCTCGGCGCTCGATGTATTCGGCTGCGGTCACGCCCTCCGTGGTCTGCACGCCGCCATTGGCAAGGCGCGAGATGGCGCGGCCGGCGCTGTGCGGATCGGGGAAGGGGATGAGCCCGGTGAGCTTGAACGGATGATCGGGGATGGTGTTGTAGGTCACTTCGGACACGAAGCCGAGCGTGCCTTCGCTGCCCACGATCAGGTGGACGAGGATGTCGATGGGGTCGTGGAAATCGACCAGCGCGTTGATCGAATAGCCAACGGTGTTCTTGATCCGGTATTTCTCGCGGATCTTCGCGACGAGCTCGGCATTGGCCATCACCTCATGATGGAGCTGATGCAGGCCTTCGAGCAGTTCGGCATGGCTCTTGCGGAAGGCTGCGACCGAGTCCAGGTCACCCGAGTCGAGCACCGTTCCATCGACCAGCATCACGCGCAAGCGATGCAGCGTGTGGTAGGTGTTGTAGGCGACACCGCAGCACATGCCCGACGAATTGTTGTTGACGACGCCACCGATCTTGCAGGTGGCCTGCGATGCGGGATCGGGACCGAGCTTGCGGTTGAACTGCTTCAGCGCGCGATTGGCCTGGGCGACGATAATCGCCGGCCCGAGCACGATGCGGTCGCCGCCATCGAGAACGCGCATCTGCTTGAAGCCGTCGCCGAGCACCGCGAGCACACCGGTGGTCATCGCCTGGCCGCTGAGCGACGTGCCGGCCGCACGGAAAGTCAGCGGGAGTTTCTCAGCGCGCGCCGCCGATATCACCGCGCGGACTTCGTCCTCGGAATTGACGATCACGACCACGGCGGGGACCAGGCGATACGAACTTGCGTCGGCCGAGTAGGCGTAGGTCATCAGCGCATCGGTCATCACGCGGTTGGGGGCGATGGTCGAGTTGGCGAGGCGCGCGCGGACGCCTTCGGCAGCGGTGGCGCGATCAAAGGCGATGGGGGCGTGCTCGTTCATGCTGACATGTTAGTCCGATTTGGCAGGCTCGGGGAGTCGCTTGACCAGCCGGCGGTACGGACGTCATCTAAAGTATGGGTTTCGAGTTCGCGCTGCATTTCCCGAAGGCTCCGCTCGACCGGCATGTCGAGTCGCTGACCTTCTATGCGGGGTTCGATCCGCAGCACGACCGCGAGAAGCTGATTCCCGACGGCGCAATCCAGATCATTGTCGATCTCACCGACACGCCCAAGAAGCTCTATGCCGGCGAGACCACCGAGCTTGCCGTCGAGTTCTCGCGTTCGTGGATTTCCGGCATGCAGCAGCGCTGGATCGTCATCGAGGCGCAGAAGATGGCGTCGATGATGGTGATCCGCTTCCGCCCCGGCGGCGCCTATGCCTTCACCCGCCACGACGCCACAGTCTTCACCAATGCCGTCCATCCGCTAGAGGCGGTGCTCAACGGACGCGCTGGATCGTTGCGGGACCGTATCCTGGCGGCACGGGATGTCGCGTCGAAGTTCGCGGCGGCCGAAGCTTGGCTGATCGAGCAATGTGCTGGCGAGCTCACACTCAATGAGCCTGCCACGCATTTGGCATCGCTCCTCGGTCGCCCTGGCATGCGGGTGCGCGATGCGGTCGACACCACAGGGCTGAGCGAGCGGCAGGTGCGCAATCTGTTTGATCGCTGGATCGGTCTCTCACCCAAATCCTGGGCGCGCATCGCGCGGTTCCAGCGCGTGCTGAGCGCCACGGGCGCGGTGCCGGTCGAGGATCCGTCGTTCAACGCGCCGGCGCTGCCGCCGCCCGACTGGGCGTCCCTGGCGGTCGAGACGGGTTATGTCGACCAGAGCCATCTCCACCACGACTTCGTTGCCTTCGCGGGCATGACGCCCGGCGCCTACGCATCGGCCTATCGCGGGCTCAGCAACTACCTGCCGATCACGCTCGCCCGCTGATTGCCGATTTCTGCAAGACGGAAGCGCCGAACAGCGGCTATCCTCTCCCGATCTCTTGGGGGATTTCCTATGCCTGCAGTCAATTGGCTCGCCGTCATCGCGGCTGCCATCGCAATGTTCGGTCTTGGAGCGATCTGGTACTCGCCGATGCTCTTCGTCAATCAATGGGCGAAAGCCGCCGGCGTCAGCCGCGAGGGATCGCCGGGGTCGAGCTTCATCGTCATCATGGGCGGCTCGTTCGTCCTGACCCTGATCATGGCCGCCAATCTGGCCTTCTTCGTCGCGGGCGTACCTGACCTTGGCATGGTGATCGGCTACTCGATCGCGGCTGGTCTCGGCTGGGCGACGCTCAGCCTCTGGATCATGTCGCTCTTTGAGGGCCGGCCGTTCAGCTACATCCTGATCAATGGCGGGTATCTGACGCTCGGCTTCGCTATCATGGGCCTGATCCTGGGGCTCTGGCGCTAAAAGCAAAACCCCCGCCGGAGCGGGGGTTTCACCTTGGATCAGATGTCGATCTCGGGTTCGGGGCGCGGCGGTGCTCCGCTCGTCCGCTCGATCTCTTCGGCGGCACGCCTCAGAATGTCGGCCAGCCGGCGCTGGGCGATGGGGTCGGGGTTCTTCGCCGCGGCCTTGATCGCCTGCTTCAGATGCTTGCGCGCCTCATTCACCTCGGGGGCGACGTCGTCCATGTCGCGGTCGCGCGGACCGGCGTGGATGTTGACCTCGGCCTCCTGCCAGTAGGAGCGCATCTTGTTGACCTGCTCCCCGATCCGGCCGAGATGGGCGAGGGTGCCCTCAACGGCTTCCTTGTTGTCGGCGAGATGGGTCTTGCCCTCATCGGTGATCGTGTAGAGCCGCTTGTTGCCGTCGGCTGCCGAGGTCACGAAGCCCGCTTCCTCGAGGAAGGTCAGGGCCGGATAAACCACGCCAGGGCTCGGCGAGTAGATGCCCGAGGTCTTCTCCTCGATGGCCTTGATCAGGTCGTAGCCATGGCGGGGCTGCAGCTCGATGAAATACAGCGCGATCAGGCGCAGATCGCCCGAAGCGATCATCCGGCCGATACGGAAGCTGTCGCCGAACCCGCCCCAGTCGCCGAAACCGCCGCCGCGTGGGCCACCCCAGCCGCCAGGTCCACCGCCGAACCGACGGCCCATGCCGTGCAGCTTGTGCCAGGCGCGGTGCTGTTCGCGATGCATCCGGTCGTCCATCCGCTCATGCTCGCGACCGAAGTCTTCCTCAAAATGTGTCATATCGTATCTCCGATATATCTTACGATAGTCGGAAGATACGCCACGGGCGATCAATTTCAAGATAGGTCGTAAGATATATCTTAGCGGATCGCCGCGATGTACCGCTCGGCGCTACGGAGCACTGCGGCTTTGGCGTCCTTGTCCATCACCCGGTCCCACCAGCCCGAATAGATGCGGTCATAAGGGAAGGCGCGGACGGATTTGACGATGCGCTCGACGGTCGCGGCATTGGTCGGGATGAGGTTGGGGTAGGAGTACATGAAGCTCACCCAGCGGGTGTCCGGCACCACCATGATCGAATCGCCGGTCATAAGCACCCCCTTGCCGCCGGCGCCTTCGGCCCAGTGGAGCACGCTCGAGCCCGGGAAGTGGCCGCCCGTCCGGATCAGGGTGATGCCTGCCGCGATCTCCTTCGTTTCCCCGCTCCAGAACTCGATGGCGGGGTCGGGCCGCATGACCCAGTCGCGATTGTCCTCGTGGAGGTAGATGGGCACGCCACCGAGCGCGCGGCTCCAATCGACCATGGTCGAGTAGAAGTGCGGGTGCGAGATCGCGATCGCCTTGATGCCGCCCTTGGCTTTGATCGCGTCGAGCGCGGCATCGGTGATGACCGGTGTGCAGTCCCACATCACGCCGCCACCGGGGCGCTCGATGATCAGCGCCCGCTGGCCGATGGCGACCTGTGGCTTCGATCCGAGGCCGGTCAGTCCGGGTTCGAGCTCGCGCAGCTCGTTGGTGTGGTCCGTCAGGAGCTCATCGAGCGTCGTCCATGCCTGGCCCTTGGGATTGGGGTATTGGCGGTCGTCGGCGCAGATCAGGCAGACTTCGCGCGGCGCCTCGGTCTCGGCATAGCCGACGCCACAAACGGTACAGATGTAGGAGTGCATGGACAGTCTCCGCTTTGGCGGCAGGCTACTGCTTCAGCTTCCACATCTCCAGCGCGCTCAGGCTTTCGCCGCCTTTGGCGATCACGAACTGGTAGATGTCCCAGCTGGTTACTCTGACGCCATAATAATGCTCGCGCTCGCGGGCTTCGGTCTTCAGCCGCAGCACAAGGTCGCGGTCGCAGGCGGCGAGATCGGTCTTGAGCGTAAAGTCGCGGGCCTGGCGCACGGCGTAGTCGAACGGATCCCAGCCCCAAAGGTCCATCTTCCACTTGTCGCCGTTGAGGTCCTTGAATTTGAGGCCCCAATGAAGGCCGGCCCCGAGCGGGTGCGGATCGACCCAGTCGTTGATGTAGGTCGCCTCGTGGAGCGGCATGCCGATGGCGTCGAAGAACTTCACCAGGGTCGAGCCGAACACCATCCAGTCGCGGTAGCGGTCGGCGCTCACGGCCATGTGGATGTCGACGTCGCGCCAGACCATCAGATCGTAGCTGGCGCTGCCGGTGACCATGGGGTCGGTGAAACTACGCGAGAGCAGTTCGAACAGACGCGTATCGGTCAGCAGCGCGTAGGCTTCCTCGCGCAGCTGGCGGGCTGTTTCGGCGCGCTCGGCGGGGCTACCCAAACTCTGCCTCCCACACGTCAGTCTGAATCAAAAACCCGGCCGCGAAGATGGCCGGGTTTTCGGAATTCGCAAGAGCCTTTGCGGGGCTCTTTTTCGGACACTTATTCCGACTTGGCTTCGGCCGGAGCGGCTGCCGCCTCGGCGGCGTCCTTTTCGGCCAGCTCGCGGGCCAGAGCCTCGGCGGCGGCGACCTTTTCGGCTTCGCGGGCGGCCTTGGCCTCCACGGCGGCATCGCGCTCGCCGGCTTCGATCTTCTTGGTGCGGGCGTTGGTCGATTCGAAGATACGCGCCGACTTACCGCGACGATCGCGCAGGTAGTACAGCTTGGCGCGACGGACTTTACCGCGCTTCAGGACTTCGACGCGGTCGACGTTCGGCGACACCACCGGGAAGACGCGCTCGACGCCTTCGCCGTAGGAAATCTTGCGGACGGTGAAGTTCTCGTTGAGGCCGGTCCCCGAGCGGGCGATCACGACGCCTTCGTAAGCCTGGAGGCGCTCTTTTTCGCCTTCACGCACCTTCACCCACACTTTGACGGTATCGCCATGGGTGAAGTCGGGCATCTTCGAATTGGCGGTAAGCCGGTCGACCTGCTCTTTTTCGAGCTCGGCAATGATATTGGGCATTGGAGTGATCCGTTCTGATCTTTTCAAAGGGGCGTTTTGCTGGGGTAGAGCCCAACCGCCCGGTCTTGGTTTTGCACGGAGTTTTGTGACGTTATTGGCCGCCCGCTAGGGGAAGCGAGCGGGCCTATAGAGCAAGAAACCTCAGGAGTCTAGGGTCAGAGCCAGCCGGCGAGGATGCCGACGCCGCCCAAGGCAAATACGCCACCGGCGATCTGCGCGACCGTGCGGCCGTACTTGCCCGTGACTGCCGCAACGCCCATCGACGCAGCAATGCCGGCGATATGCAGCAGCGCCGTAGCGGCCACGAAACCCAGCGCATACGTCAAGGCTCCGGCATCGGCGGGCATTTCAGCGCCGTGGGCCCAGCCGTGGAAGGCGGCAAAACCGCCGACCAGCGCCATGGCGGCAACGAGCGGCATGCGGCGGCCCAGAGCGGCCACGCCACCGATCACGATCGAGCTCAGCGCGATGGCGAGCTCGGCGCAGGGCAGGGTGATGCCGTTGGTGCCGAGCAGGAAGCCGACGGCCATCATGCCGACGAAGCTCAGCGGCACCAGCCAGAGGGCGCGACCACCGAGCACGAAAGCGAAGATGCCAACGGCGACCATGGCCAGCACGTGGTCGAGACCGCCCACCGGATGCATGAAGCCGTGAACGAAGCCGGCGGTGTCGCCGTGGCCGGTGTGAGCGAAAGCCGCGGTTGGCAGAGCGACCGTGGCGAGAGCGAGAAGCGAAGCGAGCGAGCGCATATTGTCCTTCCGAGGACCCACCGTCCTCAACAGCATTGACCTATGACGGCCGGTCTCCTGGCTCCGGACCACCCGCCTCGCCTTCCCAGTCGCAAACACCAGTGGCGCTGAGGAGAGTATCGGTCCGTTACAGTCGCGGGGGCGGCACCGGCATTCCACCGGCTTCCCGTTTCACCCTTGCGGGCACCATCGGTGCCATCTGTGTCAGGACTCCTCGACCTGCGCAATATGGGCGCGGCAGATTTGCCGCAGCCCGGCGCCCGCCGATCTGCTATAGAGCGCCCCGATGAGCAGCAGGCCGCAGCACTGGGTCTATCTGCGCGAGACCCTTCTCGCGCTGGCGGTCATTGCGCTCGTCTTCCTCAATTTCGGGCATGTCGCGGTCACCGCTTCGGGCGATTTCCACATCACGCCCGACAGTTGGTGCGGCGACCCGCTCGCACCCAATGGCGATGCGCACGCGCCGTGCCATGCGTGCCGGGTCGATGGCGCCGCTCTGCCGCCGCCCCCGGTCGATGCATCGCCGGTGTGCTTTGCCGTCGCGATCGTCGCCTACGACTCGCCGATCCTTGCGCCTGTCGCGCCGCTGGCGCAGCGGCCGGTTCAACCGCGCGGTCCTCCCGCTCTCGTCTGATCTCGCTCCGATTCCCTCCGCATCGCGCGGACATCAATCCCTATGAGAGTCAGATGAACCGTATCCTCCTGAGCCTCGCGCTCATTGCTACACTCGCATCCCCCGTTCTCGCCCACGGCACAACTTCGCACGAGCCCGCAGCGACAGCCGCTCCGGCCGGCCCGGTCGTCACTATCGGCGATCTCGAAATCACCGGCGCCTTCAGCCGCGCTACATTGCCCAACGCACCCGTCGGTGCGGGCTATCTCACCATCACCAACAAGGGGGCGGCCGACGACCGCCTCGTCTCGGTCTCGTCCGTCGTCGCCGGCACGACGCAGATCCACGAGATGAAGATGGAAGGCGATGTGATGAAGATGGGCGAGCTTGCCGATGGGCTCGTCATTCCGGCTGGTGGTAGCGTCACTCTCGCGCCGGGCGGCTTCCACATCATGTTCATGAAGCTCAACCAGCAGCTGGTCGAAGGCACGAAGGTCCCAGTGACGCTGACCTTTGCGAAAGCCGGCACCGTCGAGGTGGAGCTAATGGTCGGCGCGGTCAATGCCGATGAGCCGACGTGCGAGCACACAGACGAGGCAAGCCATGGCTGAGGCTCGCTCGTTGCAGACTTTCCGCATGGTGCTGTGGTCACTCGTGGTGGTTGCTGCTATCGCAGCCACCGCGCTGTTCTTCTTGCGTCCTTATGTTGCCAACGGGCCAGGCGGCGGGCAATTCGCGCTGGTCGATCAACACGGCCAGCCGGTCGACCAATCGATCTTCGAAGGGCATCCTTCCTTGCTGTTCTTCGGTTACACGCACTGCCCCGATGTCTGCCCGACGACGATGGGCGAGATGCAGGGCTGGTTTGCCGCGCTTGGCGAGGAAGCGAAGGACTTGAAGGGTGTCTTCATCACCGTCGATCCCGCGCGCGACACACCCGAGATCCTTGAGGGTTATGTGAGCTGGGTGTCCGATCATCTGGTCGCGCTCACCGGCTCGCAGGCCGAGATCGACAAGGTCGTCAAGGATTGGCGAGTCACCGCCGAAAAGGTCGGCGAAGGCGACGACTATATCATGAACCACTCTGCCTCGGTGTTCCTCGTGAACAACAGGGGCGGCTTCGTGGGGACGATCGCTTATGGCGAAGATAGCAACACGGCGCTCGAAAAGATTCGCCGGCTGATCGCCAACAATCCTAGCGTTTGAGGTCCGGTCGGCGGGCGCGGGTCAGGGCTTCGCTCTGCTCGCGCCGCCACCGGGCGACCTTGGCGTGATCGCCGCTGGTGAGAACAGCAGGGATCTCGCGGCCTTCGAAGATCGCGGGCCGCGTATAATGCGGATACTCAAGAACGCCGTTCTCGAAACTCTCTTCGCCGATCGATGCTTCCGCGCCGAGCACGCCGGGGATCAATCGCACCACGGCTTCGAGCAGCACCATCGCGGCCACTTCGCCACCGGCAAGCACATAATCGCCGATCGATACTTCCTCGAGATTGCGGGCATCGATCACCCGCTCGTCGATGCCCTCGAAACGCCCGCAGACGATCACTGCGCCGGGACCTGCGGCAAGGGCGCGGGCGCGTTCCTGCGTGAACGGTTTGCCACGAGGGCTCATCAGCAACCGGGGCCGCGGATCGTTCTGATGCGAGACGGAGTCGATCGCCGCGGCCAGTACGTCGGGCTTCAGCACCAGACCCGCACCGCCACCCGAGGGCGTATCGTCGACGCTGCGATACTTGTCGGTCGCAAAATCGCGCAGTTGGGTCAGCTGCAGCGACCATAAGCCCTGCGCCGCGCCGCGTCCGATGACGGAGGCACCGAGTGGGCCGGGAAACAGTTCGGGAAACAGCGTGATGATGTCGGCGGAAAAGCTCAATCGGGCTCTTCCTCGCCGGGCTCGGCGTCGAGCGGCACCTCGATGACGAGATAGCCGTCGGCGAGCTTCACATGGGGCACGACAGCCTTGGTGAAGGGATAGAGATAGGTGTCGCCGCTGCGCGGATCGCGCACCTCTATCAGATCGCTGGCGCCGTAATTGGGGATCGCCGTGACGGTTCCAATCGCGGTGCCGTCGGCGAGGCGGGCTTCGAGCCCAATCAGGTCGGCATGGTAGAAATCGTCGTCGTCTTCAGGGGCCGGCAGTCTGTCGCGGTCGACATAGAGCTCGACGCCATTGAGCTTTTCGGCCGCCGTGCGGTCGGTGACGCCCTTGATCCGCGCAACGAGCACATTGGTCGTCGCGCGGGCGGTTTCGATCTCGATCATGAGGCCGGGCTTGTTGGTGCCCAGCGGACCATAGTCCCTGAGCGCCAGCGGCTCGGCAGTGAACGATGTGATCCGGACCTCGCCCTTGATCCCATGAGCCGCGCCGATGCGGCCCATGAGCAATCGCTTGGGCGAGGTGTCGGCCATCGCTTACTCGGCGGCCGGTGCTTCGGCCGGAGCGGCTTCCGCGGCGGCCTTGTCGGCAGCGGCCTTGGCCTTGGCTTCGACGCGCTCGGTGGCCTTCTTGCCGGGCTTGGCGCGCTCGGGGTTGTTGCGCGGCGCGCGCTTGGCGAGGCCGGCGCCATCGAGGAAGCGCAGTACGCGATCGGTCGGGGTCGCACCGACGCTCAGCCAATGCTGGATGCGTTCGGTCACGAGGGTGACGCGCTTGCTGTCGTCGGCGAGCATCGGGTCATAGTTGCCGACCTTCTCGATGAAGCGGCCATCGCGCGGCGAACGGGCGTCGGCGATCACGACGTGGTAGTAGGGGCGCTTCTTGGTGCCGGCGCGGGCAAGGCGGATCTTGAGAGACATGTGATGGTCCTTGAGTGAGATTGCGTTCTAGTGGCTGGTCTATTTCTTTTTGGGCGCGAAGCCGCCGAGCCCGGGCAGGCCGGGGAAGCGGGCACCACCAAGACCGGGCGAGCCCGATCCCGATTTCAGGAGCTGGCTCACATCGGTAGGGAGCTTGCTCGAAATGTCCTGCGGAGCGGCAGCGCCTGCACCGGGGATCGATTTAGGGTCGATGCCCATCTGCTGCGCGAGGCGCTCCAATTCCTTGGGGTCCATCTTGGACGGATCGGGCATGTTGCCGAGGCCCGGCATCATGCCGCCGAGCTTGCCGCCGAACATGCCGGCGAGATTGCCCATGCCGCCCTTACTGACCTTCTTCATCATGTCCGCCATCTGGCGGTGCTGCTTCATCAGCTTGTTGACGTCTTCGACCTTGGTGCCCGAACCCTTGGCGATGCGGATGCGGCGCTTGGCGTTGAGCACGTCCGGTTCGGCGCGCTCGGCTTTCGTCATCGAGTTGATGATGGCGATCTGGCGATCGAACACCTTCTCGTCGAGATTGGCGCCGGCCATCTGCTTTTTGATCTGGCCCATGCCGGGCATCATGTTCATGAGCGCGCCCATGCCGCCCATCTTCTTCATCTGCTGCAGCTGGCCGCGCAGATCGTCGAGGTCGAAGGTGCCCTTCTTGATCTTCTTGGCCATGCGAGCCGCGTCTTCGACCTTGATGGTCTCAGCGGCCTTCTCGACGAGGCTGACGATGTCGCCCATGCCGAGGATGCGGTCGGCGATGCGGCTCGGATGGAAGTCTTCGAGCGCATCCATCTTTTCGCCGGTGGCGATCAGCTTGATCGGCTTGCCGGTCGCGGCGCGCATCGAGAGCGCAGCACCGCCACGGCCATCGCCGTCGACACGCGTGAGAACGATACCCGTGAGATCGACGCGCTCGTCGAACGAGCGTGCGAGGTTCACCGCGTCCTGGCCGGTCAGCGAGTCGGCGACGAGCAGGATTTCGTGCGGGTTGGTCGCTGCCTTGATCGCGGCCGTTTCGGCCATCAGCTCTTCGTCGATATGCGTGCGGCCGGCCGTATCGAGGATCAGAACGTCGTAGCCGCCGAGCTTACCTTCGTTCAGCGCGCGCTTCGCGATCTGCACCGGTGTCTCGGTAGTGACGATCGGCAGTGTATCGACGCCGATCTGCTCGCCGAGGACGCGCAGTTGCTCCATCGCCGCCGGACGGCGCGTATCGAGCGAGGCGAGCAGAACCTTCTTGCCCTGCCGCTCCTTGAGACGCTTGGCAATCTTGGCGGTGGTCGTGGTCTTGCCCGAGCCCTGGAGGCCGACCATCAGCACAGGGACCGGCGACACGGCATTGAAGTCGAGCGGCACGGCGGTTTCGCCGAGCACGCGGACCAGTTCGTCGTGGACGATCTTGACGACCTGCTGGCCCGGGGTCACCGAGCGGGTGACTTCGGCGCCCACTGCGCGCTCGCGCACTTGCTCGACGAAGGCCTTGACCACTTCGAGCGAGACGTCGGCTTCGAGCAGCGCGCGGCGAACTTCGCGCAGCGCGGCATCGACGTCCGCTTCGTTCAGCGCGCCGCGGCCGGTAAGGCCTTCGAAGATTTTCCCAAGCCGTTCGCTAAGGCTCTCGAACATTCACTATCCTTCCCGGGGTTACTGCCGGGATATGGTTGGCTCAGGCGCAAACGCCAAACACACCCCGGGGCGCATCGCGCTGCGGGGTGCTTGCCTATGGGATCTCTTTATACCTTTGCGGGTCCCGGTCGGCGGTTCAGGTCAAACCTGAGCGAAGTCGGCGGTTCTCTATGGGCGAACCGCGCGGGAGTCAAGGAAAGCCTAGACCTTGAACGCGATCCTCAGCCCGCCCCAGTGCTTGCCGCGCACGGTAATCGGGGCCGAGCAATCCTTCATCAGCGCGAAGACGCCGCCGCCCATGTCGCGGCGGTAGGTCTGGATCAGGAAGGGCAGCGTGTTGCGGCCGGCGCCGAGCCCCGTGCGGTCGTTGAACATGCGGCGGTTGCGGCAGTTGGTGGCGTTCCAGACCGGATCGTCGCCCTGTTTCTGGTTGTACTTGACGTTGTGGGTGGGGAGGAACCCGTTCCGGTCCACGGCGGCGCAGAAGACGATACGCTTGTCGAAATCGAGCACCGGCTCCTGAATCGGCGGAAGCAGCCGATCGGTCAGCGGTACGAAGGCCGTCATGAATTGCGCCGGGTCGGAACCCCGGATTGGCTTGTAGGTCTCGTCGAACAGCTGCGTCATCGTGATCTCGCCACGGCCCAGGGCCGCTTCGAAGGCATCGGAAATCTCCGCCGCCTTGTGCTGGACGAGGTCGATGATGGGCGTGTCGGGCGTCTCGATACCGCTCTGGGCGACGAAGCGCATGCAATCCTCGGAGATATCGAGGATCGAGTCGCTGCGCGATTTGGCGGTCTTGAGCATGGAGTCAGCCGCGCCGACGGCATCGACCAGCTGCTTCAGCTCGGTTTCGACCTCGGCGAATGAACTCACGGAATTTTCGACCGGCGCGGCCATCGCGTCGATGCCGTTGACGAGGGAGCCGACGGTTTCGACCAGTTCGTGCAGCGTCTCGCTGGCGGTAGTGGCCGCGGCGGCCTCATTCATCGCCTCGCGCGCCGCCCCCGCATTCACTTCGGAAGCCTGGAGCAGCGATTTGAGCGTTGCGGTGAGGATCGCAAGGTTTTCCGAGTTCTGCGCAGAGAAGCGCTGCACCTGGTCGGCCAGTTCTTTGACCGATACCGCAATCACGGCAAAGCCACGGCCGGCCTCGCCCGCGCGGGCGGCCTCGACGCTGGCATTGAGCGCGAGAAGCTTGGTTTCACGTGCGACCTGCTGGATCGCGGCGCTGGCCGATTGAACGTTGCGCAGCGTCTCGTCGACCGCGCCGAGCGAATCCATGAAGGAAGTGGCGCCGTCCGAGAGCGACTTCATCGTGAGGGCGGTTCGTTCGACGATCCCCGTCACCTGTTCGGCGCTCTGGCCCAGGATATTGCGGGTTTCGGCTGCGGAGTCGCGCGCGGACTGCATCGACCGGCTCAGGTCGGAACTGGTCTGGTGCATTGCTTCGGCGGCGTTCATCGCCGTTTTGGCACTACGGCTCTGCGTAGCGCCGATGCTGCTGAGGTCGGCGACGAGACCGCTGAGATCGGCGATTTCGACACCGAGTCCGCCCACCCGGTGGGCTATCGAGGTGAAGGCATCATCATCGTGGTCGTCCTGCCGTCTCCCGGCAGCAAGGCGAGCGTTCATGGTTTTTCCTCTCGGAAAAAACATATCAGCAAACCGCTTAGCAATTCTTTACCATACCGGAAGGATCCGGCCTCCGGCGGCGTTCCACTGGCAATTGCGGGCCCAATCCGCCATATAGCAGCCGAAACCAGCGTCCTGAGCCGCCCATGAGCACCGCCCCATTCCTGAAGATGAACGGGCTTGGCAACGAGATCATCGTCGCCGACATGCGCCGGCGCGCCGACAAAGTGACAGCCGAGGCGGCCGTCGAGATCAACAAGGACCCGGCGACCAAGTTCGATCAGATCATGGCGATCCACGAACCCAGGACGCCGGGGACTTTCGCCTATCTCGAGATCATCAATTCCGACGGCTCGCGGGCCGAAGGCTGCGGCAATGGGATGCGCTGCGTCGTTCAGGCGCTGAGCGCCGAAACGGGCAAGAAGCAGTTCGTCTTCGAGACGCTGGCGGGGATTCTGACCGGCGAAGAGCACCCGGATGGGCTGGTCAGCGTCGATATGGGACGGCCGCGCTTCAACTGGGACGAGATCCCACTGGCCGAGGAATTCGCCGACACGACAGGCATCGAGCTCCAGATCGGGCCCATCGACGCTCCGGTGCTGCACACGCCGTCGGTCGCCTCGATGGGCAATCCGCACGCGATCTTCTGGGTCACCGACGATGTCTGGGGCTACGCGCTCGATCGCTTCGGACCGATGCTAGAGAACCATCCGATCTTCCCCGAGCGGGCCAATATCTCGATCGCCAACGTCGTTTCGCGCGACCACATCATCCTTCGCACCTGGGAGCGCGGGGCCGGTTTGACCCGGGCCTGCGGCACCGCAGCTTGTGCGGCGCTGGTGAGCGCGGCGCGCACGAAGCGGACCGACCGCAAGGCGACGATCACCGTTCCCGGCGGCGACCTTATCGTCGAGTGGCGTGCCGATGATCATGTTATATTGACCGGCCCGGCCGAGTATGAGTTCTCGGGGGAACTCGATCCCGAGACAGGCGCCTGGACGCGTGACAAGGCCGTCGCCTGATGGCGGTCGAGACTCTGACATTCGGTTGCAGGCTCAATGCCTATGAGTCCGAGGTCATGAAGGCCGAGGCCGAGAAGGCCGGGCTTTCCACGGCGTTGATCGTCAACACCTGCGCCGTCACCGAGGAAGCTGTCCGCCAGGCCAAGCAGGCCATCCGCAAGGCGCGGCGCGACAATCCGGGCCGGCAGATCATCGTCACGGGCTGCGCTGCGCAGACCGAAGCGCGCGGGTTTGCCGATATGGACGAGGTCGATCTCGTCATCGGCAATGCCGACAAGATGAAGGCCCAGGCGTACCAGCCGATGGCGTTCGGCGTGAAGCTCAACGACAAGGTTCAGGTCAACGACATCATGGCCGTGCGCGAGCAGGCCGGGCATTTGATTGAGGGCATGGACGGGCGGACGCGGGCCTTCGTCCAGGTTCAGAATGGCTGCGACCACCGCTGTACGTTCTGCATCATCCCTTATGGCCGCGGGCCATCACGGTCAGTGCCAATGGGTGCGGTGGTCGATCAGATGAAGCGGCTGGTCGGAAATGGGTACCGCGAAGTCGTCCTAACGGGCGTCGATATAACATCGTATGGTGCCGACCTGCCGGGCCAGCCGAGTCTGGGCAACCTTGTGCAATCGATCCTTCGGCATATCCCGGATCTGCCGCGGCTCCGCATATCATCGATCGATTCCATCGAGGCAGACGAAGCCCTCTATGACGCGATCGCGTCGGATCGCCGGCTAATGCCGCACCTCCACCTCAGCCTCCAGTCGGGCGACGATTTGATCCTCAAGCGTATGAAGCGCCGGCATTTGCGGGCGGACACGCTGCAATTCGTCACCAAGGTGCGCGAGTTGCGGCCCGATATCGTCTTCGGTGCCGACATCATCGCGGGCTTCCCGACCGAAACCGAGGAGATGTTCGATAACTCCCTCAGGATCGTCGAGGAGGCCGACCTCAGCTATCTCCACGTCTTCGCATACTCCGCCCGGCAGGGCACGCCGGCCGCCCGCATGCCGCAGGTGCCGAAAGGCGTGCGCAGGGAGCGCGCGGCGCGGCTACGCGGCTTGGGTGAGCAGCAATATAGGAAGTTATGTGAGAGCCGCGTCGGCGCTACCGAAATGGCGCTGGTCGAACGCAACGGCTTTGGCCGGACCGAGCAGTTCGTGCCGATCGCCGTTCCCGGGCACAGCGCCGGTGAACTGGTCCCGGTCCACGTGGTCGGCGTCTCGCCCAACGGGCTCATCGGCGAAGCGATCCGGAGTGCCGCCTGATGGCCGAGCAGAAACCCGGATTGTTCAAGCGGCTATTCGGCGAAGCACCGGCTCCGGCGCCCGAGGATGCCCCTGGACCGCCTGAAACCCTCCCACCGACTTCCGCGCCCAAGTCGAGCTGGTTTCAGCGCCTGACCGGCGGGCTCAAGCGCTCGTCCGACCAGATAGCTGGCGGTATCGCGTCCGTTTTCACCAAGAAGAAACTCGACCAGGCTATGCTGGACGAGCTTGAAGACATCCTCATCCAGTCCGATTTCGGGGTGGATATGGCTCAGTCCGTGACAGAAACCCTGCGCCGCGACCGGTTCGACCGGGACATCGCGGCCGACGAGGTCCGTGCAATTCTCGCCGCCGAAGTCGAAAAGACCCTCACGCCCGTCGCCCTCCCGCTCGATATCGATGCGGCGGCCAAGCCCTTCGTCATCCTGATGGTTGGCGTGAACGGCTCTGGCAAGACGACGACCATCGGCAAGCTGGCGAGTCTGCTGCGGGCCGAAGGCAAGTCGGTGATGCTCGCGGCCGGCGACACGTTCCGCGCCGCGGCTATCGAGCAACTTCAGGTCTGGGGGCAGCGCACCGGGGCTCCCGTTGTTGCGCGTCCGGCCGGATCGGATGCGTCGGGTCTTGCCTTCGACGCGCTCACCGAAGCCAAGGCCGCGGGCAGCGATGTTCTCATCATCGATACTGCGGGTCGCCTCCAGAATCGCGACGAGCTCATGGGTGAGCTCGAAAAGATCATCCGCGTGATCAAGAAGGTCGACCCGACCGCACCTCACGCGACTTTGCTCACGCTTGATGCGACCACCGGGCAGAACGCGCTTAATCAGGTCGAGATCTTCGGCAAGCGCGCCGGCGTCACCGGTCTCGTCATGACCAAACTCGACGGGACTGCCCGTGGCGGCATTCTCGTTGCTATCGCCCGCAGATTCGGTCTGCCCGTTCACTTCATCGGCGTCGGGGAAGGCGTCGACAATTTAGAGACCTTCGCGGCAGGCGAGTTCGCCCGCGCGATCGTAGGAAACGCCTGATGGCAAGCGAACCCCAAAGCGAAACCAACTGGGACGAACTGCGTCCCCAGCTCATCAAGATGGCGCTCGAGATCGGGCCGCTCGTCGTGTTCTTTCTCACCAACGCGCAGTTCGGCATCTTCGTCGGCACGGCCTGGTTCATGGGCGCGATGGTGATCTCGCTGGTCTTGAGCTGGCTGCTGCTGAAGCGCATCGCGATCATGCCGCTGGTGTCGGGCATTCTCGTGCTGATCTTCGGCGGCATCACGCTGCTCTTGCACGACGACACCTTCATCAAGATCAAGCCTACCATCATCAATCTGATGTTCGGTCTTACGCTGATCGGCGGCCTGTTCTTCAAGAAGTCGCTGCTGCGTTACGTCTTCGGCGACGTCTACAAGCTCAAGGATGAAGGCTGGTCTATCCTCACCTGGCGTTGGGGGATCTTCTTCCTTGTCCTCGCTGTGGTGAACGAAGTGGTGTGGCGGACCCAGACCACCGATTTCTGGGTCGCCTTCAAGGTGTGGGCCAACATGCCCGTCACCGTGCTGTTCGCCGCCTCGCAGCTACCGATCCTCAACAAATATGCCGAGAAGCCGGTCAAGCCCATCGAGGCGATCACCCCGGTCGATCCCGGTCCTTAATTCGGCTTCTTGATCAGCGCGTCCTTGGTGACGTTCAGCTGGATGCCTTCTGCATTGAGCCGCGCGATCTGCTCGGGCAGGACGTAGCGGTCCGACGCGAACAAGCCATTCGCGTCGAGATGAATGTAGCCATCGCGAAGCAGCTGGCTACGGAGCGGTTCGGGGATCTCCTCACGACCGAATGCGTCGGCCACTGCATCGACGATGGTCGCATCGCGGCTGTCCACAACGTCGTCCACCTCGGCGATCTCGACATCGGGCGCCGTCGCGTTCTCGGGGAACTTGAGATCGTCGACCTTGCCGATGTGATGGCCTTCGCTGTCGAACACTTTCATGCCGACGCGGATGCTTTCAGATAGCCGTTCCATTGCTGTCTCCTAACGGGAATAGGGTTGGAGAGAGAACGGCTTGGACCGCGACCGTGTTCCGGGCGAGGCGATGAAGCCTCTGTGAGCGTCAGCCCTTGGCTTTCTCGATAGCGGGGATGATCTCTTTGGCGAGATCGTCCATCAGCAGCGGCCCGATATGCTTGAAGCGGATGATGCCCTTGGCATCGACGATGAACGTTTCGGGCACGCCGTAGACGCCCCAGTCGATCGAGGTGCGGCCGTTCGTATCGGCACCGATGGCGTCGTACGGATTACCGAGCTCGCGCAGGAACGACACCGCGTTCTCGGGCGCATCCTTCTGGTTCATCCCGAATAGCCTCACCCCGGTCTGCTGCTTCAGCGCTTCGAGCACCGGGTGTTCGTCTCGGCAGGGGATGCACCAGCTGGCGAACACATTGACCACGGTGACTTCGCCCGCCAGCGCAGCCGTGTCGAAGCCGGGGACATCAGTGCCCTCGACGGCCGAGAGCGCGAACTGTGGAGCCGGTTTATCGATCAACACCGACTGGATCAGCGAGGGATCGCGGTTGAGGCTGATGGCAAACACCGCGAGCAGTCCGACGAGGACGACGAGCGGGCTCAGCGCGAGCAGCAGACGGACGGGCTTCGTCAAGTCGCCGGACCATCCGAGCGGCGGCGGATGCCCTGCGCTTCGAGTGCCGCCAGCTTCGCCCTAACCTCGCGCGACCGCCAGACAGTCCAGACGATCAGCCCGAATGAGACGATGGCGACACCGACATAAGCAAGGACGATGAAGTTGGTGTGCGGGCCGAGGTCGATCATGCGGCCCCCTTGGCGGCGGCCTTCCGGCTCATCGAGTCGACGCGACGCTTCAGGATTTCAGTGCGCATGTTGACGAAGTGGAGCGTCAGGAACAGCAGCGTGAAGGCCAGCACCATCAGGATCAGCGGCAGGAAAATCGAGCCGGCCATGCGCGGGCCGGTACCGGTGATGATGCTCGCCGGCTGGTGCAGCGTGTTCCACCAGTCGACGGAGAATTTGATGATCGGGATATCGACGCCGCCGACCAGCGTGACGATCGCGACGATGCGCGCGGCCTTGAGCTGATCCTCAAACGCCCGCCACAGCGCGATGATGCCGAGATAGATGAAGAGCAGGATGAGGGTCGAGGTCATGCGCCCGTCCCATTCCCAGAACGTGCCCCAGGTCGGGCGTCCCCAGAGCGCGCCGGTGTAAAGCGCCAGAGCCGTGAAGCCCGCGCCGAGCGGTGCGGCGGCTTTCGCGGCGACATCGGCGAGCGGGTGGCGCCAGACCAGCGTGCCAAACGCGGCGACGAACATCAGGCCGTAGACGAACTGGCTGAGCCAGGCATTGGGCACGTGCATGTAGAGGATCGGCAGCGTGGTGCCGACATTCTCGCTCTCGAGCGGCGCCCGGAAGAAGGCGATGTAGAGCCCGGCAATGAAGAGCAGGGCGGTGATCACCGCCAGCGGCACGATGAGCGGCTTGCTCCACGCCATGAAGTTGCCCGGGTGGGCGAGGCGCGAGAACCAGTTTTGCTTCGGGGCTGAGGCTTCGACGGACATGGCTACCAGGAAACGCCGCGCAACGACTTCTATTCCGCAGATACGCGAAGCGCCAGCGCCGCGGCAAACGGGCAAAACGCCACGGAGACGAGGCTGAGGGCGGCAAGGAACAGCATCGCGGCGCTGCTCCCGGCGGGCGCGCCGATCATCGCGACCCCGAAAATCAGCACCGGGATCGAGAGCGGCAGGATCAGCACCGGCGCCAGCAGCCCGCCGCGCTTCAGCGAGACGGTGAGCGCCGCGCCGATCGTGCCGAAGGCTACGAGGGCGGGAGTTCCGAGGAGCAAGGCCAGCACTGTGGCGATCCAGGTCGGCTGATCCATCGACAGCAGCACCGCGAGCAGCGGGCTCGCGACAATCAGGGGCAGGGCGGTCAGCAGCCAATGGGCGAGCATCTTGGCGGCGACGATTGCTTCGAGCGGGATAGCGGCGTGGTGGAACAGAACCAGCGTGCCGTCGTCCTCGTCAGCGCGGAAGAGACGGTCGAGCCCGAGCAGCATTGACAGGAACGCGGCGACCCAGACGATCCCTGGGGCCAACTGGGCGAGCAGAGCGCGGTCGGGGCCGATGGCGAACGGCACAACGGCCCCCACCATCACGAAGAACAGCACCAGCGTCAGGGCGTCGCCGCCGAGCCGTGCAGCAACCCGAATATCCCGGACGATGATGGCGAGAAGCGCACTCATGCCGGCCCGACCGGTGAGGCGCCAAGCTCGAGTTTAGTGAGAACTGCACCCGCCGCTTCGGGAATCGGGTCGTGCGTCGCCGCCATGACACTTCCGCCCGACATCGCATGCTCGACCATAAGTTGGCCCACGAGCCGGTGACCGGCGGCATCAAGCGCGGAGGTGGGTTCGTCGAGCAACCAGACCGGTCGATGGCTCACCAGCAGCCGCGCGAGTGCCAGGCGGCGAGTCTGGCCGGCGCTCAAATGGCCGGCGTCGACGGCAGCAAGCGCGCCCAGGCCGACCCGCTCGAGGGCCGCGTCGACGGCAAGGCCGGTCGGACCGTTGACCTGCCGCCAGAAGGCGAGGTTTTCGGCGACGGTCAGTCGCGTTTTCACGCCCGCATTGTGACCGAGATAGTGGAGTCTTGGAGCATCTGGATCTTTGAGCAGCCACTTGATGGTGCCGGTATCGGGTCGCAGTACATCCGCCATCACCTGCAACAGGCTCGATTTCCCGATGCCATTGGGGCCGGTGACCAGCAGGATGCCCTGGAAGAGGAGTTCGACGGTCAGGCCGCTGAAGAGCTGACGCCCGCCGCGGCTGAGGCTGAGGTCGGTCGCACGAAGCAGGATCGGCTCTTGGACTTTCGTCATGGGCGCCATGCCTATTCAACCTGTGGCGAGGCTGGCAAGCGTCATCTTGTTTGACTATAAGGCCCTCAAAGTCTGGAACTCTTCCAGACTGGCGCCCGGTCCCGGCGCAGCGCACCGCGTCGGGTCCGCTCTCGCTGCCTTCAACACACTTTGAACAGGCGGATCCGTGACCCAATCGCTGAACAGCTTCAAGTCCAAGACCACTCTGACGGTCAAGGACAAGACCTACACCTATTACTCGCTGCCGCTCGCCGAGAAGAACGGCCTGCCGGGGGTGTCGAAGCTGCCGCACTCGATGAAGGTGGTGCTCGAGAATCTCCTCCGCTTCGAGGACGGGGTCACCGTCACCAAGAAGGACATCATGGCGATCGCCCAGTGGCTGAGCGACCGCACGTCCGAACATGAAATCTCCTACCGCCCGGCGCGCGTGCTGATGCAGGACTTCACCGGCGTCCCCGCCGTGGTCGATCTGGCGGCCATGCGCGATGCGACCGCGGCGCTCGGTGCCGATCCGCAAAAGATCAATCCGCTGGTCCCGGTCGATCTCGTCATCGACCACTCGGTGATGGTCGACTCGTTCGGCACGCCACTCTCGTTCCAGCAGAATGTGGAGCTCGAATATGAGCGCAATGGCGAGCGATATGAGTTCTTGCGCTGGGGCCAGAAGGCGTTCGACAATTTCCGCGTGGTGCCGCCCGGTACCGGCATCTGCCACCAGGTGAACCTCGAATATCTCGCGCAGACGGTTTGGACGCGCAAAGACGAAGAGACGGGCGATCTCGTTGCCTATCCCGACACACTTGTCGGCACCGACTCGCACACCACGATGGTCAACGGTCTCGCGGTGCTCGGCTGGGGCGTCGGCGGCATCGAGGCGGAAGCCGCGATGCTCGGCCAGCCCATCACCATGCTCATCCCCGAAGTCGTCGGCTTCAAGATGACGGGCAAGATCAACGAAGGCATCACGGCCACCGACCTGGTTCTCACTGTCACCGAGATGCTGCGCAAGAAGGGCGTGGTCGGCAAGTTCGTCGAGTTCTACGGTCCGGGCCTCGATTATCTCTCGCTCGAAGATCAGGCGACGATCGCCAACATGGCGCCCGAATATGGCGCGACCTGCGGCTTCTTCCCTGTCGATGCCGACACGCTGAGCTATCTCGAAACATCCGGCCGCGATGCGTCGCGCGTTGCGCTGGTGAAGGCCTATTCTGAGGCGCAGGGCATGTATCGCACCACCGAGTCGCCCGACCCGGTGTTCACCGACACGCTCGAGCTCGACCTCACCACCGTTGTGCCGTCGATGTCGGGCCCGAAGCGTCCGCAGGATCGCGTCGCGCTCAAGGATGCCGCGCCGAAGTTCGCCGAAGCGCTGAAGGACATCGCGGGTGGCCGCAAGGAGCGTACGGCGCTGCCCGAGACCAAGGGCGAAAGCCGATTCGTCGATGAAGGCGCGACCGGCGTCGACGACATTCCGGAAGAGGCCGCATACCCTGTGAAGGGTGAAAAGTTCGGCATCGATGATGGTCATGTTGTCATCGCCGCCATCACCTCGTGCACCAACACCTCGAACCCGTCGGTGCTGATCGCGGCGGGTCTCGTCGCACGCAAGGCGCGCGCGCTCGGCCTCACTGCGAAGCCGTGGGTCAAGACCTCACTCGCACCGGGCTCGCAGGTCGTGACGGACTATCTCAACGCGGCCGGTCTCAGTGCCGATCTCGACGCGCTCGGCTTCAACCTCGTGGGCTATGGCTGCACCACCTGCATCGGCAATTCAGGCCCGCTGCCGACCGCCATCTCCGATTGCATCAACGAGAACGATCTCGTTGCCGCCTCGGTACTCTCGGGCAACCGTAATTTCGAAGGCCGCGTGAACCCGGATGTGCGCGCGAACTATCTCGCGTCGCCGCCGCTGGTTGTGGCCTACGCGATCGCCGGATCGCTCAACGTCAATGTCACCACCGACCCGCTCGGCAAGGACAAGGACGGCAAGCCGGTCTACCTCAAGGACATTTGGCCCTCGAACAAAGAGATCAGCGATATCGTCCGCAAGGTGATCACGCCGCAGATGTTCCTCGGCCGATACTCGGACGTGTTCAAGGGCGATACCAACTGGCAGGGGATCGCCGTCGATGACGCCGAGACCTACAAGTGGAACGGCGGTTCAACCTATGTGCAGAACCCGCCATATTTCGAAGGCCTGCGCATGACGCCGGAGCCGGTGACCGACATCAAGGACGCGCGCGTGCTCTCGCTCTTCCTCGACTCAATCACCACCGACCACATCTCTCCGGCTGGTTCGTTCAAGGCCGGCACTCCGGCGGGCAAGTATCTCGTCGAGCGTCAGGTCGCACCGCGGGACTTCAACTCCTATGGTGCCCGTCGCGGCAACCACGAAGTGATGATGCGCGGTACCTTCGCCAATATCCGCATCAAGAACCAGATGGTCCCCGGTGTAGAAGGTGGTTTTACCAAGGGTCCCGACGGCACCCAGATGGCGATGTATGACGCGGCGATGGAATACGCCAAGTCCGAGACGCCTCTGGTCATCTTCGCGGGCAAGGAATACGGCACCGGCTCGTCGCGCGACTGGGCGGCCAAGGGTACACGCCTCCTCGGTGTGCGCGCAGTCATCGCGCAGTCGTTCGAGCGTATCCACCGCTCCAACCTCATCGGCATGGGCGTGCTGCCGCTGCAGTTCGCCGATGGCGAGAGCTGGCAGTCGCTTGGGCTGACCGGCGACGAAACGATCTCAATCGAGGGGCTGACCACGCTGACGCCCCGCTCGGCGGTGACGGTCAAGATCACCTTCAAGGACGGCACCGTGAAGGACGCCGTCACCCGCTGCCGCATCGATACGATCAACGAGCTGGATTATTACCGTCACGGCGGCATTCTCCATTATGTGCTGCGCAATCTGGTCGCAGCCTGATCCCGAGTCCTGATGTGGGCGGCGCTCCCCTCTGCCGCTCACGTTCCGACACGCCAAATTGACTCGCCCTTCGCGGCGGCCTTGCCTAAAAAGGCGCCATGCGATCGATCACTCTCAGTCTTGCGGCCGGCGCCGCCCTGTTGCTGGCGCTGCCTGGCGCCGCAGGCGAAATCCGCGCCAATCCCAAGGCGGTGGTCGAGCTCTTCACCTCCCAGGGTTGCTCTTCCTGCCCGAAGGCGGACGCCTTCTTCAACGAACTGGGAAAGCGCAGCGACGTCGTCGTCCTCGCTTGGCACGTGGACTACTGGGACTACATCGGCTGGCCCGACACCTTCGGGAACGCCGAGAATTCCGACCGCCAGCGGGCCTATGCCGAAAGCTGGGGTTCGGCGCGGATCTATACGCCGCAGATGATCGTCAACGGCCGAACCGGTGTCGTCGGTTCGCGGGACAAGGACGTCGTCCGCGCCATCGACAGCGATAGCCTGAGCCTTCCTGTGTCGGTCGATCTCAAGTCAGACATGGTGGAAATCAACATCGGCCCCAGGGCCGGCGGCACCGACGCCATGGTCTGGCTCGTGACCTTCAAGGACCGCTCGCAGGTCCTGATCGAGCGCGGCGAGAATGCCGGCAAGACCTTCGACTACACCCAGATCGTCACCGGCAAGCAGATGCTGGGCATGTGGGACGCCGCGACCGGCACCCACCTCAAGCTGCCGCTTTCGGCTTTGACCGACGACGGCAGCAATGGCGCGGCGATCCTGATCCAGTCCGAGAAGGACGGCCTGCCCGGCCCCATTCTCGGCGCCGCCAGCATTCAGCTCTAACCGCTAATCCAGCCGCAGAAACCAAAACTCCCGCCGGTGAGGGCAGGAGTTTTGACTGACTGTGCATGGAGATAGAAGGTGAGCGGCGGAGAGCATCATGGTTTGGGGGCTCGGTCAGCCCGCCGCCGCTCACTGGAGGCAATGGAGAGAGCTTGCTGCCGCAATCGGGCTGAACGTGGGACAGAATGTGGCGGCTTTGGGATATTTCCTTAAGCGCTGTCCGGACGCCGAAGCGCCGAGCAAACGCTTGCACGGCTCAGCGTTTGACAGCATCATGACATCGTCGTCACAAGGACTAGGCGAGTGTCCGAGGCCGATCCACAGCAAGGCGCAGCTCTACTCGATTTCCTGAACCCCGGCGGGGGAA
>JADMIO010075637.1_pt1 | contig 24521 bp, 19 predicted proteins | sample 8958161 | NCBI WGS metagenome assembly JADMIO01 (sample SAMN16585339, study PRJNA669376) | soil metagenome | isolation source: Crop rotation soil | place: USA: Cullars Rotation, Alabama | collected 2011
CCGGTATTGCAATTTCGGGTTCTTTATCAAAAAAATGTGCTGACAAAAATTCTGATCTTGATTTCTTTATTATAACAAAAGCAGACCGTTTATGGATCGTACGGATATTATATTCGGTCTTATTTAAAATAGCAGGCATTGTAAGGGTTAAAAACTGGTTTTGCCTTAATTATTTTATTGCTGAATCTGAGCTGGAAATAAAAGAGCATAACCTGTTTACTGCAGTTGAAGTGTCTACGCTCATTCCCTTAAAAGGTGAGGCTGTTTTCAGAAACTTTTTTCTGGCAAATGAATGGGTATTGGCATACCAGCCAAATTATAAACCCGATTTTGTTTATATGAAGGATGCGCGGAAAGCCAGTGTTAAAAAAATTGCAGAATGGACAATGAATTTTGAGTATGGAAACAAATTGGACAACAGGCTGCTTTCATTTTTTAAAAAAAGATTTGATAAGATAAAAGCTGAAAACAAATTCAGCGAAAAAGGAATGATCATCGGTGCCTATGAGGCTAATAAACATGCTTGTAAACCGATGCCGCAATATTTTCAACCGAAAATAATTGCCCTGTTCCAGGAGCGTTTTACAAAAGTTAAAGAAAAATATAGTCGCGAAATATTGAACAAATCAATGGTTTTTTAATCAGCTAATATACCTGGCAATAAATGAATTTATCTGAACATACAGACTTAATAAGTGTAATTATTCCCGTGTACAATGCTGAAGACACCATTGGTGCGGCACTGAAATCTGTCACCTGCCAGCAGGTTGGCGATTTTGAAATTATTATTGTGAATGATGGATCAACGGATAATTCGATCAATGAGATTTACGCTTTTAAAAAAGCATATCCCGAATCGCGTATAACTATTATTGACAAACAACATGAGGGCGTATCTGCAACCAGGAATGTTGGGTTAAAGATTGCTTCGGGTAATTACATTGCGTTTCTTGATGCGGATGATGTATGGTATCCGGAGAAAACAACCAGGCAGCTTTCTTTATTTAGTGATGATATTGATCTTGTAGGTTGTCTTCATAAACCTGAAGAGAAGCAGGCGATTGCTTCAAAAAATGATAAGCAGATAAAACATGTTTCCACCAAGGAGATGTTGTTTAAAAATTTTTTTCAAACATCTACGGTCATCATGAAGTGTAAGGTATTGGAAACAACAGGTTTTTTTGAAAGGTCAATATCTTGTGGCGAAGAAAGACATTATTTTTTGCGTGCCTCCAAAACATTTTCCTGCGTGTTGCTAAATGAAAATCTTATTAATTATGGCAATGGGAAAAGAGGTTTTGGCCAGCAGGGATTATCAGCTAACCTTATACAAATGGAAATCGGCGAATTAAAAAGCCTTGTATATGCTTATAAAACTTTGAACATGCCATTATTTGTTTGTTGTAATGCTATTACTTTTTCGCTCCTGAAATTTTTACGACGGGTTTGCATTGTATATGTAGCAGACAAGCTTAAATTCTTTAAATAAATTCATCTGTTCCTATGAAAACTTTTCAAGTTTTGCCAACTTTTGCTTTTCAAAGATGAAGCGTGTTTTATAATAGGCAACACGCATAGCATTTTTTATCTTTCCCGTATTCACAAAAACTGATGTATTCCATAAAGCATGCATATCTCTCAGGGCAAGATGTTTACGATAGCTCGTGTGTACATAGTTATATAACTGTTTATAGAATGCTGGTTGATAAGTATTTTTAAACATTAACGCCATTTCATCGGAATCAGACCAGTTTGTTTTTTCTTTCAGGTCGGTTTTTACTTTATCATAGAACACTGTTCCGGGCAAAGGATAAGAAACCGAGATGCCAATGCTGTGCGGTAGCAATTCATTAATAAGCCGGATTGTTTTTTCTATATCCTCCTTGGTTTCGCCTAAGTAACCAAACTGTATAAAAAAGGAGGGCAACATGCCGTATTGCCTTATGAGTTTTGTAGCAGCACGGATCTGCTCAACAGTTGTTCCCTTATCCATCGCATCGAGTATTTTTTGGGAACCACTTTCTGCACCCATCCAGATATTCTCACAGCCGGCTCTGTGCAAAGCAGCAACATAATTTTCCTGTAATAAAAGATCAGCTCTTGATTGTATCTTGAACCTGAATTTGAGTTGTTCTTTTTCAACAAGATCAGCAAATTCATTTACCCAGTTTGGCTGTAAACCAAATATGTCATCACAAAACCAGATGTGATCAAAATTGAATTTCTCTTTCAGCATTTTTAATTCAGCTACAGCATTTTCAGGCGATCTTGAATTATAACGGTTGCCATAAATGGGTTTTGCGCACCAGTTGCATTTAAAAGGGCAACCTCTTGTTGTTGCCATGTTCAGTGAGAAGTAACCACTGCTTTTCATCCACATTTTCCGGTAGGGTTCTATGTCAATAATATCCCATGCAGGCAAAGGAAGATCATCTAAAAACTTTAATACATTTCTTCGCGGTGTTTTGGAAATGTTCCCGTCTTTTTTTGAAGCAAGGCCAAGGATATGCGATTGATCCGGCTCATTATTGTCAAGTGATTCAATAAGTTCTTTCAACGTCATTTCAGCTTCACCCAGTAAAACATAATCTGCACCTTCATTCAAATATTCGTCATACCGGTCTGTTGAATCTGAACTGGAAACAATAACAATGCAGCCGCGCTCTTTTGCGATTTTCAACATGCAAAAGGCCGCCTGCCGCATGTTGGTGAGGCACATTTTTGTGAGATAATTAAACCCATCATCGTATACTACAAAATATGCAGGCCGATGTGCTTCAATAGCCGGTATAACTTCATCAGCATTTTTTGAGAACATGGTATCAAATAATTCAACAGCGTAACCATTTTCACGCATCAATGCCGCCGCATATAAAGTACCCAACGGCGGATAAGGTTGCCCTGTTTTCCATTGCTTTGGATCGAAGCGGAGAAAATATGAATGTGTGAAAAGAATGTTACGCATAGCCGAGCAATTTGGCATTTAAGTTAGACTAACACGAGGTGAAAGATTTAAGTAGCATACACACTTTATACAAGTGCTGTCAGTATCCATATCCAAGTTTTTTCTAAAATTTATTGCATGATCACTGTTCAAAATATCATTCAATGAATTTTTATGAATATTTCCAATTGGATTGTGAAAAAAGCACGGTCTTACTGTTCCGTCAGCTTCTATTACCGTAGACACCCAGGGCGCATTACATTTCTTATAAGGAAATGGATTAAGGCCATGGCAGCCTGCATAATAAGAATATATCATATGCAGTTTTTCAGCTGATTCCGCAATAAATCGATGTTGAATATCTGATTTATTATTATCAATTATTTTACTGATTACAGTTCTCAATTCTTCGAGTTCCTCCTTTGATAAAAGGACTTCATACTGTCTTGCCTCGTCCCAAAGTGCTTCACGATTGAATGCATGACTACTTACATCAGCTGGAAGAAAACTTATTTGATCCAATCCCATTTCTTTCGCCGATTCAATAATTGACAGCCAATGTCGAAAATTAAGTTTATGAATTACGGTCCTGGCTGTAATTCGGTAAAAAGGATTAAGAGATTTAATATGTTGTACTGCTTGTTTTAGCTTATTATAAGCACCGGGGATGTTGCGGATGTAATCATGCATAACCTCATTTCCATCCAGCGAAACAATGATATTATTGACAAATTGAAATAATTGATCTGCATTTTTCTTTAAAGTTAAACCTGTAGATAAAAGTGTAATCTTGATTTTTTCTTTTTGCAGTATTTCACAAAGTTTAAAAAAATTTGCGTTAAGCAGAGCTTCTCCGCCAGACATTACTACTTCTTGTGTACCAAACTTTCTTAGTGAAAATAAAAGAGACTCAACATCTTTTTCAGTAAGCTGTTTCACATTCTTGTTATCTTTCCATATATCGCACATCACGCATCTGCAGTTGCAGGCACTATGTGGCATTAGTATTACAATAGGCAATGCAAAAATTTTGTGTGTCCGCAAAGTGCGGTAACGCTGAATAGTATGATACACCGATTGTTTCAACATCTTACGAAAGATAATTTCTTTTTATGCTAAGCCATGGAAAAGGGCTGTTATTTTTGAAAAGCCTGTGTTTAATTAGTCAAGATATCCCTTTGCACCTGCGTGCAATATATTTCGCCTCAAAATCTGTATTTAAAGTGGTATTCATTCGTATTTTTTTATTTGGAATATAAAATTCCTTTCGAACAGATTTTGCTTATTATAAACGACATGTAAACGAAACTTATTTTTACTAGCTATAGTTTTAATCATCTCTATATCACATCCGTCACATAGAATCATTAATACGATAGAATCAAGATGCATATAATCAGCAAGAGAGCCAAACAAGCCATGAAAATATTCACCTTTCTCCCCACAATACCAAGAGTAATCTTTATAAGTGCCTGGTTGTTTTTTATAGTATGGCGGATTAATAGCTATAAAATCAAAATGCTGAAATGTAATATTTTGAAAAAGATTAGAGTGAATAATGTTTATGTGGATATTGTTTGCTTCACAACTCTTTTTGAGAAATGTAATCGCAATTGGATTAATATCTGTTGCGGTAACATTTGCACCTTTCTTTGAAGCAGAGATAGCAATAAGACCACTCCCGGCACCTAATTCTAAAAATGTTTTGTCATTTAACGAATATTGATCAATATATTTTAATAACAGTTTTGTACTAAAGAAAAAGCCCGGATGAAAAACTTCGGGTGGAATTATTAATTTAATTCCATTGTATTGATACTTCCTGGTTGTTGAAAGATACTTTAACACTAATGGTTTGTAAGTTGCACCTGCAAAATATTTAATAGCATTTCTCATCATTAAAATCCTTCTATTTCAGGTTGACGATATTTCCATAAACGTTGAAAAGCTTTTAATTCGTAAGGTTTCCAATAAATTCCCGTTTTGTAACGTATTGATGCGATTGCTCTCATAATATTTCGTTTCAAATTGCTCATGCGTACATCGGAAATGGTTGGATAATATCCATTCAGCACAATTTCAAAATCCTTTATTTTATCAATCATTGCTGGAGTAAGCCAAGGCGTAAGTGGATTTTTTCTCAGATCAAAATTCTCCCAATGCGGGCTTATCCAGTCTTCCAACTTTTCAGGAAAATGAAAACCTGAGGCAATCACTTTATTGTACATGTCAGACCCTTCTGTAGGTACTGGACTATACACATAAATAATGACCTCGGTGTTGGGATTAATTTGTTTAATTTCTTTAATAAAAGCAATGTCTTCATCAATTTGTTTCATCACTTTTTCTTCTGTATCACCCGGAATTCCCAGCACAAATGAATACTCTGGAATGATATCAAATTTTGCCATTCGCGCTGCAAATTCTCTTATTTGTTTTCCACTTTGCGTGCCGCCTTTATCCATCTTTTTTAGGATTTCATCATTGCCTGTTTCAGCGCCGAAGAAGATCATCTTGCATCCTGAATCGCGCATTATTGCAAGGGATTCATCGCTATATTTATTAATGGTGTCAATTCTTCCCTCGCCCCACCAAATCATATTTTCAGGCTTTATAAGTTTCGCAAATTCAACAGTTCTTTTTTCTGATACAAAGAAATTATTGTCATGAAATTCTATTGCATTGCCGCCATAAGCATCTTTCAAATATTTAATGTCTTTATAAATTCCTGTGGCAGATTTTCCTTTCCACCTTGCATTATAAATAGGGACAACGGCACAGAAAGAACAGGTAAACGGGCAGCCCATACTCGAATGATAAGCAATAGTCTTCGTGCCAAGGTATGTTTTGCCGAGATAAAGTTGTAACGGATAGAACTGATTTAGTTTTTTATATGGCAATGGCGGCAATGAATCCATATCATACAATTCATCCCGTTTTGTTTTTATGATTGAATCACCTTCATTATAAATAAGGTTATTGATATTTTGGTATGACGTGTTATGCTCCAAGGCATCTAATAACTTTGGAAAAGTCTTTTCACCGGGGCCATTTATAATGAAATCTACATAGCCAGATTCTAAAACAACTTTTGGCTGGTTAGAAGGAAAGTATCCGCCCCAGATAATGGTAACATGCGGAAATTCTTTGCGAATTTTTTTTGAGATGGGAATTGCCTGTTTTAATTGAGGGCCTGGCATGCAGGTACAGCCAAAATATTTAAACAACCCCGTTCTCAAATATTTAAATATTACTTCTGCGGGGTCTGTTTCAAGGTTCCCGTCAACTATTGCATAAGCATAAAGCCCCTCAACAGCACTGGCAACCGAAAGAATTGAATTCGGGATGCGTGGTTTATATTTTCCACTTCGGGGATTGAATAATAAAACTTTATTCATACGGCTATAAAGTTAATCAAAGATTTTTTGGTATAAATAGCTCTGCATGGCTAAGCTTTCGCTATAAAGCAAGATAATGTCTACGTTTTGCCATTTTTTCTTTTGATCAAGTAGGGATAAATTTGTTTCCCTTTAACATCTCTCAAAAAATGAAGTCGCAAAAGCCTGTTGTTGTTTTATACAATCCCAAAGCAGTTTTTTACACAATGCCATTGGCTTTGCTCGCTGTTGGTTCATACCTGGACAGCGAAAAATATGATGTTATTATTGTTGATGGCAGGCTGGAAACCGACCCCTTGTCAAAAATATTTTCGGTGTTGCCAAACGCTATTTGTTTTGGGGTGAGTGTTTTAACAGGCGCACCTATAAAAGATGCGCTGTATGTATCGAGAGCTGTTAAAAATAAATTTTCGTCTGTTCCGGTAGTATGGGGTGGATGGCATCCTTCTTTATTTCCTGCTGAGACTTTGGAAGATGAAAGTGTTGACATAGTGGTAAAAGGTCAGGGCGAAATAAGTTTTGCAGCCTTACTGGAAAGGCTTTCTCATAAGCAACCATTATTTGGGTTGCAGGGTATTTGTTATAAAGAAAACGGAGCGGTAACGCTCAACCCTGAACGTCATCTTGCTGATATAAATGCCTTTCCTCCATTTAATTATGACCTTATTGATGTGAAAGGTTACAGCAAGCTCAGTGGAAAAAATCAACTTGATTATATTTCCTCACAAGGCTGCCGGTTTCGCTGCGCGTTTTGTGCCGACCCTGCTATGTATAAAAGAGGGTGGTATGGTTACTCTGCGAAAAGAGTGGGCGAAGAAATTGAATTTTTATGGAAGAAATACAGGTTCGATCATGTGCATTTACAGGACGAAACTTTTTTCACGAACAAAAAAAGAGTTTTTGAAATAGCAAAAGAATTTATTGAGCGGACGTTACCCATCACGTGGTTTGGAACGATGCGGGCAGACCAGGGCGTGCGCCTTGATGAAGATACATGGAAAATATGTAAACAATCCGGATTGAAGAAGATCATGATAGGTATGGAAGCAGGCACGCAGGAAATGCTCGACTGGATGCAAAAAGACATTAAGCTTGAACATATTTTTGATACTGCTGAAAAATGCGTGCATTATAATATTGCAATTATTTTCAGTGTCATCGTTGGTTTTCCCGGAGAAACTGCTGAGAGTATTACGCAAACATTATCGGTAGTAAAAAGATTAAGGAAGATGAGCGAAAATTTTTCGGTCGGCATCTACTATTACAAACCATATCCCGGCAATAAAATTGCGGATGAATTGCTGGTTAAGAACTACCGTTTCCCAAAGGGGCTTGAAGAGTGGAGCAACTTTGATTATGTAGATTCCGGCAAAAGCGATTGGCTGACTGAAGAACAAATAAAAATAATTGAGCACTTTAAATTCTATCAACAACTGGCATGGAGTAAAAAAACACCACAGAAATTCTTGTTACAAAAAATAGCACAATGGCGTTGCGAAAAAGATATGTATGCTTTCCCTTTAGAGCAAAATATCATTCGCTTTTTTAGACCGGCTCCTAAAATGTCCTGATTATATTTTTTGTACCGGCATTGCTTCCGGTTGATTCGCATGATCACATATGTTTGGAGAAAATCTTAAAGAGTTATGCTAAAAGAATACTTTCAATGGGCCACCGAGGTGGATGCTTAATTTTTACGCTCATATCCTAAAAATTCTACCAAACACGACTATAATTCAAAAAGTTTTGTGTATAATCTTCTATTCCTGCTTCCAGGCTATAAAAGGAGTCTTTGTAACCCGCATTTAGCAGTTTCTCCATCTTTGCTTGAGTATGATATTGATAAGTATTCCGTAAATAAACAGGCATATCTATAAATTTTATATTTGGGGGCATGTTTAAAGAATAAAAAACGGCAGAAGCCAAATCATAGAAAGTTCTGGCGCCTCCGGTCCCTAGGTTATACAAGCCGTTTCTATCAGGTGACCATGTATTTTTTAGAATTGAGTCTATTAACCAAAAAATTACTTTTACAACATCTTTGACATATATAAAATCGCGAAGTTGTTGACCATCCTTAAATTCGTTTTTATGGCTTTTATATAATCTTACTTCTTTTCTTTTTAATATTTGATTGAACGAATGAAAAATAACACTAGCCATTTGGGCTTTATGGTATTCGTTTGGCCCGTAAACATTAAAAAACTTTAATCCAATCCAAGAAGGAGGATGAAACTCTTGCTTCAAAGCCCATTTATCAAATTCGTTTTTGCTAATACCATACTGACTGAGTGGGCTAAGAAATTCAATGGTTTCATGATTATCATCATAGCCTTTATCTCCCGCGCCATACGTAGAAGCAGACGATGCATATACAAGAGGAATTTTGTTTCTTGAACAAAAAATCCACATTTTTTTTGAATATTCAACATTCAATAATTTAAGTACGGAGTAATTAAATTCAGCGGTATCAGTTCTGGCCCCTAAGTGTATGACGATTGATATGTCATTTGTTTGCTTGGCAAGCCATTCAAATAAATTGTTTCGATTTAATTTTTTATTATACTTTTTCTCCTTCCAATTGATGATTTTTCTTGTTGAAGAAAAATCATCAACCAAAATTAAGTTCTCATAGCCATATTCATTTAAATATTGAGTCATACAACTTCCAATAAATCCCGCGGCTCCAGTGATAAGTATTTTTTTTCTTGTTATTAGATGTTCTTCCATTTTGCGTTCAAAATGTTGTTCAGAAACAAAGTTAGATTCTTACATTCCTATTTAACTGAATTCAAAACCGACAAAGTGAAGATTTATCACATTCTGCAATTTTCTATCGACAAAATATTATGGAAATAAAATAGTCTTTCGAAGCAAGCAGGCAATATAGTTTTCGTAGCAAAACCAGACTTTGAACCGGAATTTTATAATATAGTACCAATTGCAGTTGATTTGAGAAACAAGAATTAAATATTTTAAAATCGCAATATGAGAAAATAAATGTTGCACAATATTTTGAATAATCCATGCCTTATGAGAAGAATGTTAGCCTTACAAGCTTTAAAGCTGTTAACTTAAATTCTTCATGATACAAGAAATTATTTCAATTTGCCGATAGTGTATTTCTGTTAATATCCTGAGGGCGTCCATTGTTCTTTGTATTCTGCAGCTAAACAATCAATTTTCTTCTCAATCCTTCCATCAAATAATTTTTGCAGTCTGTTTCTTGCTTCTACCCTTATACCGTTTATAGAATGTGTTAATAATAATAGGTTCCCATCTTTTTTGCCATTTCTTGCATTACTTTCATTATACCATATATGAGCATTGAATTGGGCAAGTATTATCAAATCTCTTAGGAAATTAGCAGTTATTTGTTTTTGAGAATCACTTATGATTAAATTTATATCATGCACTATTTCTTCGATTTCTCGTGATACTTGTTCTTTTGTTTCAGGTACTTTTACTTCTTTTAATTGAAGGATAGTTAAACGGTCTAACAATTCACCTATTTCCAGATGATATTTCCTTGAACATTTGCTTTCCATCGTAATTCTTGTTTTTAGTTTGTTGTGCTATTAAAAGTTCACAGCATATTTGATTGAGCCGTTTTATTGTTCAAAAAATTTATCCAACGTAGCATTGCCATAAATGACAGCATCTTATTTAATCTTGCTACAGGTTATCGTGTAAGTCTCCCACAGCACCGGCGCCTAAAGAATTGAATTCGGAATGCGTGGCTTGTAACTAGCCCTGCAGGGATAGAATAATAAGACTTTCTTCATTGGATGATAAAGTTAGTTAAAAGATTCTTTGATGATTTATAATAACCGTTCAAGGATTAGCTTAAAATGAATTACATATTTACAGTAATTGATAATTCTTCAGCTTTTTTTTCTGATGCAGATAAAGGAAGAAAGAGATATGATATAAATTTCCATCAAAACTTCTTAGCTCCCTTTCATTTACTACTTCCCCCCAAAGTAACATTTGACTTCCTAAATTCATTGTTTTCAAAATTTTTATCTCTTTGTAGCGCTCTACCCACTCCGGAATATAAAACTCAAAGTTGCTTGTATACGTTATTTTAAATGGTGGTGAATTAAAAGAAGGAGGATTCTCTTTGTGATATTTACCCAATTGATGAATTATATTCTTGTAGTTAAATGATACTTCCGAAGCAACAATTTTTTTTGTTTCTATAATTTTTGAAACAGCGACATTCGAATGTCTCAGTCCGAAAGCATATCGCTTACAATCCTTTATTTCGCCTAATAGATCCATTGGAAAGATATTGTAGTATTCATTTTGCTTAAAAGAAATTAAACGCACTTTGCGGGGGTAGCTAAATGCTGTTACATACGACTTAAATTTAGCGAATGAAAGTCCAGGTTTTCTGTAGTACGCAAAAAAAAGAAAAAGAGCTTTAAAAAGGTTGATATGATATATTCTGCTCCGCTTCAGCTTTAGTAGAAATAGCGTGCCACATTCATCTTCAATTTTATCAAAGAAGTCTAAAGTTAGAATCGCGATAGATCTTTTTCTCAGGTTGTTGCTTTCACAGCTCGAATCTGTAAAATGCATTTTGAATTCTGATTTTTCGTGGCGCTGTAGAACATCTTTCTCTTTGTTCTGCCAAATTCCAAATATCATTGGTTCAAGACAAAGCAGATATTGGGTTTGAGAAATATCGATGAAATTTCTTTCAGTTTTTAAATAAACTTTCTCCTGAATACTGCCATTAATTGTCACACTTAGGTATTCTTTGATTGTTGTGTTAGGAAATAATATCCTTCTTAGGATGTCTTTCATTTTCTAATAAGGTGTATCAAAATAAAGCCAGATTCAGAAAAAAATTCCTGATTGTAAAAGTTGAAATAATCTCTTGAAGCTCTTTTTATTTGAGATATTGAGTAAATGTATATAGTTCGGCACTGTCCCTTACTCTTATCCTGAAAGGCAACAGGTTTCTGGAATATGATTGAACTTATGGTACGAAGCGGATGATGCCGGATTGTTTTTTTAATTCTACCATCAAGAATAAGTGCAATTAAATGGGCATGAGGTTTTGAAATTAGTGCGAAGTTTTTAAATAATAATTTAATATTCCGGATGTTATTAATGACAATAAAATTAGAAAGGATAGCATCTACTTTTTGGGAAAAGGGAAGTTCCTTTTCCCAAAGAGAAAAATCAGTTTTAGCATTCTCCAGGAAAACAATGTCATTACTATGCAAAATATCATTATTGTAATCTACTGCATGTTGCCTCATTCCAGAAGAAGGTTCACAGAAAAGGATCTTAAATCCATTTTTTGTTAACCACAACAGATCTAAACCTGTTCCGCCTCCAAAATCTAAAACTAACCCAGGCTTTACTGAGTTACAAAATTTTTCTGCAACCCTTTGTCTGGTAATTTTATTTGAATTTTTCTGCTCTAAAACAGAATTGTAATTCTTTGCAAATTCATCAAAAAATGCGATGTTTTCTTCACGGCCTGATTGTTTAATTTCATTAGCCTTGTTTAGCATGATGTAAAAGTAAGAAACTGATAAAAGTTCATTAAAAAACAGTAAGTGAAATAATAATTAGTTTCTAAAAATTCTCATTTATATAAAAATAAATAATTGTCTAATCCCTGCTTATGTCGCCATGTAGCATAAGCATTGTGTATGTGTGCTAATGTATTGTCTGAATTTTGAAATCTTTGATGATTTAATATTTTAAACAATAATAATTTATGAATCCCATGAATAAATGAATCTTGTAATTCCAATTCCCTGTATTCAATCACACTTGGCGGAAGCGGTAATTTCAACGTAAAAGAGTTCACTTCACTAAAAAAAAAATTTGATTTTTCTTTTAATGGTTTCATATGATTTTTGCCAAGGCTGTATGCTTCTTTATAATAAGATGCATCTACATTACTCAAAACAATTTTTTTCGCCTGGTCCACCTGTTTACAGGCATTTCCCTCATAACGGAGTGAGATAATATAGTTGTCATCAGTAATTTGTCCATGAAGATCTGTAGGAAAAAGATTAAACAAATTATCACTGCTAACTGTGATAAGTGAAATTACTCTTGGCAGAGCATAAGCAATTTGAACCTGTTTGTATAAATTATATTTAAGAAAGACGTTGCCTGTTTTTTTATTGTACAATTGGTTATTAGCCCCAATAACCAATTGATTAAAAGATGAAAGAAATCTATGTGCTCCATTTATTCCATGGAAATAAGCGATAGAAGACAAACCTACTTTTTGCTCTTTAAATTTTTTCAAAAGTAATGTAGCTACGATATCTTTTTTTGAAATAAATGATCCTGCTTCAAAAGGTGAAGTGCTGCATAGCATTTGAATGACATTATGCTTTCCCGGATCAAGTTCCTGGAAAAATGGTAAGGCATATATCAAAGGAGAATATCCTAGAAACAAATGATCGGTTGTAATATCTTTAACAGCTTTATTTTCCAATGCAAGGAAAATATGTAATGGTTGCCTCAATTGCTCTTTTGGTAAACACAAGTACTCCTGTGAATAATGTAGACCGTTAAGTTTATTCAAAGCTTTTTGAAGGAATTTCATAACTATTGTTAAAATGTGAAAATAAATCTAAATTTCACCTATTTAGAAAATTCACATACACCTAAAATCTTTAATCGAAAAATGTTGAGGTATATAAATAAAAAAAACGCTTTTTTAAACCCAATTCTCTGGATAGTATTCATTATTTATGTATTTGTATTGAGTTATACAATTTCCTGTCATGAATTATGGGGCGATGAAATACCTAGCTGGAATATTGCAAAATCAAGCACAAGCCTTTACGACTTAATACGAAACACCAGGTATGAAGGGCATCCGCCTTTTTGGTATATTATCCTTTGGACCGTTTCAAAATTTACCCACCAGGTAACATACATGCAAATCCCGCAATGTGTGATTGCCTGTCTTGTTGTCTTCGTCATTCTATTTTTTTCTCCGTTTCCCCTTGTTACAAAAATATTTATTCCTTTCGGTTATTATTTTTTGTTTGAATACGGTGTGCTCAGCAGAAATTATGCGCTTGCTGTATTATCGGCCTGCTGTATTTGTATTATTATGCAGCGAGACTTCAAATATAAAATTCCTCTTTATTATACCCTTTTGTTGATTATGTCAAATACACATCTGTTGGGAATGTTGTTAGCGGGAAGCTTACATCTTTATTTTCTTATTTGGAATATTGAACAAAAAAAAGGTAGAAAGACAATTGTATTGCATTTTATATTGGGTGTCATTACTTTTTTGCCTGCGCTTTATTTTATTGTTCCTCCTTCGGATAGTGCCTCAAGCCTGAACTACTGGATTGGAAGATGGGATTTTATACAGCAGGTAAAAGTTATTGTTTTAATGCCTTTACGTTCATTTATTCCTATACCTGCGTGGTGGAACTATAATTTTTGGAATACGGAGGTTTTAATAGAGGCGCAAAGTAAGTATTCTGTTTTAAAATTTATTACTCCTGTGATCTTTTTGGGTACTATCTCACTTATATTTTTTATACTCAAAAAAAATAAAAAATGTTTGACTCTTTTTGTTGTAAATTTTATATTGAATATGGCGTTTGCATTTATTTTTCCGTTAATAACAGCAAGGTATGTTGGTTTCACCTACATTGGCTTTATTGCAGCACTATGGTTATATTGCTATGAAATTCCGTTAAACGGTCGTAATAAATGGTTGGTGACGATCTTGCTTATGCTTCAGTTAATTGCTGGCGTCTTTACAATCTCAAAAGATATTCAACTTCCATTTTCAAATTCATACAGAGTAAATGAGTTATTAAGCAAGATTCCTAAAAGCAAAAAAATAATAACCGATTATTGGGCATTAGCCACAGTTGAGGCATATACAGATAAGCCGTTTTATTGCCTGGAAATGCACAGAGAAATGTCTTTTCTTTTATGGGACACTGAATTTAAAACAATGTATCAGGCACCTAATCATTATGTGAATGGCATAAAATATCTTTTTCAAAAGAGAGGGATGCAGGAAGTGTACATGATCTCAATACATTCGCCGAAAAAAATTCTTGAATTCGATGCTGAATTTTTTAAATCATATCAGGTGGAATTAATTGACAAAAAGGAAGGTGCAATTGACAGAGTAAGCAACGTTTATCTATATCAGGTAAAAGCTTATTGATACACAGCAAACTGATAACTGACATTTCCGGACAGGAACAGCTAAAACTGATTTGATATACCTTGACTCCCTATTTAAGGTTTATGCCGTTTTGAATTCCGTCAAACTTGTGCAAAACCTTTTGAGTAAGCTTCATCTTTATAAAACAAATTTTAAACGTTTTTGAAAATTTATAATGAATATAAATACGAAACGAAGCTCTTATTCAAATCACTTATGCGCAATAATGTTTATTCTCTATGTTTTTGTTTTAGGTTTAACCATGGCGCATCACGAGCTTTGGTTCGATGAAATACATAGCTGGAATATTGTAAAAGCAAGCACAACCTTTTCCGATTTACTCCTAAACACAAGGTATGAAGGGCATCCACCCGTCTGGTACATTATTTTATGGACCGTCTCAAAGTTTACCCATCATTTAATCTACGTTCAGATAGCGCAATTTATAATTGCCAGTCTTGTTGTCTTTGTCATTTTGTTCTTTTCTCCGTTTCCCCTAATTACAAAAATTTTTCTCCCCTTCGGCTATTATTTTTTGTTCGAATACGGAGTTCTTAGTAGGAATTACGCGATCGCTGTATTAGCAGGCTGCTGTATTTGTTTTATCATGCGGCGAGATTTTAGATATAAAGTTGCTCTTTATTATTTTCTGCTGTTTATTATGGCAAATACACACTTACTGGCAATGCTGTTAACGGCGAGCCTACACCTTTATTTTCTTATATGGAATATCGAACAGGTAAAAAATAAAAAAATAATTGCTTTACATTTTATATTCAGCATCATTATTTTTTTGCCGGCCGCATATTTTATTATGCCTCCTTCTGATAGTTCTTTAAACTTGGGTGTCTGGGTGAAACAATGGGATTTTATAAAACATATGAGAATTATTTTTCAAATCCCATTTCGTTCATTTATACCGATTCCTGCATGGTGGAATTATAGTTTTTGGAATACCGAGTTTTTAATCGAGGCACAGAGTGAATATTTTGTTTTAAAGATTATCGACCCCTTTATCTTTTTGAACATTATAGTATTTATATTTTTTGTACTAAAAAAAAATAAAAAATGTTTAGGGCTCTTCTCTATCAATTTAATATTGAACCTGGTGTTTGCATTTATTTTCCCTTTAACAACAGCAAGGTATGTTGGTTTTATCTACATTGGTTTTATTTTAGCTCTCTGGTTGTATTGTTATGAAAACCCGTTAAACGGTGGTAATAGACGGCTTGTAACTGTCTTACTTACTTTTCAGCTAATTGCCGGTATTTTTACCATTTCAAAAGATATCCAACTTCCTTTTTCAAATTCTTACACAGTGAATGAGCTATTAAATGAAGTTCCTCAAAACAAAAAAATAGTAACTGATTATTGGGCATTGAATACGCTTGAAGCATATACGGATAAGCCGTACTACTGCCTGGAAATGCAAAAAGAAATGTCTTTCATTTTATGGGATAGCGAATTTAAAAAAAAGTACGAGGCTCCAAATCCTTACGTCAACGGCATACAATATTTGTTTCAGAAGACAGAAATACAGGAAGCATATATGATCTCTATAAAATCGCCGGAAAAAGTTTCTGAATTTGATCCTCAATTTTTCAAATCATACCGGGTGAAATTAGTTGACAAAAAGGAAGGAGCAATTGACAGAGTAAGCAACCTTTATCTGTACCAGGTAAAAGCTTATTGATAGATATTTACATTAATCTTAGCTTGAATATTTGATGTGCCGGGACAAACGGCCAAAACAATTTTCTACATATATGGCTTCCGATTTAACATTTATGCCGTTTTACATCATGATGAAGATCAAGCTCAGATAATCTAAATCCACTAACATCATGCATATTCATCGCCAACAAAAAATTGATAAATATTTGGGATACTGTCTGATCGCTCTGTTGTTTCCTGTTACACGCTTACTGGGCATTTTTATGAGAAGGGATCACAGTCTTTCTTCACCTCCAAAGAATATTTTATGCATCAAGATTCTGGGGTTGGGCAGTATTGTTCTTGCTGCTGATGCATTAAAACACATTAAACGAAAATACCCGTATGCAAAATTGATCCTGCTTACCGATAGCAACATTGCAAATGGAATAGAGCCTTTTCACTTTTTTGATGAAACATGGGCTTTTCGATCATCGGGTATTTTTTCAACCGGTAAAAGTGCCTTACAGTACCTGTTTCGGTCATGGCGGCTGAAACAATTATGGATTGTCGATCTGGAAGTATATTCTAAACTCACTTCTGTATACGCTCTGCTGACTGCAGCAAGGAATCGTTTCGGATTTTTTCTTTCCCCTGTTTTTTTCCGAAAGTATTTGAATACCCATAATGTCCCGTTTAACCGGAAAACATATCTGGAGGATAATTATAATTATATGGCTTCTGTTATCACAAAAGAATCATATTCATTCCCGGCAGACCATCTGCCGATAAGAAAAAATGCTTTTAAACCGTTTATTGCCATTAATAACACCTGCAGTGACCTTGCATGGGTACGAAAATTTCCAGATAATCTTTTTGTTGAAATCTGCAACTGGATACTGGAAAATACTTCTTATAACATTGCTTTATTTGGTGCCCCGGAAGATAGAAAAAAACATACCCGTTTTATAGAAACTAACCCTCAGTTAGCTACTTCAACAGGCAGGATCCTGAGTATTGCGGGGAAATTCGATTTTCCTGAATATTATCATTTTCTTTCCACAGAATGTCAATGCATGGTAAGTATTGATAGCGCACCCTTGCACATTGCCAAAAAACTCGGAGTACCAACTGTTTCCATATGGGGACCAACTGATCCGGGAAACTATTTAAAAATAAATCCTTATGAAAAGGACAGGCATCTCTTTCATTATTTAGATGCGCCGTGTTCTCCCTGCATTCATTATCATGAAATTCTTCCCTGCGGGGGAAATAATATCTGCATGAAAAATATTGAAGCCAACAGTATTACAGAAAAGATTAAGTCACTTTTAAATACAGTAGCGGTTGTTAACGAAATTTAAGTTTGCGTAAGGTGTACATACCTATTCCTCTGTTCTTATCTGAAAGATAAAAGATCGTATTCCCATTAATTAACGCAGGCTGTAATTTGTTGTCAGTTGTATGTGTGATTTGTATTCCTTTATAATAGATCTGGTTATGTACAACGTTAAGTTCATTCGTTTGTTCTTTCTCTATACCAGGCACAGCAGCCTGTTCTTCGCGGCTTCCGGTACCCGACCAATACCTGCAAAACAATTTTCCATCTCTGATGTTATAATCACACATCAACAAATATTCTTCTTTTGAAAGAACGTACGAACTGTTATCCTCTTCTTCCTTGGAAATTAATTCAAAACACAAGGGTAGCAAAAAGAATGCAGTACACCCGGTAAGTATTTTGCCATTGAATGCAATTACGCCTGAGTATGTGATTATAAGAAATAAAGCTATAAGCAAATAAAGCCGTGGAAATTTAAAAACTATGGGAAGATCACGAAAATAATACACCGGAACGTTACAGATCAATAGCAGTACAATCATTATAATCATATTCCTTTTTAAAAAGGGCACAGATGAGTTGAACGCCAATAGTGGAATGACCAATAAAATAAGCGAATACACACTCCCGTTAGGAGAGATCAGTATACTTGCAAGAACCCAGCAGGCAAAAGATAAAAAGCTTTCTGAAAAGTTGTTTACAGTAAAAAGAATGCAGGCCGAAATAATAAATGCTTTATATAAAGCAACTGCAAATTCATACAAAAATGGTATATTAAAGACCGGTTCCGGATTTAACAGCTTATCATATACAAAAATGTCCTTAAAGAACATCTGTGCTGATTGAAATATCCAGGTAAAGCTATCATTTAACTCCCCATTGTTTAGTCTCGGGAAAAGAACTTTAAAATAGAATCCCCAACAAGCAAAGCCATTTATCAAGAGTGAAACAATACCTAAGCACGCGCATACAATGAGCAGGTATACAAGTTGTTTATACTGTTTTTTAATAATCAGGAAAGCAATAATAACCACAGGGAATATTTTGAAGAGGATAGCGATTCCCCATAATACAGCAGATTTCCACGATTGCTTTTTAACAAAAGCAATATATCCTTCCAGCAACAAAAAGCATAGTAACAAATAAGATTGCCCGAAATAAATATTATTCTGAAGCGGCGAGAAAAGAAGCACCGGGATAAGTAATAATATATATGGTGAAATCGAAAAGCATTTTATACCTCTCACTAATGTTATAGTAAAAACTGTTGCCGATAAAACATTGAACAGCAGTTTGGCTATTTCAACAGGTAACCAGGTAAATAGAGAAAATACGATAGATGTAAATGGAGGGAAAGGTGTATAACTTACAAATATTCCTTGATAGCCTTGTTCATATATAAATTGGTTGAGTTTAATATTTTCATAAGCATATTGATAATTTCCTGCGACTAATAATTTGCTTCCAAAATAATAACCTGCAAAATCGGAGAAACCTGTATGACCAGATCTAACAATAAGCACAACAAAGAACAAGACTAAAGGAATACTGCAAAACAGATAAACGTATTTGTTATGCGCACTTAATTCATATAAACTTTCTGTTTTATTCTTTGGAAGTTTTTTCATCTATTTTGCAATGATTATTCCACAAGCGTTATAACATTATCACAAAAAGAAAAACTATTTGCGTCATGTGTTACAAGAACAATTATTTTACCTTGTAGAGATAAGGTTTTAAAATAATGCAACATGGCTATAGTTGATTGTTCATCCAATTCATTAAACGGTTCATCAAGAACTATGAGATCAGCCTCTTTATATAACGCACGTGCAATTGCAATACGCTGTCTTTGTCCGCCGCTTATATTCTTACCATTTTCTGTAATTATTTTTTCTATGCCTTCAGTGAACTGATTAACTAAAAGATTCAGACCTGTTGCCTCTATAGTGCAGTTTAATTTTTTACTGTCATAGTTTTCTTCGAACAGGACGACATTATTTAAAATGGAATCATGAACAATAAAAGCTTCCTGTTTCACATAAGTTATTTTATTCCAAAATGCCTTTCTTTCCGCTTCATTCGTACATCTGTTATTAAATAAAATATCGCCCTTTTTTGGAGATAAAAAGCCAAATAACAATTTAATTACTGTGGTTTTGCCTTTGCCTGAATTTCCGCTGATGCCGATAAATGAGCCTTTATTTATTTTAAAATTTATATGGTCGAGAAGTGTATTGTCTTTATAATTAAAAGAAACATTTTTGAACTCTATGGAATCCAGGCTTTCATTATTACCTGATTTTTGTTCAACCGGTTTTTTATTTGGTTCCTGTATTAGATCATTAAGGGTGTACTGATAAGTTTTTACCTGGCTGATTAAATTAACGATCCTGGAAATACCGGGAATTACTTTATAAGCCCCTGCCATGAAAGCGCCAAGTGTAAAAAGGTCGGCAATTTCTGCAAAACTTGTAAATCTACTCAGCGCTATTAAAGTAAATAATCCAAAAACAGCAAATACCTCAAAAAATCTTGACGGCATTCCTTGTGCTATCTGAAGGTCGCCGAGGTAAGTATTCAATTTATCCTGAAACTGCATATAACGATTGATAAAAATCTCGTTTTTATCATAAATATTGCTTTCAACAAAACCGGATAATGCTTCTTTAAGGTTTTGCAAATTATTCTCACTCGCGGTTTTTACATTTTTTCTTATTGCTGATAATGTTTGCTTTGTTATATATCGCAATATTAGTATTGCAGGTACCAGTACTATTGAAATTACCAAAAGGATTTTTGCATTAATTATAAGCAATGCAATTGCAGTTAAAAGTATTAATAAACCCTCTGTAATTATCTGCTGAACACCTGATAGAACATAATGAGCAAATTCACTTGGATGATGACCGATCTTTCTTACAAACACAGAAGAATTAACTTGTGCATAATCTGTATACTTTCCCTCCAAGTACAATAAAAGATTTTTCCCGGACATCCTTGAGGCAACACGATATACAAACCGGTATTGCATTTTAGAAAAAAAATGTGCAATTATACTTTTACCAATAAAAGCCAGTAACAGAAAGAGAGCAGGCAAAAAAGAATGTGGTTTGATTTTCCAATGCGCTAAAAAAGGAATGTTTATTTGATTATGTTGCGGGGTATAAAAATTTATCACAAAAAATAAAAATGCAAGCGATAAAATGTCTGCAATACTAATAAAGAGGGCAAAGGCAGAAAGCAGAAAAAACTTTTCTTTTTCTCGCTTTGTGAGCACAGAGATGATATTTTGAAAAGTGCGCTTCAATATTTTTGATTGGTTTCTGGTTTTTAATTTTTAAACAAGTCTATAATGTCTTACAGATGTTTTCTTTTTTTAGTCCCAATATTTACCCGGCATCTAATGGATACGCCTAACACTCCTAAACTTATATAACGTCATTCCGGAAACTAATACTCGAATATACTGTAGGGCAGGTTATTTCTGCAATCTCATACCCCCGTATAATGATCTGAGAAAGCATTTCATTATCAAATATGGAAACCATCGCTGTTTTTCAATATGAGATTCACTAATTTGTCCCTACAAATTATTTGTACTCTTCAAGGTGCTGTTAATGCCGTCTGACGAGATGCAGCATTGTTTTTTATAACATTTGATTCTGCAAGATTTGAAGTAAATTTCTTGCTTTACTTGTTCTAAGCGAAGCGGTTGCTTAGGTGTCTTGCGATGTATGGCAAGAGGCAACACACTTAAGGTATTATTTAAAAAGGAACTGCAACAACAGGTAATGGCTTTTCACTAACGCTGGATGAACTCATTGATAAGAACTATCCTGTACGCACTGTAAATGACATTCTGCATAAAGTGGACATTGGCGGTTTGTTGCAGAAGTATAAGCCGGGCGGTACCAGCAGTTATCATCCCCGCATACTGCTGAAAGTATTGGTATATGCCTATATCAACAATATTTACAGCAGCCGTAAGATAGGGGAAGCACTGGGTGCAAATATTTATTTATGTGGCTGAGCGGTATGAAAAAGCCTGACCAGAACACCATTAACCGCTTTTCGTGGGCAAAGGCTGCAAAAAACGCTGCGACCTGTATTTACCCAAGTAGTACTTCTGCTTTGTGAAGTAGGTTTGTTAAGTATAAAAGACCTATACGGATGGCACTCAAATAGAAGTCAATGCAACCGCTACACTTTTGTTTGGGGTAATGTCATTAAAATCAATAGCGCATGCTTTGCAAGTTGCTTTGTTTTATCTTGTCTTAATGCTATTACAAAATCTAACACTTTTCACTGTAGTGATTTTTTGCATTGCGGAGTCAACATGTAACCGTTAAATAACAATGTTTCGCTTTCCATGAAAAATAACTAATTACTTTTATTCTTTGGCATGCCTTCATCACCCAAAACGAAATGGCGCTAACATAACCAGGCTTTAGGATATGCTGAGACAAAAAACAGAACCGGGAAGAAAGTGGTAAATGCATGTTAACTAAAATGAATTAAGTCACCTCAATTGCTATTGAAACTAATATATAACCATTCAAAATCTCATATGAAAAATAGTGCATTCATTACGTTAAGGACTTTGCTTTATTTTTTTGCTGTAATTTTTATAAACCATCTTCCTGCAAGTGTTTTGGCTCAGCAAACTCCGGCACTGCCTGATACATCAAAAATGACTTATAACCAGATATCTGCTAAACTGGGATTATATGCATTTCCTGCAAAAGGGCAAAGCCAACAGCAACAAAAAGCCGATGAATTTGAATGTTATAAATGGTCGATGGAACAGTCTGGCATTGATCCATTGAATCCTCCAAAAGTGGAGGCGGCGCCTGCTCAAACCGGCCCTACGGGTGGAGCGGTCAGGGGTGCCGCCAAGGGTGCTGCGGCGGGTGTGGCTATCGGCGCTATTGCGGGAGATGCAGGCGAAGGTGCAGCTATTGGAGCCGTTGCCGGCGGATTAGCCGGCAGACGCCAGGGCAAGCAGGCGCAAGCTCAGCAAAACCAACAGGCACAGGCTAATGCTGCAAACCAGGAAAAAGCCAACATGGATAGTTATAAAAAAGGTTTTTCAGCATGTATGGAAGGGAAAGGATACACTATTAAGTAACCCGGTACACAAAATATATTGCTGTAATGCACCTAAACAATAAACACCTCAACAACAATAAAAAATTAGCGATTTTTATGAAGCAACTTATTTTATTGGTAGCCTTAAGCGCCAACCTGCTTTCCTGTACCTCTCCGGCTGATAAAACCAGCAACGAAAGCCTGACCATTGCCAAAAAATATATGGAAGCAGTTGAAACCAACAATACTGCAGCAATGGATTCCCTGCTTGCTGATAATTATATGGGCTATGGCCCTTCTGTGGGCGACTCTACCAATAAAGCAGATGCGCTTAAGAACTGGAAGGACAATACAGAAAATCTATATGAGTCGATTAAGTATACCCGTTACCAAAATATAGCTGTAACCGTTAAAGAAGGCGAGGAGGCTGAAGCAGGAGATTGGGTTTCCAACTGGGCGTACCTCACCATTAAATATAAGGATGGGAGAGGCCCGGTAAATGTATGGGTAAACGCTGTTTACAAGATCGAAAACGGTAAGATCGTACGCAGCAGAACTTTTTATAATGAAGCCGATGTGTTGCGGCAATTGGGTTATGTAAACGTATTGCCGGGTAAGGGGCAATAAAATTACCAGTCAATTCTTTTATCCAGGTGAATGCGCAACTGCGGAATAGCTAATTGGCATGTTCAGAAAGGCTTATGTATAATAATAAAAAATCCCGCACCAGGCGGGATTTAAAATTTATAAGTAAGTGGTGTTATAATTTTCTTACCTGGATGTTCTTAAACCAAACGTCATTTCCATGATCCTGTAAAGCTATATGGCCGCTTTTGAAGGTTCCGAAAGCAGGCCATTCTTTAAATTTGCTGCTGTCTAGCATTTTCTTCCAGTTATCATCAAAAATGGTTGTATTCACAACATGAACTCCGTTCAGGTAAAAATCGAGTTTGCCATTGTTGCTTACAATCTCAGCAGTATTCCATTCTCCGGCAGGTTTAACTGCTCCGGGTGTGGCCTGTATCATATCATACAAACTTCCTGCACGGTGCGATGGTTTTTTGCGGTCATCATGGCGTTCATCATCCAATACCTGCATTTCAGGGCCTGTTTTATACGTATCCTCATATTTTGCTTTATCATCCTGTACGTAGAATAATACACCACTGTTGCCGGCCTTTGAAATTTTCCACTCGTATTTCAGTTCAAAATTTTCATAACTGTCGTTGCTTACTAAATCGCCACGCCCATCTTTTGCAGATGAATTAAGATGTATGGTATTGCTGTCAGCCATCCAGGCACTGCCTGCATCTGAAGAACCGAATGTATGCCAGCCACTTAATGTTGAACCGTCAAACAAGTTAACCCATGCGGTGTCAGTAGTTTCCTGCATCGCAGTAGTAGCATCTGAGGTAGCTGAATCTGTTTCTGTATTGGTGGTAGAGGAAGAATTGCACGAAATAAGGATTACTCCTGATAAAGCAATCGCTGATAATCTCTTCATTATGTTTATTTATTTTTTAAGTAACATGATATATTTAACCATTTGCTCGGCGTCAGCTTCTGACAATGCAGGATGCGGAGTCATTGCAATATCGCCCCACACTCCCTGGCCACCGCTAATGATCTTACCGGCAAGCATTTTTACGTTTTCCTCCGTATTCTCATATTTATTGGCTACATCCCTGTAGGCTGGTCCGGTTACTTTTTCTTCTACTTTATGGCAGGTTAAACAATCGTTTGCTGCGACAAGGGCAACACCTTTCTGGTAATCCGGGTTATCTTCTAAAGATGAAGCAGCAGGTGCATCAGTAGCTGTACCTGAATCAGTTTTGCTGGTGTCTGAAGAACTGCTGTTACATGCTGCAATAACTACCAGCGCAGCAACAATGATTAAATACTTTT